>Ga0209521_10000058_pt1 | contig 62531 bp, 56 predicted proteins | sample Rifsed19ft4_FD_184016 | JGI IMG/M metagenome (GOLD analysis project Ga0209521, IMG submission 184016) | Soil microbial communities from Rifle, Colorado, USA - sediment 19ft 4 (version 2) | ecosystem: Environmental > Terrestrial > Deep subsurface > Rock core/Sediment | place: Rifle, Colorado...
CTTACCTGTTTTGTCGAGCTCTCTCAATTCGCGAAGTTCTTTACCGGCGAGTACCTCCGTGACATAGGCGCCCTCTCATGGACCTCCAAGTACCAGTGGGAGACGATGGAGATATACCTCGTGAACCGGGACAGACTCATGATAACCGAATCGAGGTTCGTTCCCGACGCCGTTCTCAGGCAGCGGGTGGATACGGAGCCGGTAAAGGCCTGCCTTGAAAAGGTCAGAGAGTTTACAGGCATCTACAGGGACTACAGGGGCGTCGAGGTCGTAGGGGCTTCGATGTGCATACCGGTCATGGGCTGGACCCTCATATCAGAGGTGGACAGGGACGAGCTCCTTCACGGCGTAAAGGAGCTCCAGTTGTACACGGCCGTCCTCACCGCGGTGATCGTACTCTTCACCGGCGCCCTTGTCTTTTACTTCATGCGGATAATAGCGACTGACCTCCGTAGGCTTGTTGAAGGCGCCAGAATGGTCTCTGCCGGCGAATACGACGTCGTGATACCGGTGCGGAGGAAGGACGAGATAGGGGTGCTTTCAGGCGCCTTCAACGACATGGCACTGAGCATAAAGACGAGGACAGCTGAGCTTGAAAATGAAAGGGAGTTATTAGCCAACGCCCAACGAGTCGCGCACCTGGGCAGCTGGGAATGGGACTTGAGGAAGGACATCGTCTACTGGTCTCAAGAGTCGTACAGGATATTCGGGGTCTCAAGGCAGGAGTTCGGGGCGACCTTCGAGAAATACCTGGACCTCATTCACCCGGACGACCGGAATATGGTCAGGGACAAGGTCAGTGACGCGCTATACCGGGGAAAGGACTACCGCCTGGAGCACAGGATAATAAGGAAGGACGGGGGCGAGAGGATATTGTTCTGCGAGGGAGGGGTCTCCTTTGACCGGGAAGGGCGGCCTGATGCGATGAGCGGGATAGTGCAGGACATAACCGAGCGAAGTATCGCGGAGCGGGCGCTCGAAGAGAGCGAGATGAGGTACAGGACCCTTATAGAGACCCTCCAGGAAGGGGTATTGGTCATAGATGAGAACAACATTTTCGTTTATTTGAACCCCAAGATGGCGGAAATGCTCGGCTACACCGTGCAGGAGATGATGGACAGGCCGCTTTTCGACTTCATGGACGACGCTGAAATAGAAAGGGCGAGGGCAAGGCTGGAAAGAAGAAAGAGGGGGGTCAAGGAGCTTGTTGACGCAGAGTTCTTGAGAAAGGACGGCGCCAGGCTCTATGCCACGCTGGCGGCGGCCCCGATAATGGAAGGCGGCGAGTACAGGGGGGCGATAGCCGGGGTCATAGACGTTACCGAGAGGCGCAGGGCCGAGGAGGCGCTCCGCGAGAGCGAGGAGAGATTGAGGGCCATTCTCGACGGGATGGATAACCCCGTCTTTATGAACGACCTGGAAGGCAGGATGCTCTTTATCAATAACGCATTATCATCGGGTTTCGGAAGGAAAAAGGAGGAGTTGCTCGGAAAGACGGTCTTTGATATCTTCCCCCCTGACGCCGCTGGAAGGCTCCATAAGAACGACCTGATCGCAATTGAATCCGATACTCCCACGCGATTCGAAGAGGAGGTCCCGCTGCCTGACGGCATCCATTATGGCCTTATCACAAGATTTGTCTTAAAGGACAAGAATGGAAAAAAATATGCTTTTTGCGGCGTGGTTACCGATATCACGTCCCTTAAGCGCACGGAAGAAGAATTGAGAAAAAGCGAGGCCTCTCTCAGGGACGCCCAGAGGATAGCCCATATCGGCAACTGGGAATGGGACATACCGAACAATTACGTCCACAGGTCGGACGAGGTCTTCAGGATCTATGGAAAACCGAAGGAGGAGTTCACGACCGCCGAAGACCTTATAAACGTCATCCACCCGGAGGACAGGGAATTCGTAAGGAAATCAGTAGATGAAGCCCTTAAAGGAATACCCTATTCGTTAGACACCCGCATAATAAGGGACGGAGAGGAACGCTATGTCCACATAGAGGGGGAGCTTATTAGGGACGAGGCCGGCAACCCTGCGCGCATGGTAGGAACCGTCCAGGACATAAGCGACAGGAAGAGGGCGGAGGAGGAGGTCCTGAAGCTCTCGCGGGAGCTTGAGAAGAGGGTGGAGGAGAGGACGGCCGAGTTGAAGAAAGCGATGGAGGGCCTGGCGGCGGCCAACAGGGAAATAGAGACCTTCACCTACTCCGTTGCGCACGACCTTCGCTCGCCCTTGCGGCTCATAGACGGCTTCAGCATACTCCTCCTTAAGAAGCACAAGGACAGGCTCGACCCCGACGGACAGGATCAGCTCAGCAGGATAAGGGGGGCCGCGAGGCGCATGAATCAGCTCATAGACGACCTCCTGAACCTCTCCTACGTCATGAGGGCAGAGGTCTCGTACGGGATCGTGAACCTCTCTGGCCTTGCGTGGGCCATGATGGGCGACCTGCAGAAGGCCGCGCCTGAAAGAAAGGTAAGGGTCAGGATTGAGGAAGGGCTGGCGGTAAGAGGCGACGAGGGCCTCCTGAGGATGGTAATGGAAAACCTTATCGGCAACGCCTGGAAGTTCACCTCAAAGACCGAGGAGGCCGAGATACAGGTCGGCGCCTCTGGAGGGGAATACGGCAGGACCGTAATTTACATCAGGGATAACGGGGTGGGTTTTGACATGAGGTACGCTGAAAGGCTCTTCCAGCCTTTCCAGAGGCTCCATCAGGCACAGGAGTTCCCCGGCACCGGCATAGGGCTCGCTACTGTCCAGAGGATCATACAGCGGCACGGGGGCAGGATATGGGCCGAAAGCGAGCCCGGCAGGGGGGCCGCCTTCTATTTCACGCTTGAAAGGAAGGAGTGAGATGGCAAAGACAATACTTCTCGTCGAGGATTCTCCGGAAGCTGTCGAGCTCTCAAGGGGCGCGTTCTCCGAATGCGATACCTTGGCGGAGCTCGTGGTGGCTTACGACGGAGAGGACGCCCTTGATTGGCTCTTCGGGACGGGACGCCATGCGGGCAGAAGGCCGGAGAAGAGACCGGACCTCGTGCTCATCGACATCAGGCTCCCCAGGATAGACGGCTTCGAGGTGCTTAGAAGGATACGCGCTGACGAGCGAACGAGCATGGTGCCTGTCGTGATGCTCACGGTATCGAGCAACAGGAGCGACATCGAGGCGGCATACAGGCTCTGCGCGAACAGCTTCCTCGTGAAGCCCGTGGACTTCGACGAATATACGGAGCTCGTCGAGCGCGTCTGCTATTACTGGCTCGGGCTCAACGAGTCCGCTTACCGCTGACTGCGCCTTGTCTCAGCGTGAAGCTCTATGACCCTCCTTATTATGTTGGTGGTGGACCTGCCCTTCAACAGGGTTATGCGCGCCACCCGCCCGCCGTTTTTTCTGACGAACTCGCCGCCGGCTATGTCCCTCGCGGCCCAGTCCGCCCCCTTGGCGAGTATGTCGGGGCGTATCGCCTCGATGAGCTTCAAAGGCGTGCTCTCATTGAAGGGCACCACGTAATCGACGCACTCGAGGGCCGAGAGCACCTCAGAGCGTTCCTTCCCCGGCACAATGGGCCGCTTCTCGCCCTTTATCAATCTCACGGACGAGTCGCTGTTCATCCCCACAACGAGGATGCCGCCCAGCGAGCGCGCCTTCCTCAAATATCTTACGTGGCCCGCGTGCAGGATGTCGAAGCAGCCGTTGGTGAATACGACCTTTTTCCCTTTTCTGGCCTTCGGAAGCTCTTTTAAAAGAGTCCTGAGGGTGATTACCTTGCCCATTCATTTCTCCATACGGCTGTTTTTATGCTCCCCTCCCTTGACGGGAGGGGATTGAGGGGAGGGTGAAAAAGGATTTTTTCAAAGTATCACACCTTGACGGCCCTCGCAAGCGTCAGCGCCATGACCTTTGCTCCGTCCCTCTTGAGCGTCGCGGCGCACTCCTTTATCGTGGCGCCGGTCGTATAGACGTCGTCGATGAGGAGGACAAGAGAGCCTTTAAACGCGCCGGGCCTTGTCACCTCAAACGCCCCCTTGACGTTCCTCTTTCGCTCATCGGCGTTGCACCTCGCCTGCTGAGGCGTGTCCATTCTTTTTTTCAGGTTCGCGTAATCGACCGGCGCATTCAGGGCCTTTGACAGCTCGTTGGCGAGCAGAAGAGACTGGTTGAAGCCGCGTTCACGGAGGCGTCTGACGTGCAGCGGCACCGGGACGATAACGCTGGGGGCTTCGGGCAGAGCGACCGTAGCCATTATCGCCGCGAGCGTTCCAGCAAGGTTCACCTCATGGCCGTATTTGAACCTGTGTATGGCGTCCAGGACAGCCCCGTCAGCGGCAAGGGCGCTCCGGGCGCAGATGAAAGGGACCCGCTCGCTCAGGCACTCTCCGCATGCGTGGTCAGGCCCGGCCGAGCCGGGAAGCGGGGCGCCGCAGACCGTGCATATGGGAGAGCGGATCCTCTTCTCAAGCATCCGCGAAGCGCAAGCGGGGCAGAGCCCGTCCTCATTGCCGTGGGCGGCGCAGAGCAGGCATACGCGGGGAAGTATTATGTCGAGGATGGCTCTCAGCATGGATGGCTCGCAGGCGGTGCCTCTGGAGTCTTCTAACATTTCAGGGCCCGGAGTTCAACCCTTCTCCAGGGCAGGTATGACGACATGGAAGGCAGTGCCGCTTTCTCCGGTCAAAACCCGTATCTCGCCCCTGTGCTCCTTGATTATACCGTTCGTGATGGAAAGGCCCAGTCCAGTGCCCTTGCCAGCCGCTTTGGTAGTGACGAACGGGTCGAATATCCTGTCCAGGATATCCGCCGGTATGCCGGTCCCGGTGTCCCTTATCACGAGCTCCGCGCATCTTCTGCCTTCCGCTTCGACGGCGCCGGTGCTGACCGTGAGCACGCCTCCGCCGGGCATGGCGTCCCTGGCGTTCGTGACGAGGTTTATTATCGCCTGTTCGAGCCTGTTCGGGTTGCCGAGGACGCGGGGGACCTCTCTAAGCTCCATCACGGTCTCGATGAGGTGAGAATGGAGCATCTCGCGGAGTATCAGGAACGAGTCGCGGACGACCTGGTTCAGGTCGATTGCCTTCAATTCCGGCGGCTCGACCCTGGCGAATACGCGCAGGTGCTTTACCACCGCCTCCATCTTCTTCGCGGCTTCCGAGATGAGGTTCATCTTCTCGTACTCCTGGGTCCCCTCGTCGAGGGCGCGCAGCACCCCCTGCGAGAGGCCGCGGACGACCGTCAGGGGCTGGCTCACTTCGTGAGCGAGGCTTGCCGCGAGCTCGCCGAGGGCCGTCATCTTGCTCGACTGGATGAGCTGCATCTGCGTCTCGCCCAGCTTCTGGAGCGCGCCCTTCAACTCGCTCTCGCTCCTGTCGAGGTCTGTTAGCATCCTGAAGACGCCTTCCCTGAAGTCCGCGAGGTACCTCTCGCGGGAGGCGAGGGAGCCCGCGGCCGCTTGAAGCTCGGATGAGAGCCTCTGTTCGTTCTCGAGGGACTCGATGATGATAATGGCCGAGGCCGCGCCCTTGAGCGCGGTCGCCCTGACGGGCATGGCGCGGCTGTCCCTGGAGAACATGCGCGCCTCGATAGCGCAAGACTCCTGGGGGAGCCTGTCCAGGAGCCTTCCGACCGGCATGCCCCTCAATGCCGGCCCCGGATAGCCCGAGAGCGCCTGCAGCCCGGCGCTCGCCTCCGTTATGGTCCCGTCGGCGCCGACTGCCGCGGCCGGGAGTTGGGAGGCCAGGAGGGCGGCCATAAGGCCCGTGTCCCGCCTCTCCTCAGTCCGGGAAATCCCGCTTGATCTCATGATCTCTCTTAAGCTCAACAAACCTCTCCCTCAGCTCCTGCATCTTAAGCTCTCTTCGTACAGCGAGCAGCGCGAACTCCTCGAGGTCGCTTATGGTCTTCTTGAGTTTCTTTTCGGTCTCTTCGGCCTGGGCCCTCGCCGAGTATAGCTCGTCTATGAGCCTCTGTTGCTCGCTGTCCTCCCCCGCAGGCCCTTCGCGCGCCTGCGGCTTGGAGGGCTCGGGACGCTCGAGCTCACGGGCGAGCTTCACCGCCACCCGCCACAGCGCCAGGGAAGCGGAGATCGAGACCGCCGAGGCGAGCACAGACCAGGCCGTCATGCTCACATAGTAGCAGTAGAGCGCCGGGGAGAGCACAGCGACGGCGAGGAGCCCGGTAAGCGGGACTGTGAGTTTGAGTGCGGACATACTCTCTCAGACCAGGTCCGGATGGGTGAATCCACAGATGAATGGGGAGTTGGTGAAGTTTCCAGGTGAGGTAACTGACTGTGTAGTATTTTTATCATTTCTATCAGATCCAATCAAGAAAAAAACGTTAATGAGTGAACAAAGCTCCTTTCGATTATAATCAATTGAGCATGAGGAGCGCCTCGCGGCAGTTCAAAAAACTTTAAATGAGTTGTTTTTTGTGCTAAAAGAAGATGACCAAAGGGAAAGAGGAAGAGAGGATGTTTAAAAAGCTCAAAGCCGGTTTCGAGAACCTCAAGGCCGGCCTCGCGAGGACCCATAACGCCATAATGGGCGGCGTTGAGGCCGCGTTCACCGGCAAATCCAGGGAGGACATACTCGAGGCGCTCGAAGAATCTCTCATCCTCTCGGACGTCGGCGTAAAGGCCTCAGGCGAGATAGTCGACAAATTGAGGGAAGAGCTCGCCGGCAAGGACGAAGAGAGGCTCAAGGCGCTCTTGAAGGAGTCCATATACGACATCCTGAAGAAGGTCGAGAGGCCGCTTGAGGTGACGTCACACCCCTTTGTCATCATGGTCCTCGGCGTAAACGGCGTGGGCAAGACGACCACCATAGGCAAGCTCGCGGCAAGGTATTCCTCATCCGGCAAGTCCGTCATACTCGCCGCCGGCGATACCTTCAGGGCCGCTGCCATAGAGCAGCTCGAAGGCTGGGGCCAGCGCGCGGGCTGCCCGGTAATAAGGCAGTCCCAGGGCGGAGACCCCGGGGCCGTCGTATACGATGCCATGAAGGCCGCGCTCTCGAGGAGGTCGGATATCATCATCCTCGATACCGCGGGCAGGCTCCATACGAAGGTGAACCTCATGGAGGAGCTGAAGAAGGTGAAGAAGATCGCGGGAAGGGAACTCCCCGGCGCGCCGCATGAGAACCTCCTCGTGCTCGACGCGTCGACGGGCCAGAACGCCATAAACCAGGCAAGGCTCTTCAACGAGGCCGTCGGGGTCACCGGCATAGCGCTCACCAAGCTCGACGGCACGGCCAAGGGCGGCATAATCGTCGCCATTGCGAGGGAGCTCGGTATACCGATCAGGTACGTCGGAGTCGGCGAGACGGTCGAGGACCTGAAGGAATTCGACGCCAGGGAATTCGTAGAGGCGCTCATATAAGGGTTTGAGGGGAGAGGCATTGGACGACAGGCTCAAGGTCTTTTACGAGCTCTACGAGAGGCGAAAGAGCTTAAGGGAGTATGCCGACAGGCCCGTTGAGCCCGAGAAGCTCGACAGGCTCCTCGCAACGCTCAACAGGGCGCAGAGCGCGGCCAACCGCCAGCCCTGGCATTTCATCGTGCTCTCGGACGACAGGGCCAGGGAGCGGATAGCCGATCTCTTCACGAAAGACGGCTTCAAGCGAGCCCCTCTTCTCATAGTCGCGTGCGCCGACCCCGGCGAAGCCTGGGTCAGGAAGACGGATCGCGTGAACTATGCCTGGGTGGACGTGACGATAGCCGTGACCGAGATGATAGGCGCGGCGACTGCCGAAGGTCTCGGGGCCTGCTGGATAGCGGCCATCGACGCGGCGGCGGTGAAGGAGAGGCTCGGCGTTCCGGGCAATATCGAAGTGGTAGCGGTCATTGTCCTGGGTTATCCCGGGGAAGAATTGAGGAAAGAGGATAAACCCAGGAAAGCCCTCTCGGAGATAATTCATTATGGCAGATGGTAAGAAGAACGAAGACCAGTACGTGCTCCTCAGGTCAAACAGGAGGAAGAACCTCCGAAAGCAGCTCCTCGTCCTCAAGGTCAGGGGCGAGGACAAACGCGGGGTCTTCTTCGGCTACGCGAAGACGATAAGCAGGGGCGGCATGTTCATAGCCTCCGTGAACCCGAAGAAGGTCGGCGAGGAGTTCGACATCTCCTTCAGCATAGCGGACCTGAAGATGGACTTGAAGTGCAGGTGCGTCGTGGTCTGGTCGCTCGAGTACGACTCCATGACAAAGCAGGAGCCCGGGATGGGCATCAAGTTCATAGACCTCGACCAGGCGACTATCGATAAGTTAGACGAGTGGATAAAGAAGGGTTAGGGGCGGATCATTCTGAAATGACAGAGGCTGAAATGACAGAGGCGGGCAGCTTCAAGCTGCCCGCCTTTTTTTATGGTTAACCATCCCCCTTGACGGGTGATGGCATGGCGGTGGTGAAAATCACCCTCCCCTTGGTCCCCTCCCGTCAAGGGAGGGGAGGTTCGGAGATACCCCGCAGCCTGCCGCGGGGTGGTTCATTGCGGCTCAGCCCTTTACGCTCCATGTAGTGCCTTTTGCCGAATCTTCGAGGATTATGCCCTTGTCCAGAAGCTCCTTCCTTATCGCGTCGGCGCGCGAGAAGTCCTTGCCCTTCCTCGCGGCGTTCCTTTCTGATATGAACCTCTCTATCTCTTCAGGGGGAAGGGCCGCCCTGGAGTTCCTGTCGCCGAAATACTCCTCGGGCTTCCTGTTGAATATCCCTAAAAACCTCGACGCCTCCCTTATGACCGCGAGAGAGGAGGATATATCCTCCCACACGCCCCTGCGCTCGCCCGTGGCCTTTGCCTCGTCCATGGCCCTGTTCATGCGCGTTATCTCCTTGAAGAGGTTGCCTATCACCTCGGCTGTATTGAAGTCGTCGTCCATCGGCTTGAAGGTCTCTGTAAGCCTGTCCTCCACGCAGTGGACGCATATCTCGGCCTCGAGCACCGTCGGGAACTCCTCGACCGCCCTCTGGAGCGTCTTGTAGAACCTCTCGACCGCTGATTCGGCCTCACGGAGCGATTCGGCGGTGTAGTCTATCGGCGAGCGGTAGTGGCTCGATAGGAGGAAGAGCCTTATGGCCTCTGCCGTATGCTCCCTGAGCGCGTCCCTGATGTTCAGGATGTTGCCGAGAGACTTGCTCATCTTCTCTTTTTCTATGTTGACGAAGCCGTTGTGGAGCCAGTGCCTGACGTAGGGGGCTTTGCCCGTGGCTGCCTCGCTCTGCGCTATTTCGTTTTCGTGGTGCGGGAAGATGAGGTCCTTTCCGCCGCCGTGTATGTCGATGGTATCGCCGAGCCACTCCATGACCATGGCGCTGCACTCAATGTGCCAGCCAGGCCTGCCATTGCCCCAGGGGCTCTCCCACCAGGGCTCGCCCGGCTTGCTCGCCTTCCAGAGGGCGAAGTCCAGCGGGTCCGCCTTCCTCTCGTCTACCTCGACCCTCGCGCCTGACTCGAGCTCGTCTATGTTCTTCCCGGAGAGCTTGCCGTAGTCCTTCTTCTTCCTTACGGAGTAATAGACGTCGCCGTCCACGGCGTAGGCATAGCCGTTTTCGATGAGCCTCTTGGTGACCTCGATAATCTTCCCGATGCTCTCGGTGGCCTTGGGCCTGATGTCCGGCAGGCCCACGTTCAGGGCCGCCATGTCCTCGTCAAAGGCCTTTATGTAGCGCTCGGCGATGACCTCAGAGGTGGTGCCCTCCTGGTTCGCCTTTTTTATTATCTTGTCGTCCACGTCCGTGTAGTTGCGGGCGTATTTTACATCGAAGCCCCTGTAGCGGAGGTACTTCTGGATGGCGTCGAAGGATACCGCGCTCCGGGCGTGCCCTATGTGGCTAAGGTCGTAGACCGTGGGGCCGCATACGTACATCGTGACCTTGCCGGGTACGGCCGGGGTGAAGTCCTCCCTTGTCTTGGTAAGGGAGTTGAATACTTTTATTCCCATTTGATAAGCCTCTCGCTTGGGTTATTCGAACCTTCTGAGCCTCTTTATCGCCTCTGCCCTGCCCAGGAGCCTCAACACGTTCGCAAGCTCCACTCCCTCGTGCATGCCGGTAAGCGCCAGGCGCAAAGGCATGAGGAGCCGCCTGCCCTTCTCGCCTGTGGCGGCCTTTACCGCCTCGACGATCTCTCTGCACGAATCTTCATTCAGCTCAGCCGCGGCCTCGATTGCCAGCCTGAAGGCCATTATGACCTTCCTGGAGTGCTCCTCGTTGAGCTCGCCCAACTCCGCTGGCCCGGGCGCGGGCTCCGTTATAAAGGGCCTTATGAGGGCCTCGAGCTCTTTTAAGGTGGACGCGTTTCCCTTGAGGCCGTCGATCAGTCCCGCTGCCCCGGCGTTGAGTCCCATGAGGACCGAGAGCTCTGCGCCGCTTTTTTTCTGTATCGCGTCCTTGTTGAAGGACTTTAGCCTGCCCTCGTCAAAGCCAGAGGCTGACTTCGAGAGCCGCACTATTGAGAACGCGTTTGACAGCTCTTCGAGGCCCAGTATCCCCTCTCCGGGGTTCCAGCCGAGCCTCGCTACCGCGTTGACTATCGCCTCGGGAAGGTATCCTTCATCCTTCATCCCCTTCAGAGAGAACTCGCCGTGGCGCTTGCTCAAGGGCGTCCTGTCAGGCCCCATCACAAGCGGCACGTGACCGAAAAACGGAGGACCAAGCCCCAAGGTCTCGAACAGCAGGATCTGCCTCGGCGTATTTGAAAGGTGGTCGTCACCTCTTATTACGTGGGAGATCTTCATCATAGCGTCGTCTATCGCTACTGCGAAGTTGTATGACGCGACGCCGTCAGAGCCGATTATAATAAAGTCACCGAAGGCGCTGGTGTCGAACTTCAGAGGCCCGTGTATCAAGTCGGTGAAGGCGACCTCTTTCTGAGGGACCTTGAATCTTATAGCAGAGGGCGCACCAGCCGCCGGATTTTTTAAGTCTCTGCACCTACCGTCGTACCGCGACGGCTTGCCCGCCGCGGACTGAGAGGCCTTGAGCTCTTCAAGACGTTCTCTTGTGCAGTAGCACCTGTATGACTTACCCTCAGAGACGAGCCTCTCGGCCTCCTGGAGGTATATGCCGAGCCTTTCAGACTGCCTGTACGGCCCGAAGGGCCCGTCCTTGTCAGGCCCTTCGTCCCAAACAAGGCCCAGCCACCTCAAGTCGTCGTATATGGCCCCTTCGAACTCAGGGGTCGACCTCGCCCTGTCTGTGTCCTCTATTCTCAGGATGAAGCTCCCACTGTAACGGCGCGAGCAAAGCCAGTTGAAGAGCGCTGTCCTCGCGTTGCCCAGGTGCAGGGGGCCCGTGGGGCTCGGGGCGAACCTTGTGCGGACCGTCCTCATCAGCCCTGTCTTCCGGTTATGATGGCTACCGCGTAGGCGCTCATGCCGTCGCCAGAGCCCGTAAAGCCCATGCCCTCTTCGGTCTTTGCCTTTACGTTCACGCGCCCCTCGCCGCATTTCAATACGCTTGAGATGTTCTTCACCATCTCCGGTATATATCCGAGGAGCTTTGGCGCTTGAGCGACTATGGTAGAGTCGATATTGCCTATCGAGAAGCCCTTTTCATCGAGCAGGGCAAAGGTCCTCGCGAGCAGGTCCATGCTCGATGAGTCCCGCCACCTCTCGTCCGTGGGAGGGAAGTGCTTGCCGATGTCGCCCAGGCCCGCCGCGCCGATGAGCGCGTCGATTACGGCGTGCAGGAGCACGTCGGCGTCAGAGTGGCCAAGCAGGCCCTTCTCAAAAGGGATGACAACGCCGCCCAGTATGAGCTTCCTCTTCTCCACGAGCCTGTGTACGTCGTATCCGAAACCTATCCTCATTAAAGATTATTCCTCTTCCTCAGTATGAACTCGGCCACAAGGAGGTCCTCTGGCGTCGTTATCTTGATGTTCTCGTAGGAGCCTTCGACGACGCGCACGGGGTGTCCCGTCCTCTCCACGAGAGAGCTTTCGTCAGTTCCATCGAAGCCCTCGGAGCGCGCCTTTTTGAACGCCGCTTCGAGCAGATCGACGCGAAAGGCCTGCGGGGTCTGCACGGAGAGCAGAGACTCCCTTTTGAGGGTCGCCCTCACAAATCCGGCGCTCGTCTCTTTAATAGTATCCTTGACCCTGACCCCGGCGAGCGCCGCCCCGTCCTCGATCGCGGCCCTTATCGTCGCCTCTATTATAGCGGCTGTCACGAGCGGCCTTGCGCCGTCGTGTACGATGACCATATCGTATCCCCCCCGGGCCGCCCTGAGACCGTTCTCGACAGAGTCCTGCCGCTCGGCTCCGCCAGCCACCACAGCGATGACCTTCCTGAAGCCGTACGCGCCTATTATCTTTTCCCGGCAGAAGCCCTCGTCTCCGGGCGGCACGACGACGATTATGGCGTCTACCGATGGAGACGCCTCGAACGGCTCCAGTGTCCAGGCCAGCACAGGCCTGGACAATAGCTCGAGGTAGTTCTTCTTCTGAGAGCCCATCCTCCTGCCCATGCCGGCGGAGGGTATTATGGCTGCAGTCTTCTTACGTTCGATGTTCATTGTTTGGCAGGCTGCTCAAAAAGGCCCATCTGCTTTGTTGTCGCGTCGCGGCAGAAGCGGCGTACGGCAAAGAGTACGCCTCATTCCTCGCTCCTCGCCGCCTCGCATCTGGACCTTTTCGAGCAGCCTGAATAAATCACGTTTTTCAGCAAGCTCTTGGGCGCAAAGCGGCCGCGGGGACAAGTTTAATATGATTCAGGGGCTAATTAAAGCGATTTTTGACGGGAGAGAAGAGGGTTATTGGAACGCGGCCTTGCGGAGGTCTTCCCTGACCTTCGAGAATATCATGCGACCGCCGGTGGTCTGCAGGACGCTCGTAATGATGACGTCTATCGACTTGCCCACGTGCTCCCTCGCGTTGTCTATGACGACCATCGTGCCGTCCTCGAGGTAGCCCACGCCCTGGCCGTGCTCCTTGCCTTCCTTGAGGACGAGTATGTTCATCACCTCGCCGGGCAGCACGACCGGCTTCATGGCAGTGGCGAGCTTGTTGAGGTTCAGCACCTTCACCCCGTGGAGTTCCGCGACCTTGTTCAGGTTCGCGTCGTTGGTGATTATCTTGCCCGAGATGTCCTTGGCCAGCGCCACGAGCTTGGTGTCCACCTCTTTTATGTCCGGGAAGTCCTTGTCGGTTATCTCGACCACGGTGGACTTGTTCGCCTGTATCTGCTTCAATACGTCGAGGCCGCGCTTGCCCCTCGCCCTCTTCACCGGGTCGGGGGAGTCGGCTATGTGCTGGAGCTCCTGGAGCACGAACTGCGGAACTATGAGCCGTTCGTCTATGAAGCCGGTCTCGCATACCTCGGCGATCCTGCCGTCTATAATGACGCTCGTGTCTATGACAAGGGGCTTCTGATTCGCCCTGGGCTTCTCGTGCATGCCCTTCTGGTGCTCGGAGAATATCGCGATGACCCTGTGCCAGTCGAACTCGTCTCCCTTCCTCATGCCTATCGAGAGGCCCAGGTAGCCGATTATTATGCTGGTGATGAGATAGATGGCAAGGACGAAGTACTCGCTCTTGTAGTTGAGCATCAAAGGATAGGTGAGGAGGTTGGCTACGGTAAGCCCGAGGATGAGGCCGATGGCGCCGCCGAGGACTATGCGGAGCGGGGTGCGCCTTATGCGTTTCTCGAAGAAGATGGCAAGTACCGCTATGAGGAAGCCGCTTGCGAGACCGGCGTATACGAGGGGGCTATCGCCGGCTATCTGGAGGACTATGAGGTAACCGCTGGCGGAAGCGAACAGGACGAGGAGCGTGCGCATCAGGAGATACACGGAGCCACCCCCTTCACCGCTGCATCAGCCGGACAAGCTCCTCTTCGACCTTCTCCTCCTTAACGTTCCTGGCTATGGAGAGTTCTTTCACGAGAAGGTTTTTTGCGGTATCGAGCATCCTGCGCTCGCCGAACGAGAGTTCCTTGTCGTACTTGAGGAGATAAAGGTCGCGGAGCACCCTGGCTACTTCCATGACGCACCCGCTCTTTATCTTGTCGGTGTACTCCCTGTATCTACGGTTCCAGGTCTGGTTGTCGAGGCAGACCTCTGAGCGGTCCTTCAATATATCGTATATCTTGGGAACCATCGATTTTTTTACTATCTTCCGGAGGCCGACCGTGGAGGCGGTATCGGTGGGTACCATTATGGTGGCTTCGGTGTCGAGGATCTTTATTATGTAGAAGTTCTTATGGAGCCCGGAGACCTCCCGCGTTTCCACGCCCAGGATCATTCCAACTCCGTGTGCGGGGTAAACGGCGAGTTCGCCAGTTTTGAAGATGTCGGCAATAGTTTTGGACATGAAATCCTTTTATCTGAGTGGGGGGAAAAGTATAATATTTATACCATACCCGGCATTTTTAGTCAATTTATTTAACTTCCTCTAAAACTGAAGTGGAGGGTTTGAAGACCGTGTCGTCGACATCCGGGTCGACCTCGACGGCCTTGTGGCTTATCTCTATTTTTCTCTTTCCGTTTTCGATAGTTATGATGTAGGGGATGAGTACGCCGGATACGGCCCTGTAGTCATCGAGATAGACGTTTAAGTCATCCCTGCCAGGTGAGACCTTTGAAACTGAAATGATATGCCCGGCTTCGTCCCTGCGGACCTCGGCCCCTGAGAGGACCTCTGACCCGGCCTTGGGATTGCCGAGCAGGATGGCGGTTATGTCCTCGGGCGCGAGGTGGTAGGGCACTCCGGCGTCGCCCCTCTTGAATTCCTCCAGGCCTTTTTCGGTCAAGAGGTACGTGGTCTCGCCGTCGCTGGAGAGCAGCGCCACGGTCTGGCCAAACGGTCCAAAGACCTCTATCCTGAACGAGGCCGGGCTTTTGGCGATCACGAGCGCCCTGCCGCTTATGGGGATCGTCCTTTTAAACTCGACTGTGCCCTGCGCCCTTATGGCGGATGGCACGCGGCCCGGGGGGGCTGGCAGTTCCTTTGGCTTCACGCCGGCGCATCCCGCCATGGCGAAAAGGAGGCAGAGGATGGCGGGAAGGGTCCGCCTCACTTGCTGGCCTTGAACTCGTCCCTTAACTTTTCGAGCTTCTCCTGCAGCTCGGTTGAGCCGGGGTTTACTCGCGCCGCCGATTCGTAGGCGGAGAGGGCCTTCTGCTTTTCGTTGTATTTGAGGTACGCGTCCCCGAGGTGCTCTATCACCACCGGGTCCTCAGGGAGGAGCTTCAACGCGCGCTCGAGCTCCGCTATGGCCTTGTCGAATTCGCCCTTCTTGTAGTAGACCCAGCCGAGGCTGTCGAGTATGTGGCCGCTGTCGGGCTTTATATCGAGGGCCTTCTTTATGAGCCCCTCCGCCTTGTCGAGCATCACGCCCTTCTCTGCGTAGGAGTAGCCGATGTAGTTAAGCGCGTTCGCGTGCAGCGGGTCGAGTTCCAGGACCTTGTACATGGTCTCTATCACCCTGTCGCCCGCCTTGGCCTCGTCATAGAGCACGCCCAGGAGGAATAAGAGCTCCGGGTCCTTGGGCTTGATGCTTGTTGCCTTCTCGAGAGTCTCTATTGCTTCGGTGTACCTCTTGGCGTCGCGGTATATCGTGGCCAGGAGGCGCAGGAGCTCGACGCTCTCGCCCCTGGCCTTTATCGCTTCCTTGAGCTCGGAGATGGTGTTGTCCAGCCTGCCCTGGCGCTCGTATATGTAAGCGAGGTGTATCTTCGAGTCTATGAAGCTCGTGTCCTTCGCGGGTATCCTGCTGAACTCGGCGGCCGCGCTCGCGAGGTCGCCCTTCTCCTCGTAGGTGGTGCCGAGGTAGTAGCGCACCCTGTGGAAGTCCGGGTTGGATGCGAGCACGTCCCTGAACTTGGAGGCCGCGTCGTCGTAGCTCTTCTTCTCGAAGTATATGAGGCCTATCTTGACCATGGCGTCGAGTTTGGTCTCTTCGTTCTTCTCAAGGGCCTTGAACTGCTCCAAGGCCTCGTCAAGCCTGTTCTGCTGTATGTAGAGCGTGCCGAGCCTCGTTATCATGCCGGTGTCGTGCGGCATGAGCCTTATGCCCTTCGTGTAGCTCTCTATGGCCTTCTCGGTCTGCCTGTCGAGCTCGTAGGTGATGCCGAGCTCGAAGTAGACGGTGCCGAAGCTCGAGTTCGCGTTCAGCACCTGCCTGTAATATTCGGCGGCGGTATTGTAGTTGGCCCTGTCGAACTCGGTCTTGGCAAGGTAGTAATAGGCCATGACTGAGTCGGGGTTCACGGCGAGGAGGCGTTTCAATACCTCGACGGCCTTGTCGTACTGCTTGGTCTTGGCGTACATCGAGCCGAGCATCAGGTAGTTCTTCGCGTTCCCGGGGTCGAGCTCGATGGCGTTGGCGTAGGTGGCGGCCGCGGCCTTCTCGTCCTTCAGGGCCATGAATATCTCGGCCAGGTACGAATAGGGCGGGGCAAAGGCAGGGTCCTTCTTTATCGCCGTCTCGAGCTCTTTTTTCGCGGCCTCGAGGTCGCCGGAGGCCATATAAAGGCTTCCCAGGTCCGAGTAGAGCTCGGCTGAGTCAGGGTCCAGGGCTATGGCGCGCCTGTAGAGCTCTATTGCCCCGGCCACGTTGCCGCTCTTCTTGAGCATCTGCGCGGCGGTGAAGTAGTAGTAGGCATCCCCACTTTTCACGGGGCTGACGCTCACCTTCCTGCCAGTCTCCTTGGCAGGGGCCTTCGCGGCAAACGAAGGCACCAGGAGCACCGCGGCAAAGGCGGGGAAAATGAGTTTCTTGAAGCAGGCTGAATCTTTCACGGCTTGTCTCCGCGGCCTTTCACGCGTTTTTCTCATGCGTTCGAGGCCTTGCTGTCGCCATTAAATCATCCCCGTATGGCGGTTGTTGAACCCCTGGTAACACCGTAATACGGCCGTATCAAACAGCTACTCTGCCGCTTGTTATAGTAGCATTTGCGCCTTCCAGAGTCAATTGAAACCCGGCCCGGTAAAGGCTTGAGCGGTCAACATGCCCGGGTTCGGTTGTGAGTGATAGCGCGGTAGAAAAGAGCGGGAGCAGAGAGAGTTCCGGGATTTTCCAGTCAAATTGCGGTCTTCAGGCCTCGGCTGCCTGGAGAGCCTTTTTCTCGGCCGTCCTCTCGAGCCTCTCCCTGACCTCGGGGGGGAGGTGGATGCCCGAGAGGTCCACGCCGGAGAGGATATCGGTGAGCACCTCTATCCGTTCTGCCGTTGGCAGGCCCCTGTGGATGATTATCCTCCTCTCGCCTCTCAGGCAGAAGATGCCGCCGTGTGAGGCGACCTCGCCTTTCCTGAGCTCCTCGTACGAGAGTTTTATTGAAAGCCGCCGAGCGGCGTCTTCGAGCGATTGCAGAAGCGTTTCATCTTTCATGGTCGCGTTATTTTCGCCAAAATGCATTTTGCTGTCAAGACTAAAACTCAAGGGCCGATGAGAAAAGCCGTCCGGCGCCCTGTTCTCACCGCCGCCGCAGGGCTTTATTTGCAGGGGATAAATAGGTTGACACATCCCGGCCGTTGCATTATATTTCATACAGGATTTACAAGGGCGGAACGTGAAATCCCCGGTTTACCGGCCTGCATGGACATCATTCAATATGCCTGAAAGGAGCAACTGAACAGAAATGGGCGAGAATATAATGAACGTTACAGACTCCACCTTCGATACCATGGTGCTCAAATCCGAAGTGCCCGCGCTCGTCGATTTCTGGGCAAGCTGGTGCGCGCCCTGCAGGGCCATCGCCCCCATCGTCGACGAGATGGCCAACGAGTACTCCGGCAGGATAAGGGTCACCAAGATGAACGTGGACGACAACCCGGCCACCCCCGGCAGGTACGGCGTCAGGGGCATCCCTACCCTCATACTCTTCAAGGGCGGCAAGGTCGTTGACCAGCTCGTGGGCGCGGTGCCCAAGAGCCAGATCAAGGAACTCATCGAGAAGGCCCTTTAGGCCGCTCAAAAAATCCATCCGCCTTGTTCTCATCGTCGCGGCAGAAGCGGCGTACGGCAAAGAGCACGACGCAAATGCATCTGGAGCTTTTTAGGGAGCCTAAGACAGAGTTTTTAAAAATGGTTTTTGAGGCAGGCCTCGCGGCCTGCCCTTTTTTTGCCTTTTTCTTGTAAATATCCCGGAGAGCGGTTAAAATACCGTAAAAAGCCGGGGAATATGAAGATGTCGCATGCAACGGGCCTTCGCGCCCTTTTTACAACATCCTTGCTCGTAACCGCTCTCTTCTTTCTTTGCGCCGGCTGCGGCAAAGATGAGAGGAAGGAAGCGGGGCCGGCCCAATCCGATAGATCTGCCCCGGCAGTCTCTCCAGCGCCAGCGGAGCCGGTAAAGGCGCCGCCATTCAAGATAAAGACCTTCGACGGCAAGGACTTGAGCCTCGAGGACATGAAGGGCTCCCTCGTGGTCGTCAACTTCTTCGCGAGCTGGTGCGGCCCTTGCAGAATCGAGGCGCCGGAATTCGAGAGCGCCTGGTCTAAGCTCAAGGGCCAGGGCGTCAAGTTCGTCGGCATAGCGGTCGACGACACCGAGGAGAACGCCCGCATGTTCGTCAAGAAGTTCGGCCTCACGTTCCCCACGGGCTTCGACGCCACCGGCCAGATAATGCGCGACTACCAGATAAACTTCATGCCGCGGACCTACTTCATAGGAAAAGACGGCATGCTTTTGTACGTGCACCACGGCATGATGAACGAAGAGCAGCTCCTCCTTGCCATAACCCAGCTCAGCAAGGACGAATCCGCCTGCAAGACCTGTTAGGGCGGTTGCGCCGTTGCCACGGCGCTGATAGACTCGTTTTATAACCGTTATGAAACGAGGTGCTGATGTCTCTCAGGCTCTCCCCGGGCGCCCTGACAGTTCTCGAAAGGCGTTACCTCAAAAAAGACGAATCTGGCAGGGTAGTGGAAACTCCCGAGGAGATGTTCCGCAGGGTAGCGGCCAATATCGCTCAGGCCGAGGCCCTCTTCGGCTCTCCCGGGTCGGCAAGGGGGATTGAGGAAGAGTTCTTCCGGATGATGTCCTCGCTCGAGTTCCTGCCGAACTCGCCTACCCTGATGAACGCCGGCAGGAGGCTCCAGCAGCTTGCCGCCTGCTTTGTCCTCCCGGTGGAGGATTCCCTCGACGCCATATTCACCTCTGTCAAGAACACGGCCCTCATACACCAGTCGGGCGGCGGCACCGGCTTCTCCTTCTCAAGATTAAGGCCCTCGGACGACATCGTAAGCTCCACGGGCGGCCTCGCCAGCGGCCCCGTCTCCTTCATGCGCGTATTCAATTCCACGACAGAGGCGATAAAGCAGGGCGGGACCAGGAGGGGCGCCAACATGGGCGTGCTCCGTGTCGACCACCCGGACATATTGAGGTTCATCACCGTAAAGGAAGACCCCTCTGAGTTCACCAACTTCAATCTCTCCGTTGCCGTGACCGACGAGTTCATGAAGGCCCTTGAGGAGGACTCTCATTACAGCCTCGTCAACCCGAGGACAGGGACGCCGTCCGGAAAGCTCAAGGCCAGGGAGGTCTTTCAGATCATGGCACAGAGCGCGTGGCACAGCGGGGAGCCCGGGGTGCTCTTCATCGACAGGATAGAGAGGGCAAACCCCACCCCGCGCCTCGGGCGCTTCGAGGCCACAAACCCCTGCGGAGAGCAGCCGTTGCTCAGTTATGAACCCTGCAATCTCGGGTCGATAAACTTAGGTATCATGGTAAGGGAGGACAGGGGCGGATGGTCTTTTGACTGGGAGAGGCTCTCCCGCGTTGTCGCCCTCGCCGTCCGTTTCCTCGATAACGTGATAGAGATGAGCAAGTACCCGACGGCCGAGATAGACGCGATGGCAAAGGGCAACAGGAAGACAGGCCTCGGGGTAATGGGCTTCGCGGACCTGCTCGTGCGTCTGAGGATAAGGTACGGCGGCCCTGAGAGCCTGCTCTTCGCGGAGGAGCTCATGAAGTTCATAAGCGAAAAGGCATGGGAGACCTCTCGCGCTCTCGCCTCGGAGCGCGGCCCGTTCCCCAATATAAGGGGGAGCGTCTTCGACTCTCCCGGGGTCCTCCCGGTGAGGAACGCGACGGTGACGACCATCGCGCCGACCGGCACATTGAGCATCATAGCCGGGTGCTCCTCCGGAATAGAGCCCTTCTTTTCCCTGAGCTTCATAAGGCAGGTATTGAACGGCGTGAGGATCCCGGAGGTCAACCCGCTCGTGGCCGAGGTATCGAAGGAAGAGGGCTTCTACAACGAAGGCCTCATCGAGCACATATCGAGGGGCGGCGACATAAGGGACCGCGACGAGGTGCCCGAGCGCATAAAGGACATATTCGTCACGGCCTACGAGATACCGCCGGAAGAGCATATAAAGATGCAGGCAGCGTTCCAGAGGTTTACCGACAACGCCGTGTCGAAGACGATAAACCTGCCGCCGGAGGCTGCCGTCGAGGACGTGAGAGAGGCCTACCTCGCCGCATGGCGGCTCGGGTGCAAGGGCATAACCGTCTACAGGTCCGGGACAAGGGCCGAGCAGGTGCTCACGTGCAAGAGCCCGCTCTACTGCTGATTAGCAGGGTGTTGAAAAACAACCTGCTAAGGCAATCCATGGATGGATTGCCGAATCGCGAGACCTGTTAGGGCGAGCGATTTGTGAGGTTTGGCCGAATTCACTTCGGCCAAACCGTAGTTGAAAAAGCCATGGATGGACTTTTTCAACATTTCTGTTAGGAGTGGACAACGCCCTCCAAATCTGTTAAAGATTGAGCCTCAATCCACAATGCATTCGAGGCGGCCCGATGAAGATATCCCCATCAATACTTTCAGCTGATTTCACCAGGCTCGGCGAAGAGCTCAACGCCATAGAGAGGGCCGGCGCCGACTACGTCCACGTCGACGTCATGGACGGCAGGTTCGTGCCGAACATTACCATAGGCCCCTTTGTTGTGGAGGCGATAAGAAGGGCCACGGGGCTGCCCCTCGACGTGCACCTCATGATAGAGGAGCCGGAGAGATACATAGACGAGTTCGCCAGGGCCGGGAGCTCCATAATAACCGTCCACGTCGAGGCGACCAGGCATCTCAACAAGACGGTGCAGGCCATAAAGGGGCACGGCTTGAAGGCTGGCGTGTCCTTGAACCCCGGCACGCCCGCAGGCGCCCTCGAGGCCATAATGGACGACGTTGACCTGATACTCGTCATGTCCGTAAACCCCGGCTTCAGCGGCCAGGGCTTCATCCCGTCGAGCCTCGCCAAGATAAGGACGGTGCGCGAGATGATCTCGGCCTCGGGCAGACGGATCGAGCTCGAGGTGGACGGCGGCATAAAGGCCGGCAACATAGCCGAGGTCGCCTCTGCCGGCGCCGACGTCTTTGTCTCGGGCTCCGGCGTATTCTCCATCCCCGACTACGCCGCCACCATAGGCGAGATGAAAAGAAGGCTCTCATCCGTAAAGGCCTGAAGACATAAGCCCCCGCGGGGCTGCCATTTTCCGCCTGACCTGATATAATTAGCAGGGTTAGCACACCCCGGATACATCCTTCCTGATTCTGCCGGCCCAAGACCATACCCCCATTGATATTCAAGGCGCTTTCTAATATCGCGTGAACGCAGGAGAAGACCCATATGGACAATCTTGCGCGCAAGGACGGGCTCCTTGCCGAGATAGAGAGGCTTAAGGAAGAGCTTGCGAAGGCGAGGGAACGGGAGCGGGAATTCGAGAAGACAAGGAGGGCGATGCTCTATCTCCTCGAGGACAACAACGCCTACTCCGAGGGTCTCCTGAAGTCGAAGCAGGAATGGGAGGCCACCTTCGACAGCATCCTCGACCCGATACTGATACACGACGAGGATATGAAGATATTGAAGTGCAACCGGGCCTACCAGGCGCTATCGGGCATGCCCTTCAAGGAGATAATCGGCAAGCCCTATTACGAGGTCTTCCCGAGGATGAAGGGCCCTTTCAGGACCTGCGCGGAAAAGGTCTCGGGGACGGCGCCTTCCTCCGGGGCCGAGGAAGTGGCCGTGCCCGAGATGGACCGCGTCTACAAGGTGAACTTCTACCTCGTCAGCGGGCCGAGTTTCGCGTCGATACACGTGATGGAGGACATAACCGAGGAGAAGAGGAACGCCGACAGGGAAAGGGTGCTCTTTGATTTTTCCCAGGGCATGACCGAGCTCGACCTGGACTTCAGGCTCAAGAGGATCTGCGAGACCGCCGTAAGGTTCGGCTTCAGGATGTCATGGATAGGGCTCCCGGAGCATAACACGAAGGAGATAATCCCGATGGCCCACGCTGGCTTCGACCAGGGCTATCTCGCGTCCATAAAGGTCACCTTCGACGACTCTCCTCTGGCCCGGGGCCCGGCCGGCAGGGCCGTGAAGACCCTGAAGCCAGCGGTCCAGGACAACGTCGCGACGGACGAGGGGTTCGCGCCCTGGAGGCAGGAAGCGCTCGAGCGCGGATACAGGTCAGTGGCGTCGTTCCCCGTACTCGAGGCAGGCAGGGCGATCGCCGTCCTGAACGTCTACTGCGCGAAGGACGAGTTCCCTGAAAGGGAGGTCCCGTTCCTGCAGACCTTCGCGAACCAGACGGCCGTATACATCAGGAACGCGAGGCTCTTCAGCAAGGTGAAGGAGACCTCCCTGAGGATGAAGGAGGAGATGGAGATATCGAAGCACCTCCTGGCCATCTCCTTCGCCACCGCACACACCACGGACATCGACAGGCTCATGGAGCACGTGGTCGCAAGCCTGGGCAAGATAATGGAGGCCGACGCCTGCCTCTCCTATGTATGGGACAGGGAAAGGAAGTCGTTCCAGCCGTCCATGCAAAAGGGGCTTGCGCCCGAGGCGGCGCCGGTCTTCAGCATAAGCTCCCTGAAGCCCGGCGAGCCCTTTGTAGGGAAGGCCCTCAAGGAGAAGGCCCCGGCCATCATCAGGGCCCCGGAGGACCAGGCCGCCCGCAACGCCTTTGAATGGATACCCAGCGTCGATACGCTCATCCTCATCCCGCTCGTAAGAAAGGACGAGTGGCTGGGGCTTCTGTTCTGTGTCTATTCCGGCGGCAGGCGCAAATACGAGCAGGGCATGACCGAAAGGGACGCGGAGGTCTTGGGCGCCATCTCGTACCAGGTCTCCACTGCGCTCGACGAGGCCAGGCTCTACCAGGAATCGATCGACAAGACGCTCGACCTTTCAAGGAAGGTCGAGACGATAAAGACAATGAACGAGATAGACAAGTCCATCCTCTCGACCCTCGAGTCAAAGGAGATACTGGAGATAGCCGCCCGGATGATATCAAGGGTGGTCCCGTGCGACAGGGCTACCGTCGCACTCGTCGACCGGGAAAGGGGCGGTTTCGTCTATGAGGCCGGTTTCGGTGTCTCTCTGGAAAAAGGGTCGCTTGTCCCGTTTTCGGATACGAACACGTGCGAGGTGCTCAAGACCGGCAGGCCCCAGTTCGTGCCGGACCTTTCCGAGTGCGAACGCCTGCCTTTGGAGGAAAAGCTTTTCAAGCAGGGATTCTTCTCCCATCTCCGGGTGCCGCTCACCGTAAGGAGGGAGGTCGTAGGCGTGCTTTCAGTGGGCGCCAAGAGGAAGGCGGCGTTCACCTCGGACGACCTCTCGGTCATAGAAAAACTGGCCTACCAGATAGGAGTGGCGCTCGAGAACGCGAGGCTGGTCTCTGACCTTGGAGAGCTCTTCCTGGGCACCGTTAAGACCCTCTCTGAGGCCATCGACGCAAAGAGCCCGTGGACAAAGGGACACTCGGACAGGGTCACGAAGTACGCCCTCGACATCGGCAGGCGCATGGGCTTCACGCCGGAGGAGCTTGACGTATTGGAGCTCGCCGGACGCCTGCACGACATAGGCAAGCTCGGCACCTACGAGGCCATACTCGACAAGCCGGGCAAGCTCACCGAAGAGGAGTTCAACCTGATAAAGAAACACCCGCAGAAGGGCGCGGACATACTCGCGCCGATAAGGCAGCTCGAGCGCATAGTGCCTGCGATAAAGCACCACCACGAGACCTTCAACGGCTCGGGTTATCCGGACGGGTTGAAGGGCCCTGACATACCGCTCATGGCCCGCATACTGGCGGTAGCCGATACCGTGGACGCGATGAGCGCGGACAGGCCGTACAGGAAGGGCAAGCCCCTTGAGGCGATAGTGGCGGAGATCAAGCTCTGCTCCGGCACCCAGTTCGACCCGGATGTGGTCGAGGCCTTCCTCGAAATGATTGAAAGCGAGGGCGGGGCCCTCCAATAGGGCCGGGCTGGCACGCCTCAGTCTATGTGAGTATAGCCGAGCCCTATTCCGATGCCTATCCTCGGCCCAGGGTCATACCGCCTATCTTCCCAGAGATAATGCTCCCTGGTCTTTATGACAGGGTAGCTGTAGCTCCCTTTTCCGAGCTTTCTCCTCTCGGTCCCCGTAACCTCTCCGGCTATCGTTATCCCTTTTCCGGGCGCGTATATCGCCGGGTCCCTGAAGCCGTCGATCTCGGCGAGGAACCTGCCAGCCGACTCATTAGGCTCTACGGGCCTCAACTGGGAGTTGAGCCCCTCCTGAAGCACCTCTATTACCGTTGTTCCCTCCCTGTTCTCGGTATCTATTATCGTGCCCCCGAAGACTACCGGCCTGCCCTTGAACGCGCCCGGGTCCTTGACTATGTCCTGGAAGCGGACGCTCCGGTCTACGGTCTTCATCGTCTCCTTTGAGATGACCGGGGCGCAGCCCGCGATAAAGGCCAGAAGCAGGAGGGTGGGGGCTATTCGTGTAATGCTCATATTTTTTCCTTTGCCTGGCTTTGTGGGATCAGCCATAAAGAGGTATAATCTGAAAATAGCATGGTATTGCATACTCGTCAACAGGGGGGGCTGGCTTGAAAAAGGTGCTTAAATTCGTGGTGCACAGGCACGAGGCGCGGCACCTCCATTTCGACTTGAGGCTCGAGCACAAGGGGGTATTGAAGAGCTGGGCGGTTCCTAAGGGCATGCCAGAGGCCTCCGGCGTAAAGAGGCTCGCGGTAGAGGTCGAGGACCATGACATCGACTATGCCACCTTTGAAGGGACGATACCCGAGGGCTATGGCGCCGGGAAGGTCGAGATCTGGGACGCAGGCACCTTTATCGACGAGGAATGGGGCAGCGACAAGATAACCGTGAGGTTCAACGGCAGGAGGCTCTCTGGGCGGTACTCCATCATTCGCTTCATGGAGAAGAACTGGCTGGTGATTAAACTGAAGGAAAGCGAGTGAGATTCGTATCCCGTTAACGGATATTCGGGTTCAGGTTGCAAACCTGAACCCGCAAAAGGGATTACAACATCCCGTCCCCCCTTACCACGAACTCCAGCGCGGCGACCGCCGCCTTCACCGCGCTCTCTGTGCCGGTCTTCAACGCCTGCGGCGTTATCTTCCCGGTGCTGCCCCTGTTTACGACCCCTGTTATGCACGCGCCCTTGAGCCCGAGGGCCGAGGTGACCGTCAAGAGCGTCGACGATTCCATCTCGTAGTTCAACACGTTCAAGGCCCGCCATTCTTCCGTCGCCCCCCTGAACCTCCTGAGCTTGTATTTCATGAACGAATCGGAGCGCTCCTCGCCGGGGTAGAAGGTATCTGACGAGGCGGTTATGCCGAGGTGGAACCTCACCCCGGCCTTCTTCGCGCCCTTCACCAGGGCGGCCACAAGGGAGAAGTCGGCCACCGCGGGGTACTCGATCGGCGCGTAGTGGGTAGAGGCCCCGTCGAGGCGCACGGAGCCCGTGGTGATGACGCAGTCGCCGTTTTTTATATGCCCCTGGATAGCCCCGGTCGTGCCGACCCTTATGAAGGTCCTCACCCCGAGCTGCGCGAGCTCGTCTATCGCGATGGAGGCCGAAGGGCCGCCTATGCCGGTCGAGGTCACGAGCACCTTCGCGCCCATGACCTCGGTGAGGCAGGTCGTGAACTCCCGTTTTGAGGCGAGTTGGGCGAAGCCCGAGCCATATGCCCTCGCTATGGCCCCGGCAATGACGGGAGACCTTTCAGGGTCGCCCGGAAGCAGGGCGATTGTCGCGCCCTTGAGGTCGCGCCTTTCCAGGTCGAGGTGGTAGGCCTTTGCCACGGCTATCCCTTCCTCAGGTATATGCTTATTGTCCTGCCCTCTTCGGTCAGGCCCAATAGGGTGTTGCCGGTGGACTCGGCCCAGATGGGCAGGTCTTTTTTTGATACCGGGTCGTCGGTGAGCACGAGGAGGACCTCTCCAGAGCCCATGGCCTCGAGCGTGAGGGCGGTCTTCACCGACGGCATCGGGCAGCACAGGCCCCGGGCGTCCAGTATCTTGTCAGCGGTTATCTTCATTTAAACCTCTTAGATAAAAAGATTGATATCCGATTCCTTCGCTATTGAAATATAATTCACGGCGCCTATCACGTCCGAGCATTCCTCTATGAAGTCATCCTTCGAGAGGCCCATGACGCTCATGCTCATCTCGCAGGCGTAGAGCTTCACGCCAAGGGCGCTGGACGTCCTTATGAACTCGTCGAGGCCGGGGACGCGTTTGGCGGACATCATGGTCTTGAGCATCACGGGGCCCATGCCCATCATGTTGAGCTTCGAGAGGGCGAGCCTCCTCGCGTGTCCGTAGTTCACGACGTTGAGCATCCGCTGCATCCAGTTCCGTCCCCTTATGAGCCCGCCCTTCTTTTTGAGGACGTTGAGCCCCCAGAAGGTGAAAAAGATGCTCACGGGCATGCCCATCGAGGCAGCCGCCGTAGCGATGACGAAGGCGGCCAGCGCCTTGTCGAGCTCTCCGCTGAAAAGCACTATCGTGACGCCCTTTTTTGCCTCTCGTAGCGCTTCCATGCCTGTTTTCCCCTGTCCTATATAAATGATATCTCAGAGAAAGTCCGCGTTCAAGCGTCTTTTGAGCGCCCGGAAAAAGGCCATCTGGGAGAGGGCGGCTAAACAGTGGATTGTAAAAATAAATCGGATGTGCTATATAAACCCTTTCAGCTACTCTCTCTCCCGGGATCATGCGGCCATGAACGTTCATGCGGGCACCATCCAGAGCCAGAGCGCCAGGAGCTCGGACCATGGACTAACACTCCTTCTGGAGAAGGTCTACGCTGAAAAGGGCTGGGATTTCCGCGGCTATAAAAGGACCACCCTCTCCCGCAGGGTCACAAAGCTTCTCCACGCAAGCAGGGCGTCATCATACGGCGAGTACTTCGACCTGCTTGACCGGGACCCTTCCGAATATTACCGTCTTTTCTCCGCTGTAACGATAAAGGTAAGCGAGTTCTTCAGGGAGCCGGAGGTCTTCGACTCCCTTTCGCGCATATTGAGGACCGAGCTCTCGGGGGGACCCATAAAGGCCTGGTGCTGCGGCTGCGCCTACGGCGAGGAGGCGTACTCGCTCGGCATGCTCTTCTCTGAGGTGATGCCCGCCAACGACTTCGCCTCGTCGCGCATCTTCGCGACCGACATAGACTGCGACGCCCTCGACCAGGCCAGGAGGGCCTCCTACAGGGAAGAGGCCGTCGCGAACGTGCCGGAGGGCCTCAGGGACAAATACTTCATGCGCTCCGAAGGGCTCCTCAAGGTAGGCGCCAATCTGCGTTCGCTCGTCAGGTTCGGGACGCTCGATATCGTCCAGAGCCCTTCGATAAAGGGAGTGAGCGTCCTGTTCTGCAGGAACCTCTTCATATACTTCAACAAGCCCCTTCAGGAGAGCGTATTCCAGAAGCTCGACTACGCGCTGAAAATCGGCGGGGTGCTGGTCATGGGCAAGGCCGAGGTGCTGCCCGGGAGCTACGCCGACAGGTACGCTTCGGCAGGCCCCGGGCTCAACATGTACAGGAAGCTCAGATGAACACTCTCCTGAGATATTTCGCCGGAAAACCGATGGGCTTCAAGCTCACCGTGATATTCCTCTCGGTCGTGCTCCTGCCCATGTCGCTCCTCGCGTATATCTCCTACAAGGTGGTCGATTCAAGGCTCTTCGAGCACGCCAGGGAGCAGGTCTCGACCGGCATGAAGGCCGCGTGGACCGAGTACTATATCAGGGGCGAGCAGATGCGATACGGCATGCTGCAGGCCGCCTCCATGGACGAGATAAAGCGCGCGGTGGGCGGCGGCAACGCCGACTATCTCAGGAAGATGATGACCGCCTGGAAGCAGATGAGGCCCTATGTCGACCTCTGGGCGATAACGGACCTCGAAGGCAAGGTCATCGCCAGGGTCAACAGCCCCTTGCGCGGCGACAAGGTACTCCTGAACGGCCTTGTGGCAAAGGCCATCGAGACCAGGGAACCGCAGGTCGCGACCGAGATGCTCGATGAGAGCCTCGTCAGGCTCGAAGGCAATGCCCTGTTCGAGAAGATATTCCCGTTAAAGGAAAAGCCGGGACCGGAGGCGGCCGGCATAATGGCCCTCACGGTGGTCACGCCCGTGTTGAGCGAGAAGGGCTCCCCGGTGGGCGCCATAATAACGGCCGACGTGATCAACAACGACAGCTTCGTGCCGGACATGGTCTCCTATAAGCTGCCCGGTTTCTTTACGACGATATCGTCCGGAGGCACCAGGGTCTCCACCAACATAACGGATGAGAGCGGCAGGAACGCCAGGGGCTCTCACCTCCAGCCGTCCATACAGTCCCAGCTCTCCTCCGGCAAATCGGTCTTCGCCGAGTGGGAGCTCCCCGGGCTCACGCTCATCTCCTCCTTCGAGCCCATAAGGGACTCGAAGGGGCTCCTCATAGGCTCTCTCGACGTCGGCATCTCGAAGGAGAGGATGTGGGCGATCCAGAGCGAGAACCAGCAGGTCATAGCCGTAGTCACCCTCATAGCCATAAGCCTTTCGCTCCTCGCGGCGCTCATATCGACCTACAGGATAACCAAGCCCATAAAGGAGTTGAGGGACAAGCTCTCGGCCTTCGGGAGCGGGGAGCAGGGCGCGAGGATAGCCCTCCCCGAGGAGGCGGGGGACGAGATCTCGGTGCTCGCGAGGTCGTTCAACAGGATGGCCGAGGAGGTGGGCGGCCGGAACGCGGAGCGCGGCAGACACCTCGAGGAGATAGAGAGGAAGAACAGCGAATTAGCCGAATTGAACGAGCAGCTCCGGATAACGAACGAGGAGCTCGAGGTCGCTTACGAGGAGACCCAGAGCCAGACCGAGGAGCTCCACGCCATAAACGAGGAACTCAAGCTCCTTAACGAGGACCTCGACAGGAAGAACACCGAGCTGCAGAAGGCGAACAGGACGATCACGCAGGAAGAAGACGAGCTCAAGAAGGCGCGGAACAAGCTCAGGCTCATATACGACAGCATCAGGGACTTCATACTGCTCGTAGGGGAGGACTACAGGATAATAGAGGCCAACAGGTCGTTCCTCGAGGCCAACGGCCTCTCCGAGCCGGCCGCGGCAGGGAGGAACATATACGCGGCCTTCGGGATAGAGCCGCCAGGGAGGAACTGCCCCATAAGAAGGTCGATAGAGACCGCCTCGCCCACCGAGATCGAGTTCACCACGCCCGACGGGCGGGTCCTCGTCTGGCAGTCCTACCCCATATTAGAGGATGACTGCGCCGGAAAGAGGAGCGCGGTCGTCTACGTCCATGACACAACGGAAAGGCGGCTTCTCACCCAGAAGCTCATCCAGGCCGACAAGCTCTCTTCCCTGGGCGAGCTCGTCTCCGGCGTGGCGCACGAGCTAAACAACCCGCTTACGGGCATAATGTGCTTCTCCGAGCTCCTCATGGAGGATGGCCTCGGGGAGAGCGCTTCCTCCAAGCTCCGCAAGATAAACGACGCCTCCCACAGGTGCAAGAAGATAATAGAGAACCTACTGACGTTCGCCCGGTGGAAGAGGCCCGAGAAGAAGTACGGCGACGTGAACCGGATAATACGCGACAGCGTGGACTTCAGGGCGTATCAGCTCAAGATCGACAACATACGCGTCATCCTCGACCTGGACTCGTCTCTGCCCTGGACCATGATGGACTCCAACCAGATACAGCAGGTACTCCTGAACCTCATCAACAACGCGAGCGACGCGATAAAGGAATCCGGCTCGCCGGGCAGGATAAGGATATCGAGCAGGCACGCGTCGGGCAGGATCGTCATCTCGGTGGAGGACACGGGCAGGGGCATCTCGGAAGAGATAGTGAACAGGATATTCGACCCGTTCTTCACGACCAAGGAGGTGGGCAAGGGCACGGGCCTGGGCCTGTCCATCTCCTACGGCATCGTGCACGAGCACGGCGGCAATATCTACGCCTCGAGCAGGCCGAATTACGGCACCACGTTCGTGGTCGAGCTGCCGGTCGCCGGCGACTCCGGGATAACGGAGGCGCAGGAAGGGGCGCTCTCGGCGAGGCTCAAGGTCGAAGGCAAGCGGGCGCTCGTGCTCGACGACGAGGCCATAGTGCTCGACCTCCTTACGGACTCGCTCACGGGCTTCGGCTTCGAGGTGGACAGGTGCACGTCCGCCGAGGAGGCCATCCGGAAGGTCGCGGCCTCGGATTACGACATCATAATAAGCGACATAAAGATGCCGGGGCTCGGGGGCATCGGGTTCTACAGGGAGGTCAAGGCCATAAAGCCCTCCGCGCTCGGAAGGGTGATCTTCATCTCCGGCGACAGCATAAGCCCTGACACCCAGTGCTTCCTCTCGGAGATAGGCTCTCCGTCCCTCAAAAAACCCTTTACGATAGACGAGCTCAGCGCGATGGTCTCAAAGGTCGTCTTTTGACCTTCACGGAGCCGGGGTTAAACTCTATTCATGCCCTTTAAAGGGGCGGACGTAATCTTCATTTGCGTCTGAGATGTTTACTTTTCGGTCCTGTTACAGTATAAATTAGCCTTCTTCTTTGGATCCTCTCTCTAAGCTCCGCACAAATCGAGACAATCAGCATGAAAGAATCAACAGGGACGATGAAAGCCGCAGCCGTCAGGACGCCCATGCCCATCCTCCTCGTGGACGATGAGCCGCAGATACTGAAGAGCTACAGCGTCATGCTCCGGAGCGCCGGGTTCAAGCACACCGCCACCCTGGACGACAGCAGGGAGGTGCTGCCCTTCCTCGAGAAGCAGGAGGCGGCGGCCGTGATACTCGACCTCTCCATGCCGAACTGTTCAGGGACCAGGCTCCTGCAGGCCATTACCGAAAGCCACCAGGTCCCGGTCATCATCATGACCGCGGTGAGCGAGGTCGAGACCGCGGTCGAGTGCATGAAGCGCGGCGCCTTCGATTACCTCGTGAAGCCCGTGGAGCGGGAGAGGTTCGAGGCGAGCGTAAGGAGGGCCGTCGAGTTCAATACGCTCCGTCTCGAGGTCCTGTACCTCAAGAACCAGCTCCTCGCAGGAGGGATCGAGAACGAGGAGGCCTTCTCTTCGATCGTCACGATGAACAAGAAGATGAGGAACATCTTCCAGTACGTCGAGGTCATAGCGGCCACCCATCAGCCTGTGCTCATAACAGGCGAGACCGGGGTCGGAAAGGAGCTCTTCGCCCGCGCCGTCCACGACATAAGCGGCAGGAAAGGGGAGTTCGTGGCCGTGAACGTGGCCGGCCTCGACGACACGATGTTCTCGGACACCCTCTTCGGCCACAAGAAGGGCGCGTACACCGGCGCCGACGAGGGCAGGGAGGGCCTCATCGCCCGGGCCGCCGGTGGCACCCTCTTTCTGGACGAGATGGGCGACACCAGCGAGAGCTCCCAGGTGAAGCTCCTGCGCCTCCTCCAGGAGCAGAAGTACTACCCCCTGGGCTCGGACGTGCCGAAAAAGAGCGACGTCAGGATAGTGGTCGCCACCAACCAGGACCTGCAGAGGCTTATTTCAGAGGGAAGGTTCAGGAAAGACCTCTACTACCGGCTCCGCGCTCACCAGATACACATACCGGCCCTGCGGGAGCGCCCGGACGACATAGCGCTGCTTCTGAATCACTTCCTCGAGGAGGCTGCCGCCTCGATGAACAGGAAGAAGCCCACGCCCCCGCAGGAGCTCGTTACGCTCATGCAGACCTACCACTTCCCCGGGAACGTAAGGGAGATGGAGGCGATGGTATACGACGCGGTCGCGCGGCACAAGGGAGGCATGCTCTCGATGGAGAGCTTCAAGGACGTCATCGGGCAGGAGAGGGCCTCCGCCGCAGCGAAGGCCGCGGAGGAGACGAAGCCCTTTGCCCCCGGAGAGCATTTCCCGACCCTCAGGGAGACCGAGAGCGCTCTCATAGCCAGGGCCCTCGAGATGGCGAACGGGAACCAGGGCATAGCCGCGAACCTCCTGGGGATTACGCGCCAGGCGCTCAACAAGAGGCTCAAGAGAAAGAACGGCCGGAAAAAGGCCTGAGACTTTTTTTGCACCTGCGAGTTTTTTTGCAGGTGACGAAAACGCCTTGGCAAACCGGTGAATTTCCTCATCGACCCCCAAAACGTTTGAACAACCGTCGCACCTTCTGGCCTGCCCCCGGCTCGACCCTTTTCACAATTCCCCTTCAATACCTGACAGAAATCAATTTTCGTCTTTTGGCACGCTTCCTGCACAATCTCAGGTTACTGTTAAGCGGCCATGCGAAGCACACGGATCGTCCTTTCCAAGGATTCCCTTTTGGATACCTGCGAAGGAAATTCCCTTTCGGAAGCCGACTTGCAAATCTGAATTCTCTCAGGGCCGAGCCGCATGTACTTGATGGACTTTAAAAAGCATCCAGGGGATACAGCCATGTTCAGCCCTTCGGGGAAGGTCCTGGTGGTCGATGACGACGACGGCATAAGGCACCTGTGCAGGGAGGTGCTCGAGAGCGCGGGCTACCGCGTCGAGACGGCGAAGAACGGGCTCGAGGGCCTCACGAAGGTCCGGCGCAACGAGTACGACCTTGTCGTCTCTGACGTGAACATGCCCGAGCTCGACGGAATGGAGTTCTTCGACGGAGCCGCTTCGAGCTGCCCTGGCCTGGCAGAGCGGTTCCTGTTCATGAGCGGGTCCATCTCGGAAGAACTCGAAGAGGCGGTAACGGCGCGCGGCGCCCTCTTCCTGCCGAAGCCCTTCAGGATAACCGAGCTCATCGGCGCGGTGGAGCGGCTCATGAGCAAGCCCCTTGAAGGCGTGCTCGGCGCTCCCGAGGGCAGGAGGAGCGAGGGAAGGATAGGGATAGCGCTCCAGTGCGCCGTGGAGGCGCGCTCGGGGGCCGTCAGGGCGGAGCTCCTGGACCTGTCGCCAAGGGGCGTCAAGGCCGTCTACCGCGGCTCGCCGCTTAAAGAGGGCGAGAGCGTATGGGTCAGGCTCGACTCGGGGTTAGCCATCGAGAGAAAGGCCCGGGTGGTATGGTCCAGGAAAGATGGCGAGAAGGCGCTCTCGGGGCTCAGGTTCGAGGCCCCCATGCCGGCGTCTTCGATCATAAACATGCATGCCTCGAACCACGCCTGCGAAGACAAGGCGTGCTGAGGACTTTCGTCCAGGATTAAATCACCGGCCTGGAATTCAGGGTTCATCGTTCGTCGTTCGTCAAGGAGAAGGAGGGGGAAATGATAAGAGACAAGAAAAAGAAGTTCACGGGTTTTGGCGGGGAAGGGGAGAAGAAGGCCTTCGTGCCTTTGAAGAAGCTCGAAGGCTCGTCATCTGGCGCCGCCAGGTGGCCCTTGCCATACCGCAGGAAGAACAACGCCGGGGAGGAGCTGCCGTCTGCCGCCAAAGGCGATGCCCAGCTCGACCGCTCGGTCATCGAGACGGCGGCTGCCAAGCCTGCCGGGAGAAGGCGCGGCAGGAAAGAGGACAGGGAAAAGGAGACGACCGCCACCGACTCGGTAAAGGTCTACTTCAGCGGCATAAAGAAGTTCACGCTCCTCACCTCCGACGAGGAGAAGACCCTCGCCAGGCGGATAGCAAGGGGAGACAATGAGGCGAGGAGGATGATGATAGAAGCGAACCTCCGGCTCGTAGTCAACATAGCCAAGAGATACCTGAACCGGGGGCTTCCCCTGCAGGACCTCATAGAAGAGGGCAACATCGGGCTCATAAAGTCGGTCGAGCGTTTCAAGGCCACCAAGGGCTGCAAGTTCTCCACCTACGCCACCTACTGGATCAAGCAGGCAATAGAGCGCGCCATCGCCAATCAGTCCTCCATCGTGAGGCTTCCCATACACGTCACCGCCGACATCTCGAAGCTCACCAGGGCCAACAGGGAACTGACGCGCACATTGAAAAGGGAGCCCAGCCTGGTAGAGCTCTCCGAGAAGACCGGCCTCTCGGGCAGGTACGTGAAAAAGCTCAACATGATAAGCAAGAAGAGCTACTCGCTCGAGGCGAGCTTCCCGGACGACACCGACCAGTCGCTCCTCGACAGGCTCGAGGACGACAGGTTCCCGACCCCGATGGAGACAATCGACGAGTCGAGGAGGACCGACAGGATAAACAACTGGCTCGGCATGCTCGAAGACAACGAGAGGACCATCCTGCGGCTCAGGTTCGGCCTTGAAGAGGACGAGCCGCAGACCCTCGAGGCCATAGGAAAGACCTTCGGCGTCACCAGGGAGCGCGTGCGCCAGATAGAGGTGAAGGCCCTCGATAAGCTCAAGAAGATAATAAAGCAATCCGACATCGTCTCCTTTGACGCCATCTGAGCGAGGCATCTCGAAGAGCGGGAGAGGGCCCGAGGGCCCTCTCCCGCGCGCATTTCAGGACCGTGCCGCGGGCAAGGAGAGACACGTATGATAAAAGTGCTGCTCGCATTCAGCAACCTTCTGTTCGCCGAAGGGATAAGGAAGCTGCTGGAAGGGCCGGAGGACATAAAGGTCATAGAGGTATTGAAGCCCGGCTCTGACGCGCTCGAGGCCATAGAGCGCCTGAGGCCGGATTGCGTGCTCGTCGATTTCACGACCCTCTTCAACGTCTTCGGCGAACCGGCGGCCCAGTCCGGGAAGTTCATCCTCATAGACACGAGTTGCGGCGAGGAGAACATCATCTCGGCCGTCCTTACAAAGGGCCTGAAGGGGGTGCTCGTGGCCAACTCCACCCCTTTGCTCTTGAAGAAGGCCGTGCGCGCGGTCGCCGGAGGGGAGATCTGGCTCGACAAGATAGACGTGAAGAACCTCCTCATGGGCCTCCACGCCCTCAAGAAGTCCACCAGGCCCGCCCTCTCTGAGAGGGAATGGGAGGTGGTGAACCTCGTCGGGCAGGGTTACAGGAACAGGGAGATAGCGGACAAGCTCTGCATAAGCGAACCGACGGTAAAGACCCATCTCCAGCGCATATTCCACAAGCTCGACATCCAGAACAGGCCCCAGCTCATCACCTTCGCCATCAGGAACCAGACCGACAGCCAGGGGACGGGCGGCATGGGCTGATCCCGCCCCAGCCCGGTCTTTCCTGTCCAGTGAACGGCAATCCAGCTCCGGTTGACAGTCGCCCCCTCCATAATATAAACTGTCTTAGGTCTTAGTTTAACTCTCTTTTGAAAGTCCGTCCGGCAACTCCCGAAGGAGGGCCTTTTTGGGCAATGACACGGTCACTGTCTGCATAGAGATACCCAAGGGATGCAGGAACAAGTACGAGTACGACCCGGTAAAGAAGGTCATCAGGTTCGACCGGATGCTCTTCTCGGCCGTGCATTACCCGAGCGATTACGGCTTCATACCCGATACGCTCGGCAGGGACGGGGACGCCCTCGACGCGCTTGTCCTGGTCTGGGAGCCGACCTTCCCCGGCTGCTACATAGATACGAAGGCAGTGGGCCTCTTCAAGATGTGGGACGAGAAGGGGCCTGACGAGAAGATACTCTGCGTGCCTTTGAAGGACCCGCTCTGGAACTATATAAAAGAATTGAAGGACGTCCCCCCGCACCTGTTGCGCGAGATAGGCCATTTCTTCCGGATATACAAGGACCTCGAGAAGAAAAAGACCGGGGTCGAGGGATGGGCCGGCAAAGAGGCGGCCCTGAGGATAATAGAAGAGTCGAGGGCGAGGTTCAGGGAAAAGAAATGATATCCATTAACGCGGGTTCAATTTTGCTAACTTTCAATTGACCCCTGAATTACGTAATCCCGTTCACGAACTATAGGGTTCAGGTTACAAACCTGAACCCGCACAGGGTCTATCCCTCTTAGAGCGCATGAAAAGGCAATTTCCACTTGCATACAAGACCGTCATAGCCTTCCTCATCGTCCTCCTCCCCATTGTAATCATCTTTTTACTGTCCCTCAAAGGCATAAGCACCACAATCGACAGGCTCATCCTCGAGGAGCTCAGGGTCATAGCCGGGGCCAGGGCCGACGACGTCGAGCTCTTTCTCGAGATGGCCGTGAACAGGATGCAGGACTTCTCCAGCGACGGCGTCATCAGGTCGGGAACCGAGGCCGTCTCGGCGCCTGGCGACAGCCAGAGCGAGGCTTTGAGCAGGTATATTTCCGAGAACAAGCTGCCGCTCCTCAAGGACTTCTACAGGATAACGGTTTCGGATACGAAGGGAAGGATAGTAGCCTCCACGAACAGCAGTATCGTCGGCGAGGACATGTCGTCGGAAGAATCGTTTGTAAAAGGCAGGGCGGGGCTTTCGATAAGCATACTTCCGTCGGGCTACATGGAAAAGCCTGAGCTTGCCGTATCGGCGCCTATCTTCAGCATGGAGGACCAGAGGCTTACAGGCGTGCTCACGGGCTATATCCCCTTTGAAATGCTGGCCACTATCTTCAGTCCAGGCATGGAGGGGGCCGGCGCGCACTCGAGGGAGGTAGTCCCGGGCTACAGGACCTTTGACCTATACCTCGTAAACAGAGACAAGCTCATGATAACGCCTTCCTGGCTCATAGAAGACTCAGTGCTCGTCCAGCGGGTCGATTCGGAGGCTGTCCGGGCCTGCCTGGAAGATAAAAGGGACCATTCCGGTTTTTACGAGGATTACAGGGGAATGGAGGTCGCCGGAGCCTCTTTCTGCATGCCTGAGCTCGGATGGGTGCTCCTGGTTGAGGTCGACAGGAGCGAGGCCGCGACCCCTGTGCGCTCTCTCCAGCTCTACGTCCTTTTTACGGCGATAGTCATCGTCGCCCTGATATCCGCCCTCGTCCTGTATTTCTTCAGGCTCGTCATAAGGCAATTGAAGGCGCTCGCCTCGGCCTCGGCCGAGATGGCCTCCGGCAATTACGGCGTCAGGGTCCCTGTGAAGAGCAGCGACGAGATAGGCCTCCTTTCAGAGGCTTTCAATACGATGGCAAGGGAGATAAAGCAAAGGACCGACGCCCTTGCCGAGAGCGAGGAGAGGTTCCGGGGCATAATGGAAAATACGACCAGCGTCGTCTATGTCAAGGACCCTGACTGCAGGTATCTCTTCATAAACAAAAGGTACGAGGAGCTCTTCGGCATAACGAACGGGGAGATAAGGGGCAAGAGCGATTATGACATCTTCCCGGCCGAGGCAGCCAAGGCCTTCTGCTCGAACGACCTGAAGGCGCTCGCTTCCGGGAGGCCGCTCGAGTTCGAGGAGATCGCCCCGCACGAGGACGGCCCGCATACATATGTGTCGGTCAAGTTCAGGCTAATGGGGGCTGACGGCAGGCCCTATGCCGTTGCCGGCATATCCACGGACATAACCGAGCTCAAGCGCTCCCATGAGGCGCTTGTCAAGAGCGAAGAGAGCCTTGAGAACGCGCAGAGGATAGCCCACATAGGCAACTGGGACTTGGATATCGTCGCTAATGAACTGCGCTGGTCCGACGAGATATACAGGATCTTCGGCGTCGCTCCGCAGGAGTTCGGGGCCACTTACGAAGCCTTCCTCGGGTTCGTCCACCCGGACGACAGGGACTATGTGCAAAGTTGCGTCAACGAGGCGCTCATCGAGAAGAGGCCGTACTCCATAGACCACAGGATACTGCTCCCTGACGGCGCTGAAAAGGTAGTCCACGAGCAGGGCGAGGTCACCTTCGACCCCTCGGGAAAGCCCTTGAAGATGTCCGGCACCGTACAGGACATAACCGAGAGGAAGAGGGCCGAGGACGAGGTCAGAAAGCTGGCCGCCGAGCTCGAGGAGAGGGTGGCCCGGAGGACCGCACAGCTCGAGGCGGCCAACAGTGAGCTCGAGGCCTTCAGCTACAGCGTGGCGCACGATCTGAAGTCGCCGCTGAGGATAATAAGCGGGTTCAGCCAGATGCTCCTGAAGGACTACTCGGAGAGGCTCGACACTACCGGCGCCGATTACTTGAGGAGGCTCCATGCCGCCAGCCACCGCATGGGGCAGCTCATCGACGCGCTCCTGAAGCTCTCGCAGGTGATGAAGGCCGAGATGAGGAGCGAACGGGTCTACCTGAGCGGCATGGCGAGGGCCATCGCCGCCGACCTGAGGCGGGTCCAGCCCGAGCGCAAGGCCGAATTCGTCATAGAGGAGAACCTCTCGGCCCAGGGAGACTCGGGACTCCTGAGGATAGTGATGGAGAACCTCGTCGGGAACGCGTGGAAGTTCACCGGCAAGAGGGATGTGGCGAGGATAGAGTTCGGCTCAGCCGGAGAGAGGGACGGCAGGACCGTCTTTTTTGTCAGGGACAACGGCGCCGGCTTTGAGATGAAGTACGCGGAGAAGCTCTTCGACCCGTTCCAGCGCCTCCACGGGCCCGATGAATTCCCGGGCACCGGGATAGGCCTCGCCACGGTCAGCCGGATAATCCAGCGGCACGGCGGCGAGATATGGGCCGAAGGCGAAAAGGACAGGGGCGCGGCTTTTTATTTTACGCTGTAGCGGGCGAAGCTATCAAAGTGCGGTGTTGCGATACGAAGATGTCCATTGCTTGAAAGACCCTCCCCCTTGACGGGGGAGGGCATGGGTGGGGGTATGAAACGGTTTCACCCTCCCCTCAATCCCCTCCCGTCGAGGGAGGGGAAGTTCGGGAGAGATCCCGCAGCTTGCGATGAAATGCATCTTATTTGCGCGTGTTATATTTTATTCCAGGAAGCCGGAAAGAGATGAGCGGTTTGCCCGAAAAATTGAGGGTCCTTATAGCCGAAGACTCGGAAGACGACCTCATTCTCCTGATGCGCGAGCTCAGGCGCGGCGGCTACGAGATGGACTTTCTCCGTGTTGATGAAGGGGAGGCCCTGAGGGAGGCCCTCAAGGGGAGATGGGACCTGGTCATCTCGGACTTGAAGATGCCGAAGATAAGCGGCCTCGACGTGGTGAAGGCCGTGAGGGAGACGGGGCTCGACCTGCCCGTGATAATCGTATCAGGCCTCATGGGAGAGGACTTCGCCGTAACGGCCATGAAGGCGGGGGCCGACGACTACATATTGAAGGACAAGCTCTTCAGGCTCGTCCCGGCAATAGAGCGCGAGCTCCGGTATTACGAGGTCAAAAGGGCACACAGAAAGGACCGGGAGAAGGTCTTTCTCCTGAACTCGCTCCTGGAGACCATCGCCGAGGTCAACAAGATGCTGGTGCGCGAGACGGACAAGGGGCGCATCATGAACGAGGCCTGCCGCATACTGGTGGAGAAGGCCGGTTTCAGGATGTCCTGGATAGGCAGGGCCGACCTCTCGACCGGCGAGGTCGCGCCAATGGCCTTCTATGGCACGGGTGTCGAGTGCCTCAACGGCGCGCTCGTAAGGTGCGATGGAACCCCCCTGGGCCTGGGTCCCACGGGCACGGCCATCCGTACCGGCAGCCGCGTGGTATGCCCGGACATTGAAGGAGACGAAAGCTGCTCTCCGTGGAGGGAGGCGTCGGAGCAATCCGGATTCAAGTGCTGCGCCGCGTTTCCGCTCATGATAAGGGGCTCGGTATTCGGAGCCCTGAGCGTCTACTCGGGCAAGGCGGGCATCTTCACCGAAAGGATGATATACCTCCTCGAGAGCCTCGCCGCCGACATAGGATTTGCCCTGCAGTCGCTCGACGAGGCGGCGGAGCACAGAAAGGCCGTGATCGCGCTCCGCGAGAGCGAGGAGAGGCTAAGGACCATATTCGAGTCGGCAATGGACGGCATGTTCGTCATAGACACGCAGGGGCGCTACGTCGACGTTAACATCTCGGGGTGCCGCATGGTGGGCTACTCGAGGGACGAGATACTCTCCTCCGACGTAATGCTTCTTATTGTCCCGGAACGCGTCCAGACGCTCGACGGACACAGGGCGCTGTGGAAGACAGGCGGCTTTGTCCCGGAGATGCCGCTCCGGAAAAAGGACGGCTCCACGGTATGGGTCGACCTTGCCATAACGCCTTTCAAGGCGGGCGACAGGGATCTCGTGCTCGGCGTAAAGAGGGACATAACCGCGAGGAAGAACGCGGAGGAGGCTCTCCGTGAGAGCGAGGAGCGCTTCAGGCTGGTATTCGAGCAGAACCAGGACGCTCAGATACTGCTGCGCTACGAGAGCCTCGGAGTGATGGACGCGAACCCCGCGGCAGTAGAGCTCTTCGGGTATGCGCTCGAAGAGCTCCTTGGGCGAGAGGCGCTGCCGTTCATGCCCATGGACGTAGCCGCGAGGCTCAGGCCCTCCGGCCCGAAGCAGTGGGCAAGGCTCGAGATGATAGAAGCCCTTCGCAAGGACGGCGTCAAGGTGACGGTATCGATAACCGGCCAGACCATAAAGCTCCGCGAGGGCAGGATGGTGCTCTGCACCGTAAAGGACCTCACCGAGATACTGAGGATGGAGGAGGAGGCGCGCCTCATGCAGGCCAAGCTCATCCACGCCAACAAGATGACCTCGATAGGGACGCTCGCCTCGGGCGTGGCCCACGAGATAAACAACCCGAACAACTTCATACTCTTCAACTCGACTCTCCTTGCGGACGCCTGGAAGGACGCGAGGAAGATCCTCGACGGGTACTACCGCGAGAACGGGGATTTCTCGCTGGGGGGGCTGCCGTTCTCGGAGATGTCCGAGGTGATACCCGAGCTCATCGCCGGCATAACCGAGGGCTCGAGGAGGATAAAGAGCATAGTCGACAACCTGAAGGACTTCTCGAGGACCGACAAGGCGAGCCCCGAAGGGGAGCTGGACGTGAACAGGGCGGTGCTCGCGGCGGTCTCCATGCTCGGGAGCCAGATAATGAAAACGACCGACCGGCTCAAGGTCGACTGCGCCGAAGGGCTGCCCGCGGTAAGGGGCAGCTCGCAGAAGATAGAGCAGGTCGTCATCAACCTCGTATTGAACGCGCTCAACGCCCTCACCGGCAGGACACAGGGCGTCTTTGTCTCCACCTGGCACGACACGGAGGCGGGGCAGGTCGTGATAGAGGTGACGGACGAGGGCGCCGGGATGACCAGAGAGGTGCTCGAGAGGATAACCGAGCCCTTCTTCACCACGAGGAGCGAGTGCGGCGGCACGGGACTGGGCCTTTCCATCTCGTATTCCATCGTAAAGGAGCACGGGGGCACGCTCGAATTCGACTCAGCCCCCGGAAGGGGCACGACCGCGCGCCTGCGGCTCCCCGCCCTCAGGACACCGGCATGATAACAGTAAGCAAGGGGCGCATCCTGATATACAGGCTCTTCGACGTTGCCCTCGAGATAGACCTCGCCAGGATAGAGGAGGGCGCCAGGGAGGGCACGAGGAGGCTCAAGCTCTCAAAGCAGCCCTTCATGAAGGCCCTCGAGTTCACCAACCCGCCGGTTGCCCTCGAGCTGCCGAGCTTGAGGAAGGGCTATTTCGGCAGGGAGACGAACGTCAACGTCATCGCGAAGGCCTTTGACTTCGGCGTGCTCTCCATAATGTTCGAGGTCCCTGTCCCGGCAGGGACTTCCATGGAAGAGCTTGAGGCCACGGTGCGCGACCTTGACAGCGACGAGGGCCTGGACTCGCGCGCGAGGGAGTACGCCGTGGGGCTCATGGAGAGCCTGGGGCCGGCCATCATAGGCCCGGAGATAAAGGAGGGTTTCCTCGAGGACTACATGGTCATATACATAGAGGAGCTCGGGGACGGCCTCAAGGCCCCGGATCTCGTCGAGCGATACGACCCATCGAGGCTCCTCCTGTACGAGTCAAGGGAACTGAGCCGGTTCACGAGGGAAGAAACGCTCCGCAACAGCTTCAGCTACTATCCCGACGACCTCATAATAATACACGTCGACAACGCGCTCATCATAGACCCGACGGGCAGCTTCGACCTCCCTGACATCCTGGAGTTCGCCAACGCCCAGATATTCGAGCTCAGGTATTACGACAGGGTGATAGACAGGGAGCTGCAGTGGATATACAAGCAGATATCGAGCAGGCGGGGCGTGTCGTTCTCGAGGCTGCGCGATTACGAGAGGCTCTCCCGGAGGCTCGTGCGCACGGTAACGGACATAACCGAGGTGACGGAGAGGGTGAATAACTCTCTTAAGGTCACGGAGGACATCTACTACGCCCGCATATACAGGACCTTCATGTCGGTGCTGCGGAGCAAGGACTGGGAGACGAGCATAAGGGACAAGCTGCAGACCGTCATGAACACCTACAACATGATACACGACGAGATATCGATAAGGAGGTCGTACCTCATCGAGCTCGGCATCCTCATACTTATCGCCATCGAGATGGTGCTTGCCTTTTACGTCAGATGACATGGCAGCAGGCATGAAATAAGTCCATCTGCTGCGTTGTCACTGGCGTGTTCAATTTTGCAAATTGAACACGAATTTCGTAATAGCCTCGTAACTCTTCTTCGTCTCCATCCCCAAACCTCGACTCTTGCGCATCATCAGATTATAGCCTGAAAAACGGCGTGTGAAACGCGGCGTTAAGGGCGGGAAAATTGCTTTTGGGCGAATCTCTTATAGAATTGAAGTATGGCGGATGAACCAAAATACCCTGCGGCAAAGGGGTCTGGCTGGAAGATCGTCATCGCCCTGCTGCTCTTCGGGGTGTTCATCTATTTCTGGGGCCAGTCCGTAAAGACCAGCGGCCCCGGCGAGAGGCAAAGGATCACCTATTCCGAGTTCGTAAGGGAGCTCGAGGCCGGCAACATAGCCACCGTGACCATCAAGGGGCAGGAGGTGGCGGGGCGGTTCAACAGGCCCATACCGGCTGACATACCCGGCCGGGAAGGGGCGACGGCGGCTGGATTCGTCTCGTACCTGCCTCCTTTCCAGGGCCAGGAGATAATAGAGGAGTTCCGGCGGCAGGGCATCAATGTGGACGTGGAGCCCGAGGGCGAGAGGAGCGCGTTGTGGTCCTTCGTCGTTCTCATGCTCCCGTGGGTGCTCATAATCGGCGTCTGGGCGCTCCTGATGCGCAGGCTCCAGCAGGCGCAGGGCGGCGGGGGCCAGCCCGGGCTCTTCAACTTCGGCCTCAGCAAGGCAAAGCTCTTCAACATGAGGAAGCCGGGCGTCACCTTCAAGAACGTCGCCGGGCTCGAGAACGCCAAGGGCGAGTTGCAGGAGACGGTCGAGTTCCTGAAGAACCCGCAGAGGTTCGTCCAGATAGGCGCGAAGGTCCCGAAGGGCATACTCCTCGTGGGCCCGCCGGGCACTGGCAAGACCCTCCTCGCGAGGGCGACCGCCGGAGAGGCCGGGGTGCCCTTCTTCAGCATCAGCGCCTCCGAGTTCGTGGAGATGTTCGTGGGCGTGGGGGCCTCTCGCGTAAGGGACATGTTCAGGAAGGCAAAGGAGACCAGGCCTTCGATAATATTCATAGACGAGATAGATTCGGTAGGCAGGGTAAGGGGCGCGGGCCTCGGCGGCGGACATGACGAGAGGGAGCAGACATTGAACCAGCTCTTGAGCGAGATGGACGGCTTTGAGCCGCACGAGGAGATAATCGTCGTGGCGGCCACAAACAGGCCCGACGTGCTCGACCCCGCGCTCCTTCGGCCCGGGCGCTTCGACAGGCACATCGTCATAGACAGGCCGGGCTGGAAGGACAGGAAGGCGATACTCGAAGTGCATTTCCGGAACAAGAAGTTCGCGCCCGATGTCGACTTCGATAAGATAGCGAAGGGCACGCCGGGCATGACAGGGGCTGACCTTGAGAACCTCGCCAACGAGGCCGCCCTCGAGGCGGTCAAACAGGGCAGGGAGAGGATAGAGATGCGGGACTTCGAGGAGGCCAGGGACAGGGTCATAATGGGCTCCAAGAGGGAAGAGACGTTCACAGAGGACGAAAAGAGGATAACCGCCTACCACGAGGCCGGCCACGTGCTCGTCTCATGGGTGCTGCCGCACACCGACCCCATACACAAGGTATCGATAATACCGAGGGGCATGGCGCTGGGCGTCACCCAGTTCCTCCCGGAGGAGGACCGCCACTATTACCCCAGGAGCTACCTCATAAACAGGCTCTGCGTGGCGCTCGCCGGAAGGTCGGCGGAGAAGCTCGTCTTCAGCGACGTCTCGAGCGGCGCGAACGACGATCTTAAGAACGCCACGGCCCTTGCGGAGAAGATGGTCGCCCAGTGGGGCATGTCGGACAAGGTCGGGCCCATAAACTTCGGCAGGGGCGAGGAGCACCCGTTCCTCGGCAGGGACATCTCGATTCAGAAGAGGTACAGCGAGTCGATGGCCTGGCTCATGGACCAGGAGATAAGGGCCCTCATCCTGGAGGCCGAGAAGAAGGCCGACGAGATACTGCTCCGGGACAGGGCGCCGCTCGAAGAGCTCTCAATCGCGCTCATAAAGGACGAGTCCCTTGACAAGGACGAGGTCGAGGCCATAATAACGAGGACCAAAGGCGTCGAGCCCCTGAGAAAGATCATCAATCAGAGATAATCCAAGTAACACCTTGCTTTCCCCCCTTGCCATCATTATAATGCCGCTGACCCTTTTTTTCCCGCAAACATGAAAAAAACAAGGATCTTCATAGCCGACGACCACCCGGTCCTGAGGAGCGGGATAAAGGCCATCTTCCGCCCCGAAGAGTTCGAGGTGGTGGGCGAGGCTGACAACGGCGTCTCCGCGTTGAAGGGCATAGCCTCTCTCAAGCCCGACATAGCCATCCTTGACATCACCATGCCCGGCCTGGACGGCATAGCCGCCACCAGGCGCATCGCCGACGAGTTCCCGGACACAAAGGTCATCATACTCTCCATGCACTCCGACATCTCCAGGCCGATAGAGGCCTTCAGGGCAGGCGCGCTCGGCTACGTGCTCAAGGACTCGGACCCTTCCGAACTCATGAAGGCCGTCGAAAGGGTCGCCTCCGGGGCCAAGTACGCGAGCCCTGCCGTGACCGAGGAGCTCCTTAACGACTTCGTCGACGTCATCAAGAAGGACCAGGCCCAGGACCCCTTCGACACCCTCTCCCAGAGGGAGAAGGAGATATTGAAGCACGTCGCCGACGGCTCGACGAGCAGGGAAATAGCCGGGAAGCTCTTCATCTCGCTCGCCACGGTCAAGAGCCACAGGAACAATATAATGAAGAAGCTCAAGGTGAACGACATGGCGAGCCTCATAAAGACCGCCATCAGAAAAGGCATCGTCCACACGGATTAGGCCCTCGCTCAACCCTTAGGGTTCCGCGCGTCATCCCAAGTCATTACCTCCAAAATCATCCCTTATCCGCCGTCGATTTAAACCTTAGTCAGTATTATCCCCGGCCCCGCGGCTCCCGATAAATAGTACAAGACGAAATGAAACGGGGGCGCCTGTTGGCATCCTGCGGCCGGTACAGGGGGGTAAAAGTGCTCGTGGTCGCGAAGGACCGGGTCTTGAGGACAATGGTGGGCTCCTTTCTTTCGCTCAACGACATGGACGTCAGGGAGGCCGCCAACTCGACGGAGGCCCTGAGGGAGCTCGGCTCCGGGTTCAAGCCCGAAATAGTCCTCTCGGGGTACGAGAGGCCGGGCAGCGATGAAGAGGCCCTCTTCAGGGCCCTCCGTAAGCTCCCGGAATTTGAACTTACGCCGATTGTGGTGATGGCCGGGAGGGACGACCTCGACAGGCAGCTCGAATGGATGTCAGCCGGGGCTACATGCTGGATACGGAGCCCGTTCAGCTCAAAGGGGCTCCTCGATATGATGGGGATGGTGCTTTTCAATAGGGAGGATCATGATAAACGCGATCCAGGTTGAGACTTCAAAGGCCGTACCGGCAATGAGAGAGGGGACCTTCAAATAGACTTCCGCAAGGTGGAAAAAAAACCGCCGGTTTCCAAACCCGCCTATACTACTGCAAAAAATGATCCCTGCCAGCCGGGAATCGTCCCGGAGGCAAAACCCGCCGCCCCCCGTCCACCGGGGGGCGTTTCCGCTTTTACGGATAATTAACCCAAATATTCCAGCATTAGGTCGAAGCTGCAAAAAGTCATTGTTTTCTCGTTGGCAGATGATAGACTTAACGGGTATGTCGCGTTATCTCTCCGTTCTCCTCATATTTTTCATGCTCGCCCCGGCATTGAGCCCTCTTGCCAGGGCTGTGACGCCTTGCGGCGAGACATGCGCCGCCGGGCAGGGCCACCACTGCGCTCATGGCGACGAGTGCCCAGTGCACGGCAGCAAAGGAGATAAAGGGGCCGCCCATCACGGTCACCATGACGGGATGGACCAGGACGGGCTCGTCTGCCATGTCTCCTCCGGCGATGAAGGAGGAGACGGCGCTTCGCGCCATTCCTGCCTTTCGATTTCGAGCTGCGCCGACCCGGAGACACAGGGCGTCGGCGCCCCGATATTCGGAGGCGATTATCTCACCGTGAGGGAGGGCTTCAGCCCCGGCTTCCAGACGAGATTCAATACCGCAACACTGAGCACCGATTACAAAGACCCATCCCCAAGCCTCTTCGACCGTCCGCCCGCTTTCTAAAGAAGCCCCGCATCCATTTCAGCCGCTTAGTCTCGGAACAAAAAGGAGACAAGAGATGACTCGCTATCTGCCGAGAACGCTCGCGCTCGCGGTCCTCGTCCTATTTCTATCCGTCTGCCCCGGTTACTGCACTGACGCCGGGATGGGCATTATACAGCCGAAGGGCCTCTCCAATGCCCCGGACTTCAGCCTTGTTTCCATAGACGGCAGACAATTGTCCGTCAAGGGTTTGAAGGGCAAGGTCGTGCTCTTGAATTTCTGGGGCACGTGGTGCGAGCCGTGCCGCGAGGAGATGCCGAAGCTCGAGGCCATATGGAGGGAGCTCGGGCCAAAGGGCCTTGCCGTTGTCGCCATCGCGTTGGACAGGGGCAATATCCACAGGGTGGGCGAGCTCTGCAGGATGCACGACGTCACGTTCCCCGTATCCATCGACCAGTCGGGCAGCACCGCGAGCGCTTACGGCGCAACCGTGATGCCGACGAGCTTCATAATCGGCAAGGACGGGGCGATAAAGGGCAAGATCGTCGGGCCCAGGGACTGGACCGGGGCTGCGTCGAGGAAGTTCTTTGAAAGGATCCTGAATGAATAGACAAACTACAAGGAGATGCCTTCCATGCCATATAGCCGTATCCGCTCTCTCATCAGCAAGGGAAGCAGATTCAGCGCTTTCCTCTTCATTCTCGCAGGGCCGTTCTATTCCGCCTCTCCGGCGTTCTCAGAGGAGGCGAGCTACATAGGGGAGGTAACGGTAACCGGCACAAGGGAGGAGGGCCTTGCCAAAGAGGTCCCTTCGACCATAAACGCGGTAAAGGAAAAGGAGATAAGGAACGTAAAGCCGGTCCACCCGGCGGAGATAATGAACAGGGTGCCCGGCGCGTGGATAAGCTCTACCGGCGGCGAGGGGCACGTGACCTCCATACGCCAGCCGCTCACGACGAGCCCGGTCTATCTCTTCCTCGAGGACGGGGTGCCCATCAGGTCAACCGGCTTCTTCAACCACAACGCCCTCTACGAGGTGAACGTCCCCGGGGCCGAGAGGATTGAGGTCGTCAAGGGCACGGGCACGGCCCTCTACGGCAGCGACGCGATAGGCGGCACCATAAACATATTGACCAGGCCCTCTCCTCTCACGCCCGAGATAGAGCTCAACCCGGAGGCCGGCTCCTACGACTGGCACAGGCTCCTTGCGAGCATGGGCAATACATTGGACGACGACGGGTTTAGGCTCGACCTCAACGCCACGCATTCAAACGGCTGGAGAGAGAGAAAGCTCTACGACCGCATGAGCGCGACGCTCCGGTGGGACCATCTCCATTCAGCCTCGGCCAGCTCAAAGACCATAATCTCGTACTCGAAGATAGACCAGGAGACGAGCGGAGGCGCGCCGCTCACAAAGGCCGACTACGACTCCAGGCCCTCCTACAACTACCATACCTTCGACTACAGGAACGTCCAGGCCTTCAGGCTCTCTACCGACTTCGAGAAGGAGTTCGGCGAAAAGGCGCTCCTCAGTCTCATCCCCTACCTCAGGGCCAACAGGATGGAGCTCCTGCCGGAGTGGGGCATCTTCAAAGTGAGCCCGGGGTCGTACAGGGGATACGAATCAACCACCGAGTTCTACTCCCTCGGGCTACTTGCCAAGTACAGGCGGGACTTCTCGCCCCTGCGCTCGCGGCTCATCGTGGGGGCGGACCTCGACTACAGCCCCGGCAAGTACGAGGAAAAACGCATCATCGTCTCGAGGGACGAGGCAGTGACGCTCAAGTACACGGGCTTCAGCTACGATCCCTCGACAACGAACAACTACGATTACGACGCGGCCTTCATAGGCGTATCTCCCTACGCGCAATTCGAGTTCTCGCCTGTAGAGAAGCTCCGTTTCACTTTAGGCGCCCGCTATGACGACCTTGCCTATGACTACACCAACAATCTCTCCGCTACGGCGAACAGGCCGGGCTCGACCTATCGGTCGTGGTCGAGGCTCAGCCCGAAGGCTGGCGCCGCGTACGAGCTTTCTGACGACGTGAGCGTCTTCGCCTCTTACAACGAGGGCTTCAGGATGCCGTCCACTGGCGACATATTCAGGGCAGGCGGGACCGCGGCGACCGCAGTCGATCTCGACCCGGTAAGGGTCTACAGCTACGAGACCGGCGTAAAGGGCAGGCTCTCTGAAAAGGTGAGCTTCGAGACAAGCGTCTATTACATGGAGAAGAAGGACGACATAGTCACCTTCAACGTGGCGCCCGGCGACAGCCGGAGGCTCAACGCCGGAAAGACCCTTCACAGGGGCATTGAGGTGGGCCTTGAGGTGAAGCCCGTGGACAGGGTCGAGCTTGGGGTCAGCTACTCGTACGCGAAGCACGAGTATGACGAGTGGAGGGCCTCTCCCGCTGTCGACTACAGCGGCAAGGAGATAGCCATAGCCCCGAGGCAGAACCTGAACGTCAGGGCCGGCTACAGCCCTGCCGTATTGAAGGGCGGGGTAGCCGAGGTGGAATGGGTGCACCTCGGGAGCTACTGGCTCGACGACGCCAACACCGAGAAGTACGACGGACATGACCTCATAAACCTGAGGACTTCGTACAACCTTACGCCGAGCTGGGAGCTCTACCTCAAGGCGACGAACATCCTTGACAGGAGATACGCGGAGAGGGCCTCGAAGAGCTCCTCGGGAGAGGCGCTATACGCCCCCGGCAGCCCGCAGTCGTTCTTCGCCGGCGTGGTCTACAGGTGGAAGGAGATATGATGAAAGCACGGTTTTCGCTTGCCGCTCTCCTCTTTCTTTTCGTTGCCCTGCCGTTCTCCGCGTGGGGGGCCGTCTCATTCGGCCCCCCAGGCGGGATAGAGCACCGCTCCAAATACATATCCCCTCCGGCGGCGGCGATAGACGACGAGGGCAGGGTCTATGTAGCGTGGTTCGAGGAGGAGAAGGACGTAAACTCCCTCTACCTCGCCGTATCCGGCGACGGCGGGAAGACCTTCTCTCAGGAGGTCAGGGTAAACGGGCCCGATGACGCGCCGTCCTCTGTCCACGACGCGCCTGGAATCGCATTGGGCCCGAAGGGCGAGGTCTATCTTGCATGGAGCGCGAAGAGGGCTGAAGGCGAGTTCTCCTCTGACCTGCGCTTCGCGGCCTCGACGGATTCAGGCAGGAGCTTCAGCCCGTCAGTAAAGGTCAACGACAACGCGAACCCGGCATCCGCCTCCTTCGCGTCCATCGCTGCCGGAGAGGACGGCATAGTCTACGCCGCATGGCTCGACTCCAGGGAGAAGGGCACGAAGGGCACAGCCACCTATGCCGCGTATTCAAAGGACAACGGCAGGCATTTCGGAAAGAACGCCCTTATCGGCTACGACTCATGCCCATGCTGCAGGACGGCGGTTGCCGTCGGCAGGGACAACTCGCTATACGTTGTCTGGCGCAAGGTCTTCCCCGGCAACATAAGGGAGATGGTGATATCGAGGAGCACGGACGCGGCCAAGGTAGAGTTCACCTCTCCCGTGATAGTCGGCATGGACAACTGGGAGATATCGGGCTGCCCGCACAGGGGCTCGTCCGTCATCGCCGGAGACGACGGAGAGGTGCTCGTATCATGGTACGCGGAGGTCGAGGGAGAGCCGGGGGTATTCATCGCGAAATCGAATGACGGAAAGGCCTTCCTGAAGGAGAGGATAGAGAGCAAACGGAGCGCCTTTCCGGATAACGTCGTTGCTGCCGCAAGGGGCGGGGAGCTTCTCCTCGCATGGCAGGAGATAACGCCGGTGTTGAGCAACGTCGTCTTCGAGGCGCGCAAGGGCGCCGAGAAGATCCGCGTGCAGCTCAACACGGACGTACGTAAGGCCACGAACCCGGTCATCTCGGTAAACAGAAAAGGGGACGTGCTCGTTGCCTGGCAGAAGATGGACATGAGGGCGGCGAAGACGATGGTCGCGGTCGGCAGATAACAGCTCTAAGGAGGTCGTATGCTTGACATAATCGTGAAGGGCGGGCTCATGATGCTGCCCATAATGCTCGCGTCCATAGTCTCCATGGCGCTCGTGATCGAGCGGATTCTCTTCTGGAGGAGGCAGAAGGGCGCGCACAACGCGATCGAGATTATAAGGGAGGCAGAGGCATGCAGGTTTGAGAGGGCCTTGAGCATCTGCGACGCCAATGCCTCTCCCGTCACGCGGGTATTGAAGGCCGGCATCCTTAGAAGGACGAACGGCGCCGCGCTCGCCATGGAGGCAGAGGCGATAGGGGAGGTAAGGGAGATGGGGAGGTACCTGCCGGCGCTCGATACCATAATTACCCTCGCGCCGCTTCTCGGGCTCCTCGGCACCATCGCGGGCATGATAAGCTCGTTCGGAATCATAGCCGAGGCCGGGCTCAGCAAGCCGCTCGCGGTCACGGGCGGCATCTCCGAGGCCCTTATAGCCACTGCCGCTGGCATAGTCGTCGCGGTCGTGACTCTCATCCCGCACAACTTCTTCCAGTCAAGGGCTGAGAAGGCCACTGCCGAGATAGAGAGGTACGCCACGCGCCTCGAGATGGCGCTTGCGCTGTCCAGAGAGCAGGCAGGCCGCCAATGAAGATACGAAGGTTCGGCGCGAAGAAGAAGGCGCGCATAGAGATAATCCCGATGATAGACACCATGTTCTTCCTCCTGGTCTTCTTCATGGTCGCCACGATGTCCATGACCGTGATGAGGGGTCTGCCCGTAAACCTTCCGAAGGTCGACTCGGCCGACAGCAGGAGCGTGCCCGGGAACAGGTCGGTCACCATATCGCGCGACGGCTCCCTCCATCTCGACAAGGAGGCTGTACGCGTGGAAGAGCTCGGCGAGAGGCTCAAGCCATACGCACAGGCGGACCAGGACGCGCTCGTCGTCATCAACGCCGACGAGGCCGTCTACCACGGCAAGGTAGTCGAGGTGATGGACGCGGTGAAGCTCTCCGGCATAAAGAGGCTGGCGATAGCGACAAGGCCGAAGTAGGGAGATATGGCTGATATCAGGAAATTGATAGCCCTCTCGGCCCTTTTTCACATGGCCCTCTTCGCGGCATTGGGCCCTTTGCTGCCCGGGGCGGTTACGGCCTTGCAGGAGATCACGCCTGTCGAGCTCGTCGAGTTGCCGAAGGCAGAGGAGCCACAGAGGGCCGCGCCAGCTCCCGCGACGGCCCGGACCGTTATCGAGAAGAAGATAGAGGCAACGCCCGCAAGGCCCCTTCCAAAGGCAGAGCCGGAGGCCGTTCAGGAGGCCGGAGGAGAGGTCGTAAAGGCGGCGCCCGAGCACCCGGTCATGGCCGAAAGGAAGGCAGAGCCTGTCCCTGCCGCGGCAATCGAGAGGCCGCCTGTCGCCCCGGCTATCGCGCAGGAGCCTGCGCGCCCGGAAGCGGCTGTCGATAATACGGCGGCCTTCGTGAGCTACGTCATCCAGAAGATAGACAGGGCAAAGCTCTACCCGAACTGGGCGAGGCAGAGGGGCTACGAGGGCAGCGTGCTCGTGAGGTTCAGGGTCCTGCCGGACGGCTCCGTAAGGGACGTCGCTGTCGTAAGGCAGTGCGCGAGCGAGATATTGAACAGGGCGGCGTGCGAGGCGGTCGAGAGGGCCGCTCCGTTCAGCAACGGTCCTTTGAGGCCGGATGGGGAGCGTGTAATGGAGGTCAGCATCGGCTTCAGGCTGAAAAAATAGCCTGAGCTCTCGAGAAGGCCCTGTCGGGAAGAGGCCGGAGCATTATGGGCAACACTCTTGAGAGCCTCGATATGCAACTGAATTGGTTGACCGGTTTTTTTAGTCTTTCTCTTTGTTTTTGCAAATGATATAAGACAGAAATCAAAGCGGGTCAGCAGGAAGGCTCAGGGGAGGACAATGCTCCGAATCCTATTGTACGCACAAGGCGCTCTGCAGGATGTCCAGGAATCGCTCTCGGCGCACTCCGTCGAGAAGACCGGGAAAAAAGAGGAGCTTATATTAAAGGCCATCAGCGGCTCGTACGACCTCATTATACTTGAGAACTCCATCGACCTTATCCCTGCCGTAACGGCAGCCGACCCCAGGTCCGAGATATTCATGGTCGCGGACAACTGCATAGATGTGATAGAGCCCCTTAAGATGGGCGCGACCGAGTGCTTCATGCGCCCTATCGACGGGGACAGGTTCCAGAAGGCCCTCGAATCGGTCGTCGCTCAGGTGAATCTCATGAACGAGACCGACGAGCTGGAAAGGCTGCTCGTCGAGAAGTATACATACGCGGGCATAGTCGCAAGGAACCCGCAGATGCTCGAGCTCTTCAGGTTCCTGCGAAAGATAGCTCCGTATTACAGGGCCGTCACCATTGCCGGAGAGACAGGCACAGGCAAGGAGGCCATAGCCAGGGCATTGCACGCGCTGAGCCCGCTCTCCAGGCAGCCCTTCATCGCCTGCAACTGCGGGGGCCTTGTCGAGAACCTCGTTGAATCGGAGTTTTTCGGCCACGTCAAGGGGGCTTTCACTGGCGCGAACTCCGACAAGACCGGCGTATTCGAGGCGGCCGGGGAAGGCGTTGTCTTCCTCGACGAGATAGGGGATCTGCCGCTTTCATTCCAGCCGCATCTATTGAGGGTGCTGCAGAACGGCGAATTCAGGAAGTTGGGAAGCGCCAAGCCGCTCAAGACATCCTGCAAGGTCATATCTGCGACCAACAAGGATCTTCCGAAAGAGGTGCGCGAAGGCAGGTTCCGGGAGGACCTTTACTTCAGGCTCACGCCGCTTTCAGTCCATGTGCCTCCCCTGCGTGACAGGAAAGACGATATACCGCTGCTCTCCAGGTTCATACTCGACAAATTTCAGAATAATACCGGCAAGAAGATGATAGGGATATCCAGGCCCGCGCAGAAGGCGCTAATGAGCTATGACTGGCCCGGCAACGTCAGGGAACTCGAGAATGTCATAGAGCAAGCCGCCATACTCGCCAGCGAGCCGTTCGTGAACATCGAGCACCTGGACGCCAACGTAAGGCAGCGGGCGGCCGCAGAGGGGACACCGGCGTCTTCCAGGCGGCTCGAAGAGGTAGTGAAAAGGCACATCGTCGCCGTGCTCGGAGAATGCGGGGGAAACAGGAGCAGGGCGGCGCAAGCCCTTGACATAAGCAGGAGGGCCCTCATAAGGAAGATAGAGAAGTACTCGATCGAATAGGTAAGTCCAAAAGCGCACAGCACATCATTTCAGGTGGAACGCTCCGGAATCACTGCATAAAATCGGAATCTGCCAGCATCAACAGCATACCGAAACCGCACACCGGCGTTTCTTCAAAAAGAGCAGCTCTAAAAAATTAATAAATGAAAACAGGCTCTTAGCACGAATGCCAGGCATGGCATGACATTTGCGGATACTTATGACAAACCATTATAGGATATGTCGATGAAAACAGTCAGTGATAAAGGCTACACCCTTTTAGAGCTTGTGATAGCGCTCTCCATCCTCTCGGTCGGCATACTCGGCGTGGCGAGCATGATGACCGCAGGCATATGGTCAGGCAGGTTCGCCCACATAGTGGCGGCTGAGAGCTCTGTGGCCTCCTCGGTCCTCGAGGAATTGATGGCACGGGAGGGAGGCGACCCGGTCTTCTCTACAGGCGTCTCGGATGCGCTCTACGACCTCGACCCCTCCTCTGCAGAGACCGGCATCGTGGTGCAGGGCAGAATGTACACGGCCGTATATTCCATAACGCCGGGTTCGCCTGTCGCCGGGGTGGCGAGCATAGAGGTGGTCGTGTCGAGCGGCGGGCGCACGGCGGCGTATTCCTCCCTTAAGAGCGTCCTTTAACCGGAGATGAGGATGAGGGCTCACGAAAAAGGGTTCACTCTGCTCGAGCTTATAATAACGATGGGCATACTCGGGGTGGTAACGGCGGCCATCTTCTCCGTCTACAACACCCAGCGCACGGTGACGTACGTCGAGGCCGACGTGGCCGACGTGCAGCAGAACCTCCGGCTATCTGTGCAGAGTGTGCTGAAGGACCTGAGGATGGCCGGGTTCATGCTCGCCGGCGGGCTCCCGCCCATAGCCTCCGCAGCCGACGGGTCCGGGCCGGGCTCAAGCGACGCGCTCACGATCAACACGGCAGCGGCCGGGGGAGCGGCTTGCCGGATAGACGCGGAGCTTTCCATCGCGCTCTCGACCGCGGCTCCATTCACCCTCGCTGTCACATCGGCATCCGACCTCGAATGGTTCGCTGACGGAGACGCCGTCCGGATATTGAGCCCCGGGGAGAGCGCAGAGGTCGCTGACATGGCCTATACGGTCGTATCAAGGGACCCGTCAGCCCCCAGCATAACGGTGAGGCCTGCCATGGACGGCGACATCGTGGACTTCAAGAGGGGGTTCATCATCGCCAGGACAGGCGAATCTCTTCCCGACGCCTTCCCGAATACGGTCGAGTACTGCCTGGGGCCTTCGGCGCTCTGCGCTCCGGCGGTCGTCTGCCCGGCGGGGCTCTGCCTCATGAGGATAGTGAACGGAAGCCCCTCGGAGGACTCGATAGCGGCTACCAACATCGGCGGTCTCCAGTTCAGGTACATACTGGACAACGGTCCGGCTGAGCTCGACTCTCCAGCCGACCTCTCAGCCGTGCGCGACGTAAAGGTGCTGATCTCGGGCATGACAGTACAGACCGCCCCGCTTACGGGGGCGCCAAAGACCAGGGAACTCACGGCGATCTCAAGGATAAGGAACAGGTGACGCGATGAAAAGAGCGGCAACCGGCGAGAACGGGATGGCGATGGTGATAGCCCTTATCGCCCTATTTCTCATGAGCATACTCGGTGTCATGGCATACACGACCTCCGATTCCGAGATACAGGGCGCCAAGAACTACAAGGTCATGAACATATCCCTCTACGCCGCTGAAAGCGGGGTCGAGTACGCCAGGAGCGACCCGGCCATATACTCCGCAGTCGGCACCGGGTCCGTTAACATCCCCATGGGAGGCGTGAGCCTCGAATCGAACGGAGCGGACGCCGCAGGCACGGTAGAGTACCTCTCGCGCGGCAACCCGCCGCGCGGCTCGGGCATGGACGCCACAGAGTTCGACGCAAACTACTTCGCGATAAACGTGGAAGGCACAGGCCCATTCAACTCAAGGACGGAGATAGAAGTCAATGTCGCCAGGATCGTCCCTAAAAATTAGCCTCACTGCAGCGGTTTGCCTTGCGGTTTTTCAGGCTCTAATGCCAGCCGCATGGGCTCTGGACCAGTACCCCGGTGACACGGTGGTCTACGGCGCTTCGACGCAGAGCATAGAGCCCAACGTCCTCATCATACTGGACAACTCAGGCAGCATGGACGAGACGATCGTCGCGGGCGACCCCTATGATCCGGCCACGGTCTATCCGCCGGCCAACGGCTGCCAGGGGCAGCCGTGCGACACAAACAGGGTCTACAGGTGGCGGGCCATTGAAGGCAAATGGGTCAACCACATAAGCGACGTCAATAGCATAAGCTGCAACAGAGCGAGGAACGCCCTTCTCCAGAACGGGCTCTACCAGGGGCTTTTACGCACCAGCGGCACATGCTCGAGCACCTCAGGCTCCTTTGCCCTCGGCAACTACATAAACTGGCTTACCGCGAGCGGGGGCTACCGCACCAAGATGGAGGTGGCGCAGGAGGTGCTCGCGAACCTCATAAACACCACCTCGGGCGTGAGGTTCGGCCTCATGCTCTTCAACCAGTCCAACGGCGGGCATATCGCCGGGGTCGGCGACAGCTACGGCTACGACGGGTACGACGCCTACGTCAAGGACATGGACGAGGTCTTCTCAGGCTCGACCACCAACAGGACGGCCCTCCTGAACACGATAAACAACGTCGAGCCGAGCACGTGGACGCCTCTGGCCGAGACCATGTTCGAGGCCATGAGGTATTACAGGGGTGAGGAGACCGCCTTCAACGGCAGCTACGTCTACACGAGCCCCATAGAGTACAGCTGCCAGAAGAACTACATAATCCTCATAAGCGACGGCATGTCTACCGAGGACAGGAGCCCTGTCCTCCGGACCATCTGCGACAACGGAGATTGCGACGGCGATGGCTTCGAGCCCGACAACGACCCTGAAAAGGTATACGACTACCAGGGGTCTGACTACCTCGACGACGTGGCCAAGTACATATACGACAACGACCTGCTGCCCGATACCGGCGAGGAGCGCACATTCGGAAGGCAATACGCCGTTACGTACACCATAGGCTTCGGGCTCTCAGGCGTCCAGTACGCGGAAGAGCTCCTGAATGAGACAGCGTACAACGGCGGAGGCGCGTATTACCCGGCCCAGTCCACCGCGAGCCTGAGCGAGTCACTTAGGCAGATATTGTCAACAATAGTCGAGGACAACACGTCCTTCGTCGCGCCGGTCCTTCCGGTGAGCCCGGAGAACCGCACCTACTCCGGCAACAGGATATACATGGGCTTTTTCAAGCCCAAGAACAGGGCCTTCTGGAGCGGGAACCTGAAGAAGTTCGGCCTGAACTCCTCCGGGCACGTGGTAGACAGGAACGGCGCCCCGGCCACGAATTCCGACGGCAGCGTAAGGGACAACTCCGTCTCGTTCTGGAGCATAGACCCTGACGGCGGCGAGGTTGAGCGGGGAGGCGCGGGCGCCCTGCTTCTTCTGAGGAGCGAGCCGAGGAATATATACACCTACACCGGGTCGAGCACGAGCCTCGCTGACCCGGCCAACGGGTTTTCGGCCTCGAACCCGTCCCTCACGGCAGCGATGCTCGGGCTCTCGGACGACGTCGAGAAGGACCGGCTCATAAGCTACGTGCACGGCTCTGACCCGTACGACGAGGACGGAAACGGCGTCACTGACGAGAGCAGGGACTGGATAATGGGCGATATACTGCACTCCAAGCCCCTGGTCGTAAACTACTCGAGATACCAGCAGACCGACGAGGAGAACTGCCTGGTGAACGACTCCATCGTCCTGGTCGGAGGCAACGGCGGCATGCTCCACGCCTTCAACGACTGCGACGGAAGCGAAAAATGGGCCTTCGTCCCGCCCGACCTGCTCGACGAATTGAAGCACATGCCCGCCGCGGTGCATACCTATTTCGTGGACTCCTCTCCGGTCGCATATGTCCACGACGAGGACAGGGACGGCAATATCGAATCCGGGACCGACAGGGTCATAATAATGTTCGGAGAGCGCAGGGGCGGCGCCTACTACTACGCGCTCGACGTGACGGACCCGGCAGACCCCGTATACCTCTGGAGGATAGGCTCAACGGAGAGCCCGTCCGGAACAAATACCGACTACTCGGAGCTTGCCGAGAGCTTCTCAGATCCGGTGATGGCAAGGCTCCGCCTGAACGTCGGCGGTAATATCAAAAAGAAGGCCGTTGCCTTCATCGGCGCCGGATACGACAACGCTGCCGAGGACACAGAGCCAGCGGGTCTCTCGACAAAGGGCCGGGGCGTATACGCGGTAGAGATAGCCGATATCACATCCGGCATAAGCCTCGCGAAGAGCGGCTGGAAGATATGGGGGTACACGGGCGCGGACGACGCCGGCATGACCAGGTCGATACCCTCTCAGCTCGCGCTCCTCGACCTCGACGGCAACGGCTATGCCGACAGGTTCTACGCCGGAGACCTCGGCGGGAACATATGGGGCTTCGACGCCGCCTCAACGCTCACTGCGTCGTGGTCCGCGAGAAAGCTCTTCAGCTCCGGCGGGGGCAGGAAGATATTCTACAAGCCTTCGGTCGCGCTCGAGCACGGCTACGAGCTCCTCTTCTTCGGGACCGGCGACAGAGAGCACCCGCTCTCGACCAACATCTCCGACAGGCTCTACGCCTTAAAGGACGCGGGGCAGGGCAGCGCAAGGTCCGAGGGAGACCTCCTGGACGCGACGAACGTCGACTCTGTGGATATAGGCAGCGTCTTCGGCTGGCTCATAGGGCTCGAGGGCAGCGGCGAGAAGGCCCTCGCGCCGGCGGCGGTATTCGGCAAGGTCGCCTACTACACGACCTATACGCCGTCGGTCTCTGCCAGCGTATGCTCGACTGACAGCAGCGGCAATTCGAGCCTCTATTCGCTCGACTACCTCACGGCTGCGGCGGCCTACAATTACAACCCCAACAACGACCCGCCGCCCGGGCCGCAACTCGGTGACGACGACGCGGTGAAGGACAGTACAGACAGGTCTACTGACGTTGGCTCGGGCATTGCCTCTGGTATCGTGACATCGGTAGGCCCCGGCGGGTTTTCCGCCCTCATAGGCTCTGGCGGCGCCATAGTGAAGCCCGAGGTGAAGCAGAATGGTTCGAGCATACCCCTTTACTGGAGGGAGGTGCATTAGATGAGGGTAGCAGTATTGATAACGGCGGTCATCCTCGCGTTCTCATCAGTCTCCGCGGCCGATGAAAGGCCGCAAAGATATCTTACAGGCATGGTAAGCGGGCTCGACGGCGCGGCCCTGGTCGTAAACGAGAGGCACAGGGTCGTCGTGACCTATTCCACGGGCGTCTGGTGGGCTTCGGGTAAGCAGGCCGGGCAGTACGACCTCGACGCGGGCAGATGGGTCTACGTCGAAGGGGCGATAAATACGGACGGGAGCATAGACGCTCAGAAGATATATATCCTGCCCGGACCGGCGGGAAGAAAGGGCGGCCGCAAATATGATTTCATCCAGTCTCCGTAAAGCCGCGCGCCATGCGGTGGCCCTGCTGTTCGTTGTTTCAGGGTGCTCTGACAACGGCGCGCCTGAGGCCTCAAGAAGGCCTGAGGCATCTGGCGGAGATGGCATTTTTTCCGTAAGGCTCGTGCCTGAGCGGCCTGCTGCCGGAGACAAGATAAAGGTCGTCGTCGACGGAGATGCGGATGAGGTCTCTTTCCTCTGGGAGGTCAACGGTAAAGGGGTAGAGGCACCCGGAGATACCATCGAAAAGGGCATGTTCAGGAAAGGCGACGTCGTGAGGGTGAGGGCGCTCTCAGGCGATATCGGGTCAGAGGCCTCCGTAGAGGTCGTGAACACGCCACCTTCGCTCGTCTCGGTGCGGATAAACCCCGCGGAGCCGCGCGCAGGCATGGACCTCTCTGCCGAGGTCGAGGGATACGACGCTGACGGAGACCCTCTGCGCTATGACTTCCTCTGGTCGGTGAACGGACTGAGTTTCTACGGCGACGTCCTGAGCGGCAGCAACTTGAGTCGCGGGGACGCGGTGACGCTACGTGTACGGGCGTTCGACGGAGAGGACGAGAGCGAGCCGCTTGAGGTGAGCGGCTCTTCAGCCGGGAATTCGCCGCCGAACTTCGTGTCTACCCCGCCGTCAGCGTTCTCGAAGCACTTCATATACGAAGTGAAGGCCGAGGACCCGGACGGGGACGAGATAACCTTCGTTGTCGTGAAGGGGCCGAAGGGCATGGAGGTGAAGGGCGGGAGGATAGAATGGGAGGCAACCGGAGTAGAGGGGGTGGTCGACGTGACGCTCTCGGCAGAGGACGGCAGGGGCGGGAGCGCGCTCCAGTCTTTCAGGCTCACCATAGGCAGGGAGAATGGCGATGGGCAATAGGGGCTACACCCTCGTTGAGAGCATCGTCGCAATGGCCATCCTCGGCATACTCTTCGCCATAGCCCTCCCTTCGTTCTACTCCTGGTCGCAGTCGTTAAAGTTCAAGGAGGCTGCGTGGAGCCTCCTTGGAGACCTGAGGACCGCCAAGCAGCTTTCGGTCTCGACAAACCTCGAGCACAGGGTCGAGGTGGACATCCCCTCGAAACGGTTCAGGCTCACGAGGGGCGACAGGCCCTCGGGCAGCACGGCGTGGTCAGCGGTAAGGCCGTGGAGAGACCTGCCGGCCACGGTGCGCTACGCGAGCGGAGAGGACTGCGACAACGCGTCGGCAGTCGAGATAACGTTCAAGCCGAACGGCTCGGCGCAATCGGCGGTGCTCTGCGTAAAGGACCCGCCCTCGACCGTCAAGTATCGTATAAACGTGAACGCGACAAGCGGAAGGGCATCCATAAGTTGAGCATGTAATGGGAGTATTTTAGTGTTCACTTAAGCCAAGATAATATGGCGATCTCGAAAAAGAGGCATCTCAGCCCAAGACACCCTGGAAAATTTTAAATCAAAATCATTTTATCGTGCTCCGATATCGAAAGTCCTTTTTTTCTTGACAGTGTCTCTCCTTGCTGCAATAATTTTAAGTAGCGGGTTAATCGAAAAGCGCACGGTTATCGGCCACGGCTTCGGGGGCCGATAATTTTTTTGGAATTAAAAAAAACAGCCTGCCTCCACGATATATGAAGGCATTCCGGGTGAAATGGACGACGACCCTGCAATAAAGGTTTTTTTCCTCAGGTTCTTTTCCGAGTTAGAAGTGCTGGACCCCTTTGACGAAGGCGCGAGCAGGGGGAGTAGACTGTGGTAATGCTCTCCCCCCTTGAGCTGACGATAGCCTCGGTCCTGCTCTTTCTCTCAATAGCGCTACTTGCCCCGATACTCGCTTTCCGACAGAAATACCTTGTCACGATCTCCTTTGTCGCTTCAGCGGCTGCCTCGCTCCTTGCGGCCGCAGCCGGTTTTTTGTGCGTTTCCAGCGGCAGCACAGCCTCCATGACCTTGCCCATAGGGCTGCCTGACCTGCCTTTCTACATCCGCCTCGACCCGCTTTCGGGCTTTTTCGTTTTTTTGGTCGCGCTCCTCGGTTTTATCATATCGATATACTCCATAGAATACGTCCGGGCCTTTACAGCCCGCAGGTCCGCGACCTCTCTCGTTGTCTTCTACTGCATGTTCATGGCTGGCATGCTCCTGGTCCTTATTTCAGCTGACGCGTATTTCTTCATGGTCTCATGGGAGATCATGGCTGCCTCGTCTTTTTTCCTCGTATGCTTCGAGGACGACCACCCGAGCAACAGAAGGGCCGCGTTCCTGTACATCCTGATGGCGCACATCGGGGCGATCTTCATATTGATATCCTTCGGGCTCATGGCCGGTTTCGCCAAGGGCTTCGAAGACTTCTCAGGCTTCAGCTTTCAGGCGATACGCTCATCCCAGATACCGCACGGCTGGGCAAGCATAGCTTTTCTGCTGGCCTTTTTCGGCTTTGCCGCAAAGGCCGGCATCTTCCCCCTGCACGCGTGGCTCCCCGAGGCGCATCCCGCCGCGCCGAGCAATGTCTCCGCCCTTATGAGCGGGGCCATGCTCAAGATCGCCGTCTACGGACTGCTGAGGGTCTCTTTCGACCTCCTTGAGATAACGGACTGGTGGTGGGGCGGGGTCGTGCTTATCTTCGGCCTCCTCTCCGCGATAATGGGCGTGATCTACGCCCTCCTGCAGAACGACCTCAAAAGGCTGCTCGCCTATTCGTCGGTCGAGAACGTCGGGATAATATTCGTCTGCATCGGGCTCGCGATGATATTCACCTCTTTCAATATGGGGCTCCTGGCCTCGCTCGCGCTTATAGCGGGGCTCTACCATTCATTGAACCACGCCATGTTCAAGGGGCTTCTCTTCATGGGCGCCGGCGCCATCCTTCACTCGACTCACCAGCGAAACATGGAGCACATGGGAGGTCTCATACACAAGCTCAAGTGGACCGCCCCTCTTTTCCTGGTAGGCTGCCTGTCGATTGCGGGCCTGCCGCCCTTCAACGGCTTTGTCTCCGAGTGGCTTGCGTTCCAAAGCTTCCTTCTCTCACCCGCGCTTCCGAGCGGGCTGCTGAACCTGCTAATACCTCTGGGAGCCGCGCTCCTGGCCCTTACTGCCGCCCTCGCCGCCAGGTGCTTCGTCAAGGTCTACGGTGTCTCCTTTCTCGGCCAGTGGAGGAGCAACCAGCAGGTCCAGGTCCATGAAGTCGGCTGGCCCATGCGCCTGGGCATGCTCCTCGCGGCCTCGGCATGCCTCGGCCTCGGCATATTCCCCACTTACGTACTGGGCTGGATGGAC
>Ga0209521_10000061_pt1 | contig 61398 bp, 65 predicted proteins | sample Rifsed19ft4_FD_184016 | JGI IMG/M metagenome (GOLD analysis project Ga0209521, IMG submission 184016) | Soil microbial communities from Rifle, Colorado, USA - sediment 19ft 4 (version 2) | ecosystem: Environmental > Terrestrial > Deep subsurface > Rock core/Sediment | place: Rifle, Colorado...
TGATGGTTGCAATATCATTTTGCATTTTAATAGACAAAATGTGGCGATCAATGTCAGTTGATGATGGAAGTAAATGCTTTTCTGCAGCTTTTTGGATAAGTAATTCTTCTAAAATAAGTTCTTGCAGCGAAGCAGTTGCCCCTTCCTTGCCAATGCGTGGTTGGTCAAGATCTGATTGTAAAATATTTACGCCATTTACACGCACAATAATTTTATCGGCTACCCATCGCCCTGATGATGATATTGCTTGAGTGGCATTTTTTAAGAGTTTTTTGCTAGAAATAGTGCTGGAAACGGTAAATAAAGCTATGGCAACGCAGAGGATTTCTTTGTTATAAAAATTCGATGATTTTTTGTTCATAGAGATTCCTCATTATGGATGAATGAGTTAAAAATACAAAAAAAGGATGAGTTTGTGTTAGAAACTCATCCTTTTTATCATTACAAGATCAAGTAATTATGCTGCAGCTGCAACACCGGCATTGGTGTTTTTAACTTCAGTAGCGGCAACTTCTGAAGCTTTTTTGCCTTCAGTTTTTTGAATTGTTTTAATGGCAATGGCTGGTTTTTTGGTTATTTTTTCTTTTTTAGTTTTTGCTATTTTTTCGGCGACCTCAACCTTACTGCCTGAAGTTTTGGTACGGATCGTGACTTTGCCTTTTTTGGAAACTATGGTTTCTGCCTCTTTTTTGACGGCTTTTTTGTGTGGCATAATTAATTCAACTTGCGACATCGGGGCTGAATCGCCAGCTCTAAAACCTAATCTGGCAACGCGGATAAACCCTGATGGCCGATTAGCAAAAGTTTTAATTAATTCTTCACGGATTTTTTTAACTGCATTAACATCGGTAAAAAATTCTTGTAATTTTCGAGATGAAGACAAATCGTTTTTCTTGGCTCTGGTGATCATTTTTTCAACCAAAATTTTAACAGCTTTTGCCTTTGCGTGAGTAGTTTTAATCTTTTCATATAAAACTAAAGAAGTGGCTAAGTTTCGAAGCATTAATTCGCGATGTTCCCTGGTTCTGGAAAATTTAACTGTTTTCATTTTTAGTTAATTAAATTCCATTCAGTTAATTTTTCTTGAATTTCTTCAAAACCCTTTGCGCCCATGCCTTTCATTTCTCGAATTGTTTCTAAGGATAATCTGGATAATCCGGCGACAGTTTTGACTTTATTATTCAATAAAGCATTGGTGGTACGATTTGAAAAACCAGCTTCTTCAATTTTCTGTGATTTAAAATCAGTTTTATTGGCAGCTAATTTTTTATTTTTATCAGCTTCTGCTTTGGCTTTGCCTTTTTTGGCAACCGCTTTTTCTTGATAATTTTTGATTAAATTAAAATGATCAATTAAAATCGCCGCCGCTTTTGTCAGAGCCTCGGTTGGTTTAATTGTGCCGTCAGTAGTGATGTCAAGCATTAATTTATCGTAGTTAGTCATTTCACCGACACGAATAGGTTCAACATCAAAATTAACTTTTTTGATCGGAGAATAAATCGCATCAATAGAAATAGTGCCAATTGGGAATTCTCGGTTTTCTTTAATTTCGGTTGGCACATAACCCATGCCGCGATTTACTTTTAGTTCCATGTCAAGTTTGCCGGTTTTGCTCAAGGAAGCTATGGGTTGCTTGGGATTGACGATTTCGACTGATGCTGAGGCGGAAATATCAGCGGCCGTGACTTCTTTTGGACCTTTGATTTTTAATTTTAAGACCGCATCCTCGCCCTCATGGATAATTAAACGAACCTGTTTTAGGTTCAAGATGATTTGAATTAAATCTTCTTTAACGCCGGGCAATGTTGAAAATTCATGGCTCGCATTTTGAACTTCAAGGGCATAAATTGCCGCGCCCTTCAAAGACGAATACAAAACGCGTCGAAGCGAATTTCCAACGGTCACGCCATAACCTGGATATAAAGGCGAAATTACAAAACTAGCCGAATTTCCTTCTTCATTTACTTTTTCAATTTCTGGGAGAGAAATACCTTCTTGCATGAAACCTCCAAATTCAATTTTTCAAATTTCTTTTAACAATTTCGAATATTATAAATTAATAATTGATATTATCTGGCGAAAAATTCCAAAACAATATCTTCATCGATCGGAGTGTCGATACCATCTCTTTCGGGAATCTTTAAAACTTCGCCGGTCATAGTATCTGCTTTTAATTTTAACCAAGCCGGGGTTTTGATTTTGGAAATCACTTCCAATCGATTTTTAAAATATACTTTTTTGAGACTGGCGCTATTTGGGGCAATTTTGTCGCCGATTTTAACTTGAAATGAAGGGAAAGTGACTTTTTTGCCATTAACTTCAAGGTGGCCATCTCTGACCAAAATCCGCGCTTGCCGTCTGGAATCAGCTAATCCTAATCTAAAAACAATATTATCCAATCTTAATTCTAATAATCTCAATAATGCCAAATCGGTCATACCTTTTTTGCGTAAAGCATGCTGATAATAATTTTTAAATTGTTGGTTGGAAATTCCATAAATTTGGGCGGTTTTTTGCTTTTCACGCAATTGTCGGCCATATTCAGATAACCGACGCGGGACTTGACCATGTTGGCCTGGCGCATATGATCTTCTGGTAAATGGGCATTTTGGTGATAAACATTTATCCCCTTTTAAGAAGAGTTTTTGGCCGGCACGACGACATTTTTCACAAACATTATTGGTAACTTTTGGCATTTATTTCTCCTAAACTCGACGAGGTTTTTTGGGTCGGCAACCATTATGTGGCACCGGCGTAATATCAGCTATTGAAACGATATTTACATTTGCATTTGATAAGGCTCGGGCAGCGGCATCACGACCTTGGCCAACCCCAGAAACAAATATTTTTAATTCGGAAATTCCATATTTTTTAATTTTTTCCAACATCGCTTTACCAATAAGGGAAGCGGTATACGGGGTGGATTTTTTGGTGCCTTTAAAACCTAAGGAACCGGCCGTAACCCAACCCAAGGTATTTCCAGAAGTATCGGTTAAAGTCATAATGACATTATTAAAAGAAGACTGAATATAGACTATTCCTTGCGCAACTTGTCGGATTAATTTCTTTTTTTTCTTAAAAGCTTTGACAACTTTTTTAGTTTTTTTCGCCATATTTCCTCAAAATAATATTTTCAAAATTTATGGTAAATTAATTTTATGTCTTTTCGGCGGCTCTCTTGCGACCAGAACCAACGGTAACTTTTTTGCCGCGTTTGGTACGGGCATTGGTTTTGGTTCTTTGGCCACGCACCGGCAAGTTTTTGGCATGTCTTTCGCCCCGATATGAGCCGATTTCTTTTAAGCGTCGAATATTTTGACCGACTTCAACCTTTAAATCACCTTCAACTTTATAATTTTTTTCAATCACTTCTCTGATTTTATCTAATTCAGTTTCGCTCAATTTTGAGGTTTTGATATCTGGTTTAACATTAGCAGTTTTTAAGATTTTCAAAGCCAACGAATTTCCAATGCCAAAGATATAAGTTAGGGCAGTGGCAATTCGTTTATTCTCAGGAATATTTACACCCGTAATTCTGGGCATTTGACCTCTTTCTTGGCCTTTTTCTTAGCCTTGTCTTTGTTTGTGTTTTGGATTAACACAAATCACTCTTAAAACTCTTTTTCTTTTAATTATTTTGCATTTTGAACACATTTTTTTGACTGAAGCTCTAACTTTCATAATAATTCCTAGTCTATCTACAAACTACAAAATGTTACGAAAATACAAAAATTAAGTACTTATGTCTCCGCCGTTGGCGGATTTTGTATTTCGTAGACTACTTGCTATAATCTTTTGGTGATTCTTCCTTTTGATAAATCATAAGGCGTTAATTCAACAATGACTTTATCGCCAGGCATCACTCGAATGTAATTCATTCTCATTTTGCCTGACAAGTGGGCAATCACTTCGTGGCTATTCTCAAGGGTAACCTTAAAATTTGCGGCTGGTAACGCTTCTGAGACTTGCCCTTCGATTTCAAGCACTTCTTTGTTTTTTGAATCCAAATTGTTTTTTTCCATAAAATATTTCTCGACAAATTATATTCTAACATAAAAACTGATATTATGCAAGGGTTTTGGAGCAACTTAGGTTAAGATTTCGGGCTCTCCATCTGTAATAGCGATAGTTTTTTCAAAATGGGCTGAATATCCCCCATCTTCAGTGACAATTGTCCAATTATCAGCTTTGATACGAATGGCGTTATATTTTTCAACTGCCATCGGCTCAATTGCCAGAACCATACCGGTTTTTAGTATGGCGTCGGTTTTGGGCGTGCCAAAATTTGGAACTGAGGGATCTTCGTGCAAATTTTGACCAATCCCGTGACCGGTACACTCTTTAACTGGTGAAAAACCGGCTTTTTCAAGCGTTTTTTGAATTTCATAGCTAATATCACCGATGAAATTGCCTTTTTTAGCGACTGCAATGGCATTTTTTAACGCCTCTTTGGTGGCTTGGACTAACAATTGGTGTTTTGATTTAACCTCGCCGATCATAAATGTTTCGGCGGCATCAGCTTTAAAACCTTGCCAATCAATGCCAACATCAACTGAAACCAAATCCCCATTTTTAATTTTTCGATCTGATGGAATGCCGTGAACAATTTCATTATTAATCGAAACGCAGATTGAGGCAGGATAACGGTTATAACCTAAAAATGCGGATTTAGCTTGAGGGTATTTGGCAATAATCTGATTTGAAATTTCAGCCAGCTTTAAGGTCAAATCACCAACTTTAATATTTGATTTTAAGGTATCTAAAATTTCCCGGACGACCGAGCCGGCTTTTTTAATCGTTTCGATTTGTTGGCGATTTTTCAAAATAATCATTTAATCTCTCTAAAATCATTTGGTAAACCTCGGGAATGCTCGGTTCGCCGTCAACTTCAACTAATTTTCCTAATTTTTGAAAATAATCTAAAAGTGGCTGCGTTTGAGAGTGATAAACTTCAAGTCTTTTTTTAACTGATTTGGAGTTATCATCAGGTCTTTGGATTAATTTCCCGCCGCATTTTGGACATTTTCCTTCTTTGTAGCCTTTGGCTCCAGGCAACGAAATGTTGGCACATTTTTCGCAAATACGCCTGGTGGTGATTCTTTTTAAAACAGTTTCATCGGAAATTTTTAAATGTAAAGCGATAGGCATGAAATAATTTAGCATTTTTAAAAATTTTTCTAAATTATTAATTTGGACATCATTTCGTGGAAAACCATCTAAAATAAAAGGGATTTGCGGCGTTTTTTTTAAATCATTTAATATTAATTGATCGGTAAAGCGCTCAGGGATTAATTCACCTCGATCATAATATTTTTTAATCTCTTGGCCTTCGGGAGTGGGACTTTTTATTTTGTCTCGGATTAAATCTCCGGCAGAAATTATTCTCATGTTAAAATCTTTGGCCAATAATTCAGCTTCGGTGCCCTTGCCTGAGGCTGGCGGCCCAATAATGAGCAAATTAAATTTTTTTGATTTTAACTTTTCTAAATCCATATTTGCCTTTCAGGTTAGGCGGCGCTAACAGATTCACATACCCAAATGCCATTTTCACCTTTTTTAACCGGTTGGATTAATTTTATTTGATAAATTTTGGTGCCATGAATCACTTCGACAATGGCAATTCCTTCAGTAAAACTCTTTGATTTAAGGCTAAACTGATCATCTTTATTAATACTAAAAGTCGGTGGAACTTGGTCTTTGGCAACTAAAATCGGGTCTAAATACCAGGCTAAACTGCCGGCATCAACCTGGCTTTGAATTTGATTCGACTGGCTGGTATTTATATCAAAAGTTTTTGATTCGGAACTGGCAGCACCGGTGGTGCCATCGGCGGGGATTTTTAAAACTTGACCTTGTTTGATGACACTATCTTCGGATAAACCATTATATTCGGCAATTTTTGTCCAGGGTAAATTAAATTTTAAACCAATCGTAAACAAGGTTTCGCCGGCTTTAACAGTATATTCCTGAACCGAAGATCCGTCCGTGACTGGGGTTTTGGACTTATTGGTATTTGTTTCGCCCTTGACTTCGCCGGAATTTGCGGTTTCAGATTTGGCATTATTTTTGTTGGCAATTTTCTTGCCCCAAAATATTCCGCCAAAAATTCCAGCACCAGCTCCGACTAAAAAAACCAAAACAAACATTGCCACTAACATTCCAAAGCCAGCTGGACCTTTGCGCAAATTGTTATCAATTTTTTCCTCAATCCTGCTCATTGCTCCTCCGAAAAATTGAAAAATTTGATATTATCGAAGGCTAAAAAAAGATAAATTGTTAAAAATTTAATATTGGTAACTTCTCATTACTAATTGTGATTTGATTTGCCGTAAAGTATCTAAAACTACTGAAACCAAAATCAAAACACCTGTTCCACCGATTACTAAAGTAGGAATTTGAGTAATTGCTTGGACGATAAAAGGTAAAATAGCAATTATCCCCAAAAAAAGACCGCCTGATAAATTTAACCGGTGCAAAAGTTTTGACAGATATTGTTTGGTTTCTCGGCCAGGCCGAATTCCGGAAATAAAACCGCCTTGTTTTTGGAGATTTTCAGAAATTTTTTCCGGATTAAAAACAATCGCGGTATAAAAATAGGTAAAGGCAATGATTAACACAAAATATAAAATTCCATAAATAGTTTGATTATTAAAGAAACTATTTACTTTGGTGGCAATGTCAACTAAGGTTTCGGATTTGGCATTCATTAAAAATTTGGCAATCGTACCAGGAAAAATAATGATTGAGAGGGCAAAAATGATTGGAATAACGCCGCCTTGATTGACACGCATTGGCAAATATGTTGAAGCGCCGCCAGTGACATTTGAGCCTCGAACTCTTTTCGCATAAGTAACAGGAATTCTCCTCTCACCTTCAGAAACAATAATAATAAAAACTACCACCGCGACAGCAATTAAGGCAAAAACGGTCAAGCCTAAGAGTTTGGTCCAATCAATCGCTCCGCCGGTAAAAATTAAAGCAAAAGTATCGCGCAACATTTTAGGAATACCAGAAATAATTCCTAAAGTAATAATTAAGGAAACGCCATTGCCTAAACCATTTTCTGAAATTAGCTCGCCTAACCACATTAATAAAATCGTGCCAGCAGTGACGGTTAATAAAGCCGAGACCATGTTAACGCCGCCTAAACCGCTTGTAAGAATCGCCGGCTGACCAGAAGCACCTTTGGTTAACAACGAAATCATGGCATATGATTGGATTAAAGCTAAGGGAACGGTTAAATACCTTGTCCACTGATTGATTTTCTGTTGGCCAGATTCGCCTTCTTTGGATAATTCTTCCAGAGCGGGAATGACCATGGTTAAAAGTTGCATCACAATAGAAGCGGTGATATAGGGCGCAACACCCATTAAGATGATGGAAAAATTTTCCATGGTGCCGCCAGAAAAAAGATTTAAGAGGCCAAAAATTTGGTTGCGTCCAAAAAATTCCCTTAAAGCTGATAAATCAACACCTGGCAAAGGAAGGTGGGCTAAAATTCGAACTAAAATTAAAATCGCGATAGTATAAATGACTTTTAAACGTAAATCGCGATAGAGAAAGAAACTTTTAAATTGAGACGATAGAGACATTAGTTTCCTTTGGTATTTATTTTATCTTTGGTTGATTGTTTCGTCGCTTTGGGAGTTGATTTTTTGGGTGGAGTTTTGGTAACTTTTTTGGAGACAACTTTAATTGAACCTGAGGTTTTTTCAATTTTCTTTTGAGCATTTTTGCTAATTGCCAAACCCTCAAAAGTTAAAGCATGGTCAATTTTACCATTGGCTAATATTTTTATTTTAGTATTTTCGGTCTTAATAAGCCCTTTTTCTAAAAGTGTTTTTGGAGAAACTATTTCTTTGGCAGTAAAAGTTTTATTTATTTGTTCTAAATTAATGACTCTGGTTTTGGGTCTGTTTCTAAAAAATCCTTTTTTCTTGGGCAATCTCATTTTGAGCGGAGTTTGGCCACCCTCAAAACCGATTGGTAAATTATAACCAGTTCGAGATTTTAAGCCTTTAGTCCCTCGACCGGCAGTTTTGCCATATCCGGAACCAATTCCGCGTCCGACTCTTTTTTTCTTTTTCCGAGGCATAATTGGTTTTAAGGTATGTTGTTTCATTGTCTCGCCCTTTCTGCTAATTCTTCCAAAGCTCCCATAATCGCTTTAAGATTATTAATTTTATTGGGCGAACCTAAAATTTTCCCAAGAATATTTTTGACGCCAGCCAAATTAGCCACAATTCTAACTGGACCACCAGCAATAATGCCAGTACCTTTAGCAGCCGGTTTTAAGAGAACAACCGCGGCTCCAAATTCAAATCTAATTTCGCGGGTAATTGTTTCGTTTTTAATCGGAATTTGGATTAAATTTTGGCGAGCTTTACGGGCCGCTTTTTGAACTGCTGTCGCGACATCATTGGCTTTGGCAACCCCTAATCCTACTTTACCATTTTTATCGCCAACCACAACTGTAGCTCGAAATCTCATTCTTTTACCACCAGCCACAACTCTGGTGACACGATCAACTTGAACGACATTTTCAGAAAATTCATCCCTGGGACGTTCTTTTTTGTTAAAACGAGCTTTTCTCATTCTAACTTCGGGCATATTTTGTGGACCCATTGGTATTCTTTTTGGCATATTGAACCTTTCTAAAATTCCAAGCCAGCTTTTCTGGCACCGCCTGCAAAAGCTTTAACGCGACCATGATATTTATAACCGCCCCGATCAAAAATTACTTTGCTGATTTTTTTCGCTTTAGCATTTTTAGCGGCTAATTCGCCAACCAAAAAAGCAATTTGGGTTTTAGTTTTTTTGGTAATGGTACTTTTTGCCAATTTAATATCACTGGCAGTGGCTAAAGTTTGACCTTTTTCGTCATTGATAAACTGAACCCAAAAATGGGTATTACTTTTGAAAACTGCTAATCTGGGACGAAGTGCGGTACCTTTAACTTTGGCTCTAATATTTTTTCTTCTTTTTTTTCGTTGCATAAGTTTAAAATTTGCATTCATTTTATTCCTTCCCGCCTTCAATTTTGGCCACGGCCTTGCCAGCTTTTCGGCGAATAATTTCGTCAGAATATTTAATTCCCTTGCCTTTATATGGCTCAGGCTTTTTAATTGATCTGATGATCGCGGCGGTTTGTCCGACTTTTTGTTTATCAATCCCGGAAATTTTAATCTTGTTTTTTTCAACCACTAATTCGATGCCTTCTGGAGCTTCAAATTCAACCGGATGAGAAAAACCAAGGCTTAAAACTAAATGACGAGCGTCTTCGGTTTTAGCCCGAAAACCAACGCCAATCAGTTCTAAAGTTTTTTGATACCCCTCGGAAACCCCCACGACCATATTTTTAATTTGGGCACGAGTTAACCCCCACAATCTTTTTGATCTGGTATCTTGATTTTTAGGGATAATCTGCAATAAATTATTTTCAATTTTTATCTCACAAGCTAATTTCATTTTAAAATCAAGGTTCCCTTTCGGACCTGAAACTTTGACTTTTTGATCACCAACCGTGACTTGTACCCCTTCTGGAATTGTAATTATTCTTCGGCCAAGCTTTGACATTTATCTCCTTACCAAACTCGACAAATTACTTCACCGCCTAAACCAGTTTTTTTTGCATCCATATCGTTCATTAAACCTTTTGGCGTGGAAATAACTAATCGGGTATAACCTCGGGTGAGTTTGGAAATTTCTTTGGTTGAAATATAATACCGGCGGCCAGGTTTCGAAATGCGAATTATATCAGAAATTGCCGGTCGCTCATTTTGATATTTTAAAGTTAGCACCAAAAACATTCTTTTAGCCCTGGTAACTTTTTTAAAACTATCGATAAAATCTAATGTTACTAAAACTTTGGCAAAATTTTCTTTAAATTTGGAATGAGGCACGAATACTTTCGCTTTTTGAATATTCTGGGCATTTTTGATTCTGGCAATCATGTCTGATATTGGGTCTGTCATTTTGAATCTCCTTTGATCTTACCAACTCGCTTTGGTTATTCCTGGTAAATCCCCTTTTGAAGCTAATTCGCGGAAACAAATTCTACACAAGCCAAAATCCCGCATAAAAGCTCTTTTTCGACCACATTTTAAACAACGGCTGACTTTTCTGGTTGAATATTTTGGTTTACGTTGTGATTTTAAAATTTGCGATTTTTTAGCCATTTTTCTCCTTAGTTTGGAAAATAATTCCTAATTGTCGAAATAATAATTCGGCTTCTTCTCTATTTTTGGCATTGGTGACAAAATTAATCTGAAGCCCAAAGGTTTTGACAACTTGATCTGGTTTAATCTCAGGAAACACAATTTGTTCGCGAATGCCTAAATTTAAATTAAAACCCTGGTCTAAAGCTGATGGTTTTACTCCACGAAAATCTCTAATTCGAGGTAAGACAATATTGATAATTTTATCCATAAAATTATACATTCTTTTGCCTCTTAGAGTTACCACCAAACCGACCGGCATGCCCTTTCTCAATTTAAAACCAGAAATGGCTTTAGTTGATTTGGCAACCTTGGGTTTTTGGCCGGTTATATGGGATAAATCCAAAATTATAGGCTCTAAACTTTTAGAATCTTCAGACATCATCCGGCCAATTCCAACATTAACAATCACTTTAGTAACTTTGGGAACGGCTAAATTATTTTTATATCCAAAATTTTTCTTGAAAAAGGGGATAATTTCTTTTTGGAATTTGGTTTGTAATTTGTCCATAAACCTCATTTGTTTAAATTTCTTCAGCGCATTTTTTACAAATTCTAACTTTTTTTTGCGCCGTGATTTTAAAACCTGTTCTGGTGGCTTTGTGACATTTTGGGCAAATCAACATTAAATTCGAAGTGGTGATCGGAACGGCAATTTCAACTTTACCACCTTTGGGATTTTTTTTAGTCGGTTTGACATGTTTTTTAATAATATTAATGCCTGAAATTTGAACTTTGCGATTCTTGGGAAATGCTTTTTCGATTTTACCGGTTTTACCACGATCTTTGCCTGAAATTACTAAAACATTGTCGCCTTTTTTAAGTTTAATGCTGATATTTTTTAAATTTTTATTCTGAAACTTATGAATTTTCATTTTTTATACTACCTCTGGGGCTAAGGAAATAATTTTTTTATAACCCCTTTCCCTTAATTCTCGAGCGACTGGCCCTAAAATTCGGGTGCCTTTCGGATTTTTATCAGGATTAATAATCACCACGGCGTTATCATCAAATTTAATTGACGAACCGTCTCGGCGTTTAAAATTCTGGCGTTGTCGGACAATGACGGCTTTCACCACCTGCTTTTTCTTAACTTGACCATTTGGAATAGCACTCTTTACAGATGCAGTGATTAAATCGCCAATTCGAGCATAACGACGCTTAGTGCCACCAACAACTTGAATACACAATAATTCTCTGGCACCAGAATTGTCGGCAACTTTTAATCTTGAATATAATTGAATCATAATACTCCTAAAATCACAGTTTAGGCGAGGCGTCTTAAGACTTGCCAATGTTTATTTTTTGAAATTGGCCGAGATTCAATAATTTCGACGGTTTCGCCTTCTTTGAATTCGTTTTTGGGATCATGAGCTTGAAAATGTCGATTAATTTTAAATTTCTTGCGATACACAGGATGTTCTTTCAAGCGCTCAACTGAAACTACCACGGTTTTATCCATTTTATCGGAAATAATAACGCCTTTTAAAATCTTTTTATTGGAAAATTTAGGTAAACTTTTAGATTTTTGGGAAGATTTTTTAATAGGAGTAGTTTTAGTTTTCATTTTGATCCTTATGGTTATCTATTTTTTGGGATTGATTATTTTTAATTTTTTTATCTGCTGTTTCTTCTTTTAAGGAAGAATCTTTAATTAAATCTGCGGCTATTTTTTCTCGAATCACAGTTTGACAACGGGCGATATTTTTTTTGACTTTTTTTAAATCAGCGGTTTTCTTTAATTTTTCCATTAAATGATCCTTTCGCATTTGAAAATATTTTTCCCGCTCAACTTGTAATTCTTTGACCAACTCGGGTAAGTTTTTATTTCGAATTTTCTTTAATTCCTCTTTAGTCTTCATTTATTCTTCCTTTTCCACAAATCTGGTTCGAATTGGTAGTTTAAAGGCGGCTAGAGTGATGGCTCTTTTAGCTAATTCTCGGGTAACTCCATCCATTTCAAACAAAATTGTCCCAGGTGCTACGCGAGCCACAAAATGTGAAACCGCTCCTTTACCACCACCCATTCGAGTTTCAACAGGCAAAGCTGTTTTAGGTTTGTCCGGATAAATTCTAATCCAAACTTCTCCGCCACGCTTAATTTCCCGGGTCATGGCACGTCTAGCAGCTTCAATCTGACGAGCGGAAATTAATCTAGCTTCTAAAGCTTTTAAGCCATATCTGCCAAAGACCAAATTTTGACCTTTGGTGGCAACTTTTCTCAAAGTGCCTTTTTGCTGTTTTCGATATTTCATTTTTCGTGGCATTAACATGATAACTCTTTTTTAATACTTATTTTAGGTTATTTATTATTTTCTTCGATTTTTTTATAAACCCAAACTTTAATACCAATGGTGCCATATTTAGTAAAAGCATCAACTTTGGCAAAATCTAAGGGGATTTTGAGGGTTTGCGTCGGAATCGAGCCTGAACCAAATTTTTCTCGACGCGCAATTTCAGCACCATTTAAACGTCCCCCAATTTCAATTTTAATCCCGATGGCGCCAGCATCTTTAGCACGCTCAATTGCCATATTAACGGCGCGGCGATATGCGACCCGACGGGCAAGTTGAAAAGCAATATTTTCAGCAATAATTTGCGCTCTCGTGTCTGGATCGTGAACTTCAAAGATTTCAATTTTGACTTTTTTACCGATTTTTTTGTCTAAATAATTTTTTAAATCTTCAGTCCCCTTACCGCTGCGACCAATGAGGACACCCGGTTTCGGGGTATAAATTAAAATTTTAATATCCCCACCTCGTTCTCTAACAATTTCAATTAACTCAATCGTGCCAAGGCTAAATTTGGCTTTGATTTCTTTTCTAATATTTAAATCTTCCATCACGATTTGAGGATAATTTTTTTTGCTATACCATTTTGAATGCCAATTTTTATTTAGAGGCAGTCTTAGACTTTCTGGATTGACTTTTTGTCCCATTTTCTTCTCCTTTTTTTGCAGCTGGGGTTATGGTTGGTTTATTATTTTTATGGTCGGTTAATTTTTTTGAAGTGTTTTTTTCGGTTTTTGTAGATTCAACTTTATCTTCATATTTGGATGGTTTTTGGGGAGCTTTAACGTCTGCTAAAATGATGGTCAGATGAGAGGTGCGACGCTTGATAATGTCGGCTCGGCCTTTGGCGCGAATTTTTCTTCTTTTTAAGGATGGACCGCCGTCAACTCTAATTTCTTTAATAGAAAGTTTTTCACCATCTAAATCCTTTTCTTTGGCAGCTGCGAGGGCGGATTTTAACAATTGATGAATATATTTTGCCGATTTGGTGGGTGAAAATTTCAACGATTCTTCGGCTAAAATTGCCTTTTCGCCACGAACGGAATCGGCGATTAATCTCGCTTTTTTGGGTGAAACTCTGGCATATTTGAAACAAACCTTAATCTCTGTTTTTTCCATTTTTTCCTTTATTTTTTAGTCGCAGTTGCACTTTCGCTAGTTGTGCTAATTGCTCCGGCTTGGCGTTGACCCATTTCTTCCTCACGAGCCATTCTACCACCATGTCTGGTAAATTTTCTGGTTTTTGAAAATTCACCTAATTTATGTCCGACCATTTCCTCGGAAATTTTGACTGAAATGTGTTCTTTGCCATTGTGAACGCCAAAAGTAAAACCAACCATCTCCGGGGTAATTGTGGCTGATCTTGACCAAGTTTTAATTGGTTTTGAATCGCCAGCGGCTTTTTTGGCAACTTTTTTCAATAATTTTTCATCAATATATGGACCTTTTTTAAGGGATCTGGACATGATACTCCTAAGATATTATTTTCTTTTTTTAACAATTAATCTGTCAGAAGCTTGGCGTTTTCTGGTTTTATAACCTTTTGTAGGTTTGCCCCAAGGAGTTTTTGGCGATGGCATACCAACCGATGAGCGACCTTCACCACCACCATGAGGGTGAGCGTTTGGGGACATGGCCACACCTCGGACTTTGGGTCTAATATTTTGCCAGCGTTTTCGGCCAGCTTTACCAATCTTGATGAGTGAATTTTCTGGAAATGACAAGGCGCCAATTGAGGCTGAGCATTCGGCTAAGACTTTTTTAACTTCTCGGGATGGAAACTGAATTGTAACATATTTTCCCTCTTTTGACAAGAGTTGAGCCGAAGCACCTGCCGATCTAACAGTTTGTCCGCCACGACCAGGATTTAACTCGATATTGTGTAAAACCGTACCAGTGGGTAAATTTTTTAATTTGGCGCGATTTCCAGTTTTGACCGGGGTTTTATCGGCAAAAATTACCGAATCTGTAACTTTTAAACCTTGTGGCGCTAAAATATATCTTTTTTCACCATCCGAAAAAACAATTTGAGCAATTCGAGCGGTTCGATTAGGATCATATTCAATTGAAACTACTTTGGCTGAAAGATTTAATTTATTCTGTAAAAAATCAATTTTTCGAAAAAGTCTTTTGGCACCACCGCCTCTTTGACCAACCGAAATTCCAGCTTTGGTGTGACCTCTCTTGCGATTATTTTTAACAATTAAAGATTTTTGCGGCTTTTTGGCGGTAATTTCTTTAAAATCTGCGCCGGACATTTTTCGACGCGCTTGTGAAGTATTTTTATATTTCTTAATTCCCATAAGAATCCTTTTTAAAGATGTTTAAAATTATTTAATCGTTTCAAAGCCGGGAATTTTTTGACCCTTTTTCAAAACCACGATGGCCTTTTTTTGACCTTTGATTTTTCGAACCATCATCCCATGCTTGGTAGGAGTTGCTTTCTGTTTGCCGGGATTTTTGGTAATGTTTATTTTAAGCGGATTAACTTTATATATTTTCTTGACTGCCGCATTAATTTGATTTTTGGTAGCAGTTTTAGCAACTAAAATCGTAAATTTACCGCTGTTAGCTAAAAAGGCGGTTTTTTCGGTTACTTTCGGGCCGATAATTATTTCATAACTTTCCATTAATGCTCCAGGAATATTAAAATGTTTTAACTATTTGTTCAAAACCAGCCTTGGTAGTTAAAATATATTCGAAATTTAATAAATCTAAAATATTTAAACTATCAGGCGATAAAATCTTTACATAAGCTAAATTCCGTGCAGATTTAATGATCTTTTCATCACGAACATCAGGAAGCAATAACACGGTGTCAAAAATATTCAAATTTGATAAAATTTCCTGCATTTTTTTAGTTTTAATTTCAGATAAAGCCAATTTTTCGACAATGATTAATTTTTGATGGGCAATTTTATCAGACAAAACCGCTTGGACGGCACTTTTTCGTTCTTTTTTGGGCATTTGAATTTGATAATTATTTTCAGGAGTTGGCCCAAAAGCGACGCCACCTTTTCGCCAAATTGGGTTTCGAGACGACCCAAATCGAGCACGTCCGGTGCCTTTTTGCCGCCAAGGTTTTTTACCACCGCCCCGTCTTTCGGCTCGGTTTTTGGTGTGGGCCGTGGAAATTTGTTTCTTGGCTAATTGCCATTGAACGGCTTTTAAAATCAAGTGTTCTTTGGGGGTAATTTTTAAAACCTCAGGAATTGAAATTTGGCCAGCTTTTTCGCCGTTTAATTTAAAAACCTGAATCTTTAAAACTTTTTTATTGGTGGGGATTTTTTGAGCAATTGTTTTTGGCATTAGACTCCTATTCAGCTTTAACTAAGACTAAATTACTCTTGGCTGCACCCGGAACAGCCCCTTTGATTAATATAATATTTTTATCAGCTTGAACATCAATGATGACGGCTTTTTTAATGGTGATATTATCACTGCCCATATGTCCCGGCATTTTTTTGCCTTTTACGACGTGTTGTGGAAACATGGAACCAATTGATCCTGGACGACGATGGTGGTGTGAACCATGAGTCTCTGGACCTCGAGAAAAGCCATGTCTTTTGATTACACCAGCAAAGCCTTTTCCCTTTGAAACTCCTTGAACATTGACTTTATCGCCAGTTTGAAAAATATCCGCTTTGATTTCTTGCCCAAGTTCCAAATTATCAATTTTCTTGGCGGGAATTTCTCTAACAAAACTTAAATTTTTCGAAATTTTAGCTTTAGCGAGATGACCCTTTTGGGTTTTTAAAAGATGCTTTTTTTCACGAAAAGCTAATTGGACGGCGGTGTAACCATCTTTTTCTGGCGTCCTTAATTGCGAGATATAACATGGCCCAGCTTCAACGACGGTGACTGGCTGAGGATGATTTTTATCGTCATAAACTTGGGTCATGCCAATTTTTCTGGCGAGAATAAAATTCATATTATCTCTCTAAAAAATAAATTAATCGTCCGGAACTAGCCTTAATTTTATCTTTTAATTATCTAAAAGTATCAAGGCTGTTATCTGGACTTTAACTTTAAAATTATCAATTTAGCAATTATTTATATTCTATCTCAAAATTTTTAGAAAGTCAACATTTATAGTATTTATAGTATTTTTTAGGTGGTAAATTCAAAAGTGGCAAGAATATCATCAGAGATTGAATCGTGAGTGCCAGCCGCATTTGAATTTTCCCACATAATCGAATATTCTTTACCTTTATAAATGATATAAATCGTCGTTTGAAAGCTGCCGTCCAACATGCTGGGGGTGGTGGAGACTAATTTTAAAGCACTTTGACCATCAACAGTAATAGTAGATTCGATATCGGCTGAGTCTTGGCTTCTTAATTGGGCAAAGGTTTGTGTTTCAGAAGGAATTACCACGGACAATTTAGTAATTTTATATTCTGATTCGCAAGGAGGAGTATTGCCAAAATCAGTATCATCAACTAAAACTAAATCTTTGGTGCCAACTCTTCTACTATAGGTTTGGGTATCATAGCAACCTTCAGCGACAAAATAATTTGTTGGATATTTGAATTGATAATTTTGAGGCTCATTAATATAGGTTTTCCAGTCGGCAGTTTTTTTATCGATCCCGGAACTACTTTCATCATCTGAGGTTGAGTTAGGTTTTACAGTCACGGTGGCGCTCTTTTTTTCTAAATCTGGAATGATTTTGTAATTGTAATAAGCCCAGACACCACCGCCGGCAGCCGCAGCAGCTAAAAGCACCAATAAAATACCCAAAATTGTGGAAATCCCTTTTTCGGAATTTGGTTCCATTTTCCCTCCTTGATGAATTGTTTTATAATTTAGAATATTCTAAAACTTTAATGATTTCATTGCCAAATCAATGGTGTCCATTAATTCACCAAAACTCAATTGACTTCGTGTTTTAGATTCAATTAAAGTTTTAAATTCAGCATGGATTCTTGTATTAACGATTTCTTGTTGATTGAGGGCGGTATTATTTAATTGATCATTGAGAGCTTTGGTTTCTTTGGTAAAGGAAGACATACTATAATCAATGTTTACAACCGCGTTTTCGTCTTGATTAAAAAGTACTACATAATAGGTAGGATAAATCCCGACATCTTGTCCGGAAGTATTAATGCAAGAGAAACCGCGTGATTTATTGTCTGTGGAAGCAATGTATTTCCAGCTAATGGCGGACGAACCATTATATGGAAAAAATTCAATACTGAATTTACTTAAACGATTTATCAATTCGGGGGCTAGCTTTTGATTACTATATATTTCTTTCATCAAGGTTAATGCTTGCTTTCTTTCCGCTGAGGGCATAGTATATGGTTCGTTGGACGAATAGTTGCTCCATTTTGTCAAATTAGCATATTCTCCAATAACATTTGATTCGGTTTCTTTTTTATTCACCATATAAAATGAAATATCTTCCTTGGTGTTATTTTCCCATCCACTCTCCCTTCCACTCTCCCTAGTAATTTTCCAGGTTTCTGGATATTTTAAAGTTGCTTTAGAAAAATCTAGGGTTAAAGTTTTCCAATTTGCAGTTTCGTCAGTTTTCGGGGTGGTGGTTGTTGAAGTCGAGGCTTTGTTGAGGTCTGGGATGACTCGATAGTTGTAATACGCCCAAACGCCACCACCAGCTAATAGCGCAATTAATAATAAGAGCAAAATTCCAGTAATTGTGGAAATGCCCTCTTGTGGATTTTCTCCATTGGTTGGCTCGCTTGTTGGTGCAGCTGGTGCTTGTTCGGTTGGTGGAGTTGGATCAGGTGCGGGATTAGCCACATGAAATTGATCTTGTTCTTCGCCCATGGGTTCCTCCTTTTAGTTCAATTTAAAAATAAAAAAATAGATATTATATATTAACTACATTTTAATTTCAATATCAACTCCGGCGGGTAAATCGAGTGTCATCAAAGAATCTACGGTTTTTGAAGTGGGATTGACAATATCAATTAAACGTTTGTGAACACGCATTTCAAACTGTTCTCGGGCATCTTTATGGACATTCGGCGATTTTAGGACGGTATAAAGAGTCCGTTGCGTGGGCAAAGGAATTGGACCCGACACTAAGGCACCGGTTCTTTCCGCGGTTTCAACAATTTTCTCCGCGGCATTATCGGCAATTCGATAATCAAAGGCAGTTAATTTAATGCGAATCTTGGTTTTCTTTTTAATACTAGTGGTCTTGGGAGACATTTTTTTAAATTCCTAAATATTTTCTACAAAATACGAATCGGCACAAAAATACAAAAAGTTGATTGAAGTTGATTGATTTTATATAATACGAATTCTGACAAAAATACGAAACGTAAAATTTTATTTTTGTATTTTGGTATAATTTTTGTATTTCGTAGATTACTTTATAACTTTAGTAACGACACCGGCACCAACAGTCTTGCCACCTTCTCGAATGGCAAATCTCATTTTTTCTTCGATGGCAACCGGTTGAATTAATTTAATTTTTAAATTAGTGGTGTCGCCCGGCATAACCATTTCCGTACCTTCTGATAATTCAACTTCGCCGGTCACATCAGTGGTGCGAATATAGAATTGTGGTTTATAACCTTTAAAAAACGGGGTATGTCGACCACCTTCTTCTTTTGTCAAAACATAAACTTCGGCTTCAAATTCGGTATGAGGCGTAATTGAGCTGGGCTTGGCTAAAACTTGTCCTCGCTCAACTTGGTCCCTTTCGATACTTCTCAAAAGCACCCCGACATTATCGCCGGCTTGACCTTCGTTTAGGGATTTTCTAAACATTTCTACGCCGGTGACAGTGGTTTTTTTAGTCGGATGCAAACCAATTATTTCTAATTCCTCGCCAACTTTAACAATGCCTCTTTCAATTTTGCCGGTCACGACAGTACCGCGACCTTTAATTGAAAAAACGTCTTCAACTGGCATCAAAAATGGCTTGTCGGTTTCTCTCTTGGGATCTGGGATAAAATCATCCATGGCTTTTAAGAGTTCTTCGATTGATTTTTCCGCTTCCGCATCGCCTTCTAAGGCTTTTAAGGCAGAACCTCGAATAATGGGGGTTTTATCGCCAGGATATTTATATTTGGTTAAAAGATCTCTAATTTCTTCTTCCACCAAATCAATTAATTCTGGATCTGAAACTTGATCAACTTTATTGATGAAAACAACAATTTCAGGCACACCCACTTGTCTGGCTAACAAAATGTGTTCTCGAGTTTGTGGCATTGGGCCATCAGTCGCGGCCACGACTAAAACGGCGCCATCCATTTGCGCGGCACCAGTAATCATGTTTTTGATGTAGTCTGCATGACCTGGAGCGTCAATGTGTGCATAATGTCGCTTGTCGGTTTCATATTCCAAATGATAAAGTGAAATTGTGAGTCCACGCTCTTTTTCTTCGGGAGCGTTGTCAATTTGGTCAACTTTAAAAGGCTCAGCTTTGCCTTTTTTGGATAAGACATGGGTAATGGCCGCAGTTAAAGTAGTTTTTCCATGGTCAACATGACCAATCGTACCTACGTTTAAGTGGGGCTTGGTTCTTTCGAAGGATTTTTTCTCTGCCATTTTTCTCCTCAAAATTTTAGTTTAATGGATTTTTATAAATTGATGATTCTATTTTATCAGACTTTTGTTATTTTAACAAACTTTAAATTATATGTCAAGCGCCAACTTTTGGCTTTTTGGGAAAATTTTTAAATTTTAAACTAATTAAATTGAAATGATTTTGCAAATGCTTCAAAAATTGGCCAGAATTCATCTTTATCTTGAGAGGCAAACCAACCATCGATTATTATTAATTCATCTTTATTTTCGAATTTAATTTCTGCAGGAGCGGTATCTTCTGCAACATCTATATTGCTAATTAAATATTCTGAGGCTAAAAATTTTCCGAGAGTAATTTTCTTATTAATTTGGAATCGATCGCTGTTGTCGGTGTAACCTTCAAAAATTCCGATGGGCAAAATGCGGACGACAATTTGTGAACCATTTTCGATTTTTTTCTGGGGAGTGCTACCCCAATTCAAGTCTGAGCTAGAAAAACTAACAAAATCCTGAGCTGGCGATTTAGTGGTATCTTTATCTTCGCTAACTTTCCAAGTTGAAGGGTGACGAACGCTATAACTATAAGTTAAATTGGAATATTTTATCCAACTTGAAGTTAGCGTCTTTTGCAAATTTGAAGTTTTGTTTTTAGCGGCATCGGCTGCGGCTTGGTTTGAAGCTGGCACCAAACTTAAACCGGCGGCCCAAATCAAAATTGCCGCGACAGTGGCGCAGGTTATTAGCACAAATAAGGCTGGAATTGGATGAACTCTTCTCATTGCCCCTCAAATACATTATATACAAAACCGGTTGAGTTTATCAACTTTTTTCAGTTTTAGTTTTTTCAAAATCTCCCACAATTCGTTCAAAAATATGGTGTGGAACCGGTTCATAATGATCAAATTCCATAGTGGATGAACCGCGACCAGAAGTAAGGGTTCGCAAGGCGGTGGTGTAACCAAACATGGTTGCCAAGGGCACTTTAGCATCAATGACTTTCATATTGGTGCGGTCTGAAACTTGTTCAATCTGAGCACGGCGGCTGTTCAGGTCACCGGTGACATCACCCAAATCATCACTGGGGATAATAACTTCTAATTTCATAATCGGTTCGAGAATTTGTGGGGTAGCTTTTTTAACCGCACTTTGCAAGGCCATGGAACCGGCAATTTGGAAAGCAATTTCCGAAGAGTCAACTTCATGATAAGAACCATCATAAAGAGTCACGGCCAAATCAGTCAAAGGATAGCCGGCAAGAACCCCTCTTTGCGAAGCTTCTTTGATACCTTTTTCGACTGCTGGAATAAATTCTCGAGGAATGCGGCCACCGACAATTTTATCAATAAATTCAACGCCTTCGCCCCGTTCTTTGGGCTCAATATTAAGTAAAACGTGACCATATTGACCGCGACCACCGGTTTGTCGAATAAATTTGCCTTCAGCCTTGGCAGGTGCGGAAATGGTTTCTCTGTAAGCTACTTGAGGATTGCCAATATTAGCTTCGACGGAAAATTCACGCTTCATGCGGTCAACCAAAATTTCTAGATGTAATTCACCCATGCCAGAAATAATTGTTTGGCTGGTTTCTTCATCAACTTTGACTTTGAAGGTGGGATCTTCCTCGGCCAATCTTTTTAACGATTGGGCTAATTTTTCTTGATCGGCTTTTGTTTTCGGTTCAATGGCAATGGAAATGACCGGATCTGGAAAATTAATTTTTTCCAAAATAACCGGTTTTGCGGGGTCACACAAGGTATCGCCAGTAGTGGTCTCTTTTAAGCCCACGGCCGCGGCAATATCACCCGCATAGACCTCTTTGACTTCTTCGCGATGATTAGCGTGCATTCTTAAAATTCGGCCGATTCTTTCTCTCGCGCCGGTGCTGGCATTTAAAATATATGAGCCCGAGGATAAGGTTCCAGAATATACCCTAAAAAAGGCTAATTTGCCGACAAAAGGATCAGCGGCAATTTTAAACGCTAAAGCCGCAAATGGGGCGGAATCTTCGGGTTTAATTTCAATTTCGGTTTCATCTTTGGGGTTAGTACCTTTAATTTGAGGAGCTTCCAAGGGTGATGGTAAAAATCCAGCCACCGCATCTAATAAAGGCTGAACGCCTTTGTTTTTTAGGGCAGAACCGGTTAAAACTGGATAAATTTTATTTTCAATAGTGGCTTTTCGCAAAGCTTGATATAACTCATCATTAGTAATTTCTTTGCCGTCTAAATATTTTTGTAAAAGATCGTTTGAAGTCTCAACAATTTCTTCAATCATTTTATGACGCCATTTCTCAGCTTGAGCGTGATATTCCTCAGGCATTTCACTGGTGGTTAAGTCTTTGCCCAATTCATCAGCGTGTTTATAGGCTTTCATTTCAAATAAATTGATAATGCCTTCAAATTTATCCTCAGAACCGATTGGGATTTGGATGACAACGGCTTTGGCACCTAATTTATCTTTGATTGATTTAAATGATTTTTCAAAATCGGCACCCATACGATCCATTTTATTGATAAAACAAATTCGAGGCACTGCAAATTTATCAGCTTGACGCCAAACAGTTTCTGATTGTGGTTCAACACCGGCGACACCATCAAAAACTACCACCGCACCATCTAAAACACGGAGTGAGCGTTGGACTTCAGCGGTAAAATCAATGTGGCCCGGAGTATCAATAATATTAATCAAACAATTACCGTTAGAATCATCTAACCATTTGGGGATTGGCCAAAAACTGGTGGTCGCCGCCGCCGTAATAGTGATGCCGCGTTCTTTTTCTTGTTCCATCCAGTCCATCACCGCCGTACCTTCGTGAACTTCACCAATTTTATAGGTTTTTCCAGAATAATATAAAATGCGCTCTGTGACAGTGGTTTTGCCAGCATCAATATGAGCAATAATACCAATATTTCTAATTTTTTCGATCGGGTATTCGCGAGCCATAATAAGTCCTTTGGAAAAGTTATAAATTTTATTGAGCCTAAATTAATGATTATATTATAGGAATAAAAAAGCCTCTCCTTTAACTTTTAGCTTGAAACTCAGGCTTAAAGCCTGGCATAGTGGGCAAAAGCACGATTAACTTCAGCTAATTTGTGCATTTCCTGTTTTTTCTTGACCGCCGCCCCGATATTTTGAGCGGCATCCATTAATTCTTGAGCAAGATAATCTGCCATTTGACTACCTTGGCGATCGCGAGCCGCTTGGATAATCCAACGCATCGCTAAAGTTTGTTGGCGGTCCCTTTTCACTTCCATGGGTACTTGATAGGTCGCACCACCAATTCGACGCGAGCGCACTTCAAGTTGAGGGCAGGAATTGGAAATAGCGGTCTCAAAAATATCAACGGCTGGTTTTTTAAGTTTTACTTCACAAATTGCAAAAGCGGCATAAACAATTTTTTGAGCGGTGGATTTTTTGCCCCGTCTCATTAATTGATTAATAAATTTAGCTACTTGCGTAGAATTATATTTGGGATCCGGTTCAATTTGATTTTTTTTATAATTTCGAGCCTTACCTCTCATAAAATTCCTTTTTAAATCCAATTAAGATATTATTTGCCTCTTTTGGCACCATATTTAGAACGTCCTTGCTGCCGATTTTCCACACCAGCGGTGTCTAATTTCCCTCTCACTATATGATATCTGACACCAGGCAAGTCTTTGACTCTGCCACCGCGCAGCATAACCACAGAATGTTCTTGAAGATTATGGCCAATGCCGGGAATATAAGCGGTGACTTCTTGGCCATTAGTAAGCCTGACCCTAGCAATTTTTCGCAGGGCTGAGTTTGGTTTTTTAGGGGTGACGGTGGTGACTTTAATGCAAATGCCTCTTTTAAATGGTGAGGGATGAGAATATGACTTTCGTCTAAGGGTGTTAAAACCCCTTAAAAGAGCTGGCACTTTGGATTTTTTCTGGATTTTCCGACGCGGTTTTCTAATTAATTGTGATATGGTGGGCATTTTGGTTTCCTTAACTTTCTTATTTTATCCTAAAATTTAACTTTTGGCAAGCCTATTTGTAGTTTTTTAAATATTTTCCTAATTCTTGACCAATTATGCTGTGGCTAAAGCCAGTCCCGGCCGGGATAATTCGACCAATAATGACATTTTCTTTTAAGCCTCTTAAATGATCGATTTTACCTTTAGTGGCGGCATCGATTAAAGTTCTGGTGGTTTCTTGGAAAGAGGCCGCAGAAAGAAAACTTTCCGTGCTCAAAGCGACCTTGGTAATACCTAAAACGATATCTTCCATAATCGCTTGTGGCTTATTTTTATGGCTTAATTTTTCATTTTCAGTGACCACTAAAAACCGATCCACAATTTGGTTGGGTAGCCAAGCGGTGGCGCCGGGACTTTTAATGCGAACTTTTTGCAACATTTGTCTGACAATTAATTCAATATGCTTATCGTTAATGGTCTGACCTTGTGAGCTATAAATATTTTGGATTTCTTTAACAATATATTTTTCAACCATGCGTCGGCCAGAAATCTTCAACATTTGGTTAAGATTCCAAGCCCCTTCAGTTAAAGCAGTCCCTTTTTCGACCAGATCACTATTAGCAACCCGCAAATGCACCAAAGGAGAAACTTGATATTCGACAACCTTATATTCTCTGGAGGTTAAAGTGAGTTTATCTTTTTCGATTTTTACTTCGCCGTCAAAGATGGCTCTAAGCGGAGACTTGCTTGGGCAATTGGCTAAAATTTGTTTAGCTTTAACTTTATCGCCATTTTTAACGACCATTTTGTAGCCTTTGGCGAGCTTATATTCTTGAGTGCTTTTTACATTTGATTTAATGCGAATAATTTTATGGTCTTTTTCGTTCGCAAGACTGATATGACCGGAAATTTCCGAAATTTGGGCAGGATTGCGAGGGTTCCGAGCTTCAAAAAGTTCTTCAACGCGAGGTAAACCCTGAGTAATATCTTCACCGGCAATACCACCAATATGAAACGTCCGCATCGTCAACTGCGTACCAGGTTCACCAATGGCTTGCGCGGCAATAATACCGATGGCAGTACCAGTTTCTACTAAAGTGCCGGTGGCTAAATTGCGACCATAACATTTTTGGCAAATGCCGGGTTTAGCTTTACAGGTTAGGACGGAGCGAACCTGAACCTCGGGAATCCGATTTTTCATAATCGTCTCAACGGCAACTTTACCAATTTCTTGATCTTTTTCTAAAATTACTTCACCAGTTTTAGGGTCAACTAAGGGCTTGGCAGTATATCTTCCGAGGACATTAGTTTCAAAATCGTCGCCGGCTTCTTCGGTTTCAGCCAAATTAACGGTAATACTGTCAGTGGTTTTACAGTCTGCAGAATCGACAATTAAATCTTGGGAAACATCAATTAGACGGCGGGTCAAATATCCAGCGTCAGCCGTTCTTAAAGCCGTATCTGATTTTCCTTTTCTGGCACCGTGTGAAGAAATAAAATATTCAAACTCAGATAAACCATCCTTATAGTTGGCTAAAATCGGCAACTCAATAATTTCACCAGCCGGGTTAGCCACCAGACCTCTCATGCCGGCAATCTGGACCAACTGGTCCGGAGTCCCTTTTGAGCCTGAATTTACCATCATATAAATTGGGTTATCGGTCGAAAAATTATCTAACATCGCTTTTTTGATACGCGCTTTCACGTCAATCCATAAATCAACTGCTTTCAAATATCTTTCAAAAGAAGTAATTAAACCTTGCTGAAATTGTTTAGTAATTTCCGCAATTTGTTTTTCAGCTTCAGCAATTAATTCCTTTTTCTGTTCAGGAACTTTCACGTCATTTACCGAAAAAGTGATACCAGATTGGGTGGCGTAATGAAAACCTAATTTTTTAATATCATCGACAAATCTGACGGTTTCTTTATTGCCATATTTTTCAAAACATTCTAAAACTAAGGCTTTTAGAATTTTTTTATCAATGAAAAGATTTTTAAATTGCATGCCGATTGGGATAACTTGATTCAAAATAATTCTGCCTACTGAAGTGTCAATATTTGCACCATCGATTTTAACCTTAATCAGCGCTTTCAAACCAATAATTTCGTTTTCATAGGCCAATAAAGCCTCATCAGTATCAGCGAAAATACGACCGGCACCTTTGGCATTTTCTTCAATTTTAGTTAAATAGTAACAACCCAAAACTATTTCCTGAGAAGGGGCAATGATTGGTTCACCTGAGGCTGGTTTTAATAAGTTTCGAATTGAATACATCATGCGATCGGCTTCAAAATTTGCTTGTCGAGATAAAGGAATATAAACTGCCATTTGGTCGCCATCAAAGTCAGCATTATAAGCTGGGCAAACCAAAGGATGAATCTGAATCGCTTTACCTTCAACCAAGACTGGCTGAAAGGCTTGAATTCCTAAACGATGCAAGGTTGGCGCGCGATTTAAGAAAACTAAATGATTTTTAATAATGCTTTCTAAAATATCCCAAACTTCAGGGGTTTGTTTTTCTAATAATCGGCTTGCATTTTTAACATTATGAGCAAAACCATTCGAAATTAATTTGGAAATAATAAAAGGCTTAAAGAGTTCCAAAGCCATCATTTTAGGTAAACCGACTTGATTTAATTTCAATTGAGGACCAACCACAATCACAGAACGGCCAGAATAATCAACTCTTTTTCCTAAAAGATTTTGTCGAAAACGGCCTTGCTTGCCTTTAAGCATATCTGATAATGATTTTAATTTGCGACGGCCAGCGGTGGTAACCACGGAGCGGTCTCGGCGCGCCGAATTGTCGATTAAAGCATCGACGGCTTCCTGTAACATTCTTTTTTCGTTTCGACAAATGACTTCAGGGGCTTTTTGATCAATTAAACGCTTTAAACGATTGTTGCGGTTAATGACGCGTCGATATAAATCATTTAAATCCGAAGCGGCAAAACGACCACCATCTAATTGGACCATTGGTCTCAAATCCGGAGGAATCACCGGCAAGACTGTCAGCACCATCCATTCTGGTCTTAAGCCGGCTTTTTTGAATTCAATTAGGGTTCTTAATCTTTTTAGGTTCTTTTTGGATTCTTGTTCAGTCTTTTTTCTTAAACGATTTTGAATATCTTTAATTTCCCGGTCCAAATCAATTCTTTTGAGCAATTCGTAAATCGCTTCGGCACCAATACCAACCTTAATGACTTGACCATATTTTAAAGACAAGTCCAAATAATTTCTTTCGGAAATAATTTGTTTAGGTTTTAAATTTTTAATTTCATTTTTTGCAGAAAGATAAGAAATTTCGAGCTCTTCAACTTCTTTGCGCGATTTTGGACTATCGGCTTTGGTGGTTTCAATTTTTAAATTTTTAGTGGAAATTTTGGCGCCAGCGCGCATTTGTGATTTAATTTTTTTCATTTCTGAATCAAGATCGGTTAAGGCTTTTTTTTGAACATCCTCAAAAACATCTAAAATAATATAATTAGCAAAATAAATCACTTTTTCTAATTCTTTAACCGATAAACCTAAAATTAAACCAATTTTAGATGGCACGCCGCGAGCATACCAAATATGGGTGATGGGAACGGAAAGCGCAATATGGCCCATTCGTTCACGTCTCACCGAGGCTCTGGTGACTTCGACCCCGCATTTATCACAAATTACACCTTTGTATCGGATCTTTTTATATTTTCCGCAATAACATTCATAGTCTTTGGTCGGACCGAAAATTCGTTCATCAAATAAACCATCGCGTTCTGGTTTTTGGGTGCGGTAGTTGATCGTCTCAGGTTTTGTCACTTCCCCATATGACCATTTTTTAATATCCTCCGGAGAAGAAACCGAAATTCGAATTGAGTCAAAATCAATATTTTCTTCTGGCATTTTACCCCTTAGGTTTAATTTGAGTATTTTGACCGGCTTTTAATAATTCGACTGATAAACCCAAGCTCTGCAATTCTTTAACTAAAACATTAAATGATTCCGGAATAGAAACTTGGGTAATGGGATCGCCCTTGATAATGGCTTCGTAGGCTTTGCTGCGACCAGTGACGTCATCAGATTTGATCGTCAACATTTCCTGCAAAGTATAGGCGGCGCCATAGGCTTCGAGGGCCCAAACTTCCATTTCTCCAAAACGCTGACCGCCGAATTGAGCTTTACCGCCTAATGGTTGCTGCGTGACCATCGAATATGGGCCAATGGAACGAGCATGCATCTTATCATCGACTAAATGGATTAATTTCATTATGTAAACGGCACCCACGGTGACTTCGTGCTCAAAAAGTTCACCAGTGCGGCCATCATATAGTTTGGTCGTACCATTTTCAGATAAACCAGCTTTTTTAAGTTCTTGGCGGATCATGGTTTCGTCAACAGATCTAAAAACCGGATTGGCAATTTTATAGCCTAAAACCTGAAGTGCCCGCCCCAAGTGGGCTTCGAAAATCTGACCAATGTTCATTCGAGAAATTACTCCCAACGGATTTAAAACCACATCAACTGGAGTGCCATCAGGTAAAAAGGGCATATCTTCTTGTGGTAAAATTCGAGAAATAACACCTTTGTTGCCGTAGCGTCCGGCTAATTTATCACCAATTGAGACTTTTCTTAATTGGGCCACGGAGACTTCAATCATTTGAAAAACACCGGCGGAGAGTTCGGCACCTTTTTCTTTGGAAAAGATTTTTACATCGACAACCTTGCCTCTTTCGCCATGCGGCAATCTCAAAGAGGTATCGCGAACGTCTTTGGCTTTTTCACCAAAAATCGCTCTTAAAAGTCTTTCTTCAGCGGAAAGTTCGGTTTCGCCTTTGGGGGTAATTTTTCCAACTAAAATATCACCAGCTTTAATTTCGGCGCCGATTCGAACAACCCCCCCTTCATCGAGGTTGCGTAAAGTTTCTTCGGAAACATTGGGGATATCGCGGGTGACCACTTCTGGACCCAATTTAGTATCACGAACTTCAATCGCATATTTTTCGATATGAATTGAAGAATAAACATCATCTTCAACTAATTTTGAAGAAATGACAATCGCGTCATCACAGTTAGCACCCTCCCATGGCATATAAGCGACAACCACATTCTGACCTAAAGCCAATTCTCCTAAATCAGTTGCCATTGAATCTGCCAAAACCGTGCCTTTTTCCACTTTTTGATTTAGGGTGACGGCTGGTCGTTGGTGCAAACAAGTACCTTGGTTAGAACGTAAATAATTTATTAAATGATAAGTTTTTTCTTCCTTAGAACCCTTAACCACAATTTTAGAAGCATCTACCTCGGTGATGGTACCGGCTTCTTGGGCAATTAAAAGCTGGCCAGAATCTCTAGCACAAATTTCTTCAATACCAGTCCCGACAATTGGTGAAGCGGCTTGAATCAACGGTACGGCTTGACGTTCCATGTTAGCACCCATTGAAGCTCTCACACCATCAGTATGTTCCAAAAATGGGATTAGAGCGGCGGAAATAGAAATGATTTGTTCTGGAGAAATACCAATATAATCAATTTTATCAATTGACTCAATGTCGGGTTTGCCAAATTTTCTAACCACCATTTTTGATTCAATTAACTGATTTTTTTCATCAACAACTTCAGTGTCGGCATAAGGCGAAGGGGCAATAGTGCATTGCTCTTCTTCGGCGGCATCCAAATATTCCAAATGGCTGGAAATAAATGGTCGCACTTTAATATTTTCTTGGATTTTCTTTAAAGATTTTTGAATAGATTGAGTGATTGGTTGATTTTTTTCAATAATCACTTGATTAGTCTTGGGATCCGTGACTTTCTCGAAAGCTAATCTGCCAATTATTTTGGAAGATTTTGTGGGTAAAAGATTTATAATTTTTTTATAGGGACTTTCGATAAAACCATATTCATTAATTCTAGCATATGAAGCCATATAACCGACCAAACCAATGTTTGGACCTTCGGGAGTTTCCACTGGGCAGATTTTGCCATAGTGAGAACTATGAACATCGCGGGCTTCAAAACCAGCTCTTTCTCGAGACAAGCCACCCGGACCAATCGCCGACAAACATCGTTTGTGCTCAAGTTCAGCTAAAGGATTGGTTTGGTTCATAAATTGAGATAGTTGCGAAGAGGCAAAAAATTCCTGCAAAATCGCAATAATCGGACGAGCATTAATCATCATCGCCGGCGTGGCTAAATTTGGATCAACGACACTCATGCGGTCCTTGACAATTCTTTCTAGTCTCACTAAACCGACTCGGGTGCGATCTTGAACTAATTCACCCACCGAGCGAATTCTTCGATTTGACAAATGGTCAATGTCATCTGGTTCAGATCCCGGAGTCAAATTTAAGCGCACGACCTCTTTGGTAACTTCGGCAACATCCTCGGGTTTTAGGACTCGATTTTCAAAACTGATGGCAATTTTTTGGTGTAAACGTTGGTTGAGGCGATATCGGCCAACTTTGGATAAATCGTATCTTTTTAAATCAAAAAACATGCTATCAAATAAAGATTTGGCATTTTCGTAAGTTGCCATTTCACCCGGTCGAATTCTTTTATAGGTTTCTAAAACTGCTTCTTGGTGGTTTTTGGAAGGATCTTTTTCAAGAGTCGCTTTAAAATAATCATGGTCAGGATCCGAACCGGCAGCATCAAAAATTTTCTTGAGTTCTTCATCTGAGCCATATCCCAAGGCTCTTAAAAAAGTGGTGATTGGCAATCTTCTTTTTTGATCGATTCGAACAGAAATGACATCTTTTTGATTGGTTTCTAATTCTAGCCAGGCGCCGCGTTGAGGAATAATTTTGGCGCCAAATAAATTTCGGCCGTTAACTTCATCGGCGACGAATAAAACCCCGTAAGATCTAATAATTTGATTTACGACGACTCTTTCCACGCCGTTGATAATAAAGGTGCCTCGGTTAGTCATTTGTGGAAAATCGCCCAAAAAGACTTCTTGCTCTTTAATCTCGCCGGTCTCTTTATTAACCAGTGATAATTTAACTTTAAGAGGCGCTTTATAAGTTAAATAATTTTCCCGAGCAAAGATTTCATCAAATTTAGGCTTTTCAAAAAAATAATCCCCAAATCTGAGTTCCATTTTTTCACCAGTAAAGTCAATGACTGGAGAAATCTCTTCAAAAAGTTCGCCCAAGCCTTGTTTTAAGAACCAATTATACGAATCAAGCTGGATTTCAATCAAATTAGGAAAAGGAAAATTTTCTTTGGACAAAAACTTTCTGCCGATTTGATTCTGAATCATTCGACCTCCTCAAAATTTTGACACAAAAAAGACACTATTAAAATAATAGAGTTTAATCTAATTTAATTTGTTTCGCAAAAATCTGATGCCAAGTTTAAGCCTTAACCCGCTCCTCAATTTGCCATTCAATAATTTTGATAAAATAAAATGGCAAAAATCGAGGCTAAATAAATGCTTTGACCACTAAAAACACTAAAGAAAAAGTTCTTTAGCAGAACTGGTCAAATCAATTTTAATTAATTCTATCTTTATCTTAGCATACCGCTAAATCCTTGTCAATACCTCCACCTTAAAAAATAATAATTGACAGGTATTGACCCCTCTTAATCGCATCTTGAGCCGTGAACGAATAGTTCTCACCTGCCCGCCATCAGCTGCACTTCAGGCACTAGCAGGTGGGAAAGGCGAAAGATAAGATTTGTGGGGTCAAGCCCCTAAATTTTATAAAATGGATTTTTCGGGAATTTTTTTGGGAAATTTAGCGGTTTTAAATATAATTTAATAAATATAAATGCCATAATTGGTTGGGACGGTGCGATAATTTACTCGACCCCAACCAACATAATTCATTTCAGAAATTGTGATCGTGCCACCATGGACTGCCTCAACATAAGCGACATGGCCCCACCTACTTTCACGAGTGGCTAAAATTGCACCCACGGCGGGAGCATAGCCGGTTCGATAACCATATCTGGAAGCTTGATAGGGCCAAGTTTCGGCATTGCCACGCCACGGTACGTATCTTCTCGAAGCGACATACCAAGTGCACCAGCCGAACGGAAAACTATTCGGACCACGTTGATTTCGAACCACAATACCGGCAACCTGACCAGACCCAGAACGATTGCTGGCAAGTTTAGTTCGAGTTGGAGCAGGTTTAGTGCCGCCAATAATAACTAATTTTTGACTGGCAAAGATGGCAGCAGATCCTCCTAAATTATTGGCTTTAATAGTGCCTTGCAAATTTCCCTTGTAGGCAGCAACGATCTCGCTTAAGGTTTCTCCCCTTGCCACTGTATGTACGATTCCATCTGTAGGTAAGATGGTTAATTTTTGTCCAGGTTGAATCGTATCGCCAGATAAATTATTGGCATTTTTAACTGTAATATAGGAAATTCCAAATTTTTGCGCAATTGAGGCTAAGGTATCACCACCTTTGACTATATAATAGGTAATACCAGCTCTTTGGGTGGCTGTCGCGGTTTGTATCGCGTTATTGCCTTGCGCGTATGTGGTTTGAATCACGGCTGGGCTAGCCACAAATTGACTATCATCGGTGATGATGGCATTTTTTAAGACAATTCTTTGAACAATGGCAGTTGGTTTTTGGGCTTTCACGGTTTGCGGAGTATATTTTTGGATTTTTGAGACTAGCGCGACTAAATCTTCTTCAGAAACTGCCGAAGATTCAGACAAAGCAATGTCAGTGTAATATTCTTCAGTAATAATTTTTGAACCCCGAGCGCTGATAAAATTGGCGGCAAAAACTATGCCGGCTAAGATAAAAAGGCCTAAATGCCGAGTCACAAAATTGTTAGCAAAATTAATTTGAAAAGTTTGAATTGGTATTGGGCTAATAATTTGCTTTGGCGTTGATTTATTTTTTGCCACAAATCTTTTGACTAATTGATTTGGTCTAAGCTGGTGTAAAATAATTTGAGACAAACGGTAAAACCATACTCTTAGGGTATGGTTTATAAAATTCAAAAATAAAAATTTAATTTTACTGAAAATTATCAAATAACTTTGGGTGCGAAGATGTCTTATAAGCCTGGACTTTTTAGAGTTCGGCTTTAAAGTAAAAATTGTCACCTCCCAAAACCTAAATTTATGATTCCGAATACAACAAATATTGTATAGGCTTTAAAAATAATGTCAAGGGTTTTTGGTGTTTTTTTACAAATTTAGGTTTAAAATTTGACAATATCAACTGAAAATTACCAAAAAATGGAGGGTTTTTTTGAGCTCATCGCGAATTTCAGGATTAAGCTCTTTTTTAAGACGTTTTCGAAGATGTGGGATGGCTTTTGGATTGCGCAAATTGGAAATTGCTAAAATTGCTTGGAGCTGTAAAGATCGATTGGTACCCTTTAAAAGTTTGAGCAAGAATGGTAATGATTGATCAACTTTAAAGCTATTAAAAGCTAAAACTGCTTCAAATAAAATTTCTTCAACCAGCTCTTGAGTTAATAAAAATTTAATTAATTCTAAATCATATTGATTTTTTCTCGCCGCAGCCATTGACCAAATTAGATTTTTTTGGATGATTTCTGGTAAGTTATTAAATTCTTCAAGAAGCTTTTTAATTTGTCCATATTTCTCATTTTGGACAAAATAATCTACATATTCATTTAAAATTTCTGGCTCCAATTGTAAATTAAATTGCTTTTCTAGGAATTCGGCAGCTTCCGCGGGATCAATCTTGGCTAATAATTTGATGATTTTAGACTTAACCTGCAAATTGTTATCTTCTAAATATAATTTTTCGAGGCTAAAAATGCTAATTTGAGAATGCAATTTTTCTAAAGCATCAAGCGCTGATAATTTTAATTCGTTTTCCAGATGCCAGAATAAAATAGTTTCCAAAGCCTCAATAATTTCTTTATTCGGCCTCGTTGAAGCTAAAATCGCGATAATTTTCTTTTTAATTTCAAGGTCAATATTAGAAAAAAGTAAATTAATTAATTCATCAACCACCTCGTCCCCGGCTAACTGTCCTTGAGCGAGCAAGATTTCATTTCGAACATGAAAATTTTTTTCTTCATTTTTGAGCTCAGATAATTGTTTATTTAAGGGCAAAAAACCAGATTGTCCAGATTGGCGTAAAAGTTCGATTTTCTGGTTCGGATCATTAATTTTCGAAAAGGTACTTTTTCTTAGTTTTTTTTGCAAAACCAAACCATCAACATTTTGAGGGGGATTTTTTATTTCAAGATTATTATTTTTAGGATCGGCAAAATCACTAAAATCAATTTCCATGCTTACCTTTATTTAATATTTACCACGACATTGTTAGGAATATAACTAATAATTGAAACACCGTTGGGAACTGAAATTGAGTCTTTACCAATACCAATCATATGGCTTCCAGAAGAACGTCCAGACAAATCCAAATTGATCACGACATTATCGGCTGACAGATTTTGCAATAATCCTGGAGGACCCGAAACCATCACGATCACATTTTGTGGCGTCATACCCTGAACAGTTACCCCTGAACCTAAACCAGAATAAGAAAATCCGGCGGCAATCTCGCGAGTTTGAGCAGAAAGCGAAACTTTAACTTTGACAATAATTGTTTCGGTTTCTCCTTCAACCATGACCGCACCCTTGGGTAAGGCCGGGGTAATTTCAAATTCTTTGTCTTGATTTAAACCGGCGATATTAATCGGTTGTGTTTCGATCCATTCTAATTTTTCGACCACATCCTCATTTCCGGTGACGCGAATAGAGGCTGGCTCAAAACTAACATTAGAAATCCAATACCCAGATGCAACCGATCCTGCAAATTTTGGCTTAATTCCGACGACTTTACCGCCACCAGATTTTGCCACACTAATTTTTATGGTTACTTTCTCGGGTGAAAAGATGATATTTTTCACTTGTTTATCATATTCATCATAGGCTGACAATTTTACCTTTTGTTCAATATCTCGATCCTGTCCGGCTAAATTTACAACTGCCGTTGCCTGGGAAACGCTGTCAATGAGGTCCCTGGCTCCTCGAGCTTCAATTTTGACTGGATCAAGCTTGGTTTCCATCACTTCATAGCCTGCGGCTAATTGGCCTTCAAGCCGAGAAGATACATTTAATTGGGCAGTGACGGCAGTCTCAACACGCACCCTAATTTCCGCTGGATCTAATTCGACAATTTGCACACCAGGCACAGAACTCGTCACTTTGACCGGCACTTGGTGAGTTCCCAAACTCAAATTCCCCAAATCCACAAAAGCGACAAAATCCTCCAAAACTAATTTTTTCCAAACCGAGGCGGGAGCAGAAATTTTCACTCGAACTGTATCTTGATCATAAACTGGCGCTAAATTTGGAGCTAAATTTTGAGTTTCAATATTAATTTCACCTGGAAAATAATCAGTACGATTTTCAACGGTCACCACAAAAAGCCACAATGAAATTGCCAATAACAAACTTAAAAATTTGAGTGATAAATTCTTGGTAAAAAACGACTTGATTGAACTCATTTGGGCTTCCGTTAATTTAAATGAAATAATTTTTCAATAATTTGTTTAATGTCAGTCATGGTTAAACTTGATTCTAACTCGCCTTCGAAGGCCACCGAAATTACCCCTCTTTCTTCACTAATCACAATTACTAAAGCGTCGGTATGTCGGGAAAGGGTGCGGGCCGCACGATGCCTGGCGCCCCATTGCTCTTTTTCCTCGGAAACCGGCAAAACGCAGCCAGCGGCTATTAATTTATTGCCAGATATTAAAACTGCCCCATCGTGTAGAGGCGAAGGTGGCGTAAAAATACTTAAAATTAATTCCTGCGAAACATCAGCGTTTAAGGTATGACCTGATTTGTTATATTCTGAAAGAGGTATTTTTCGTTCTAAGGCGATGACAGCTCCTAAATGACGTTGCTGAATGGTTTGTACGGCGGTTAAAATTTCCGATAGAGTTTGGCGAGTAAATTTATGATTATTCGCAAAACCAGCGCGACCGAGTTTGTCGAGGGCGGCTCTAATTTCGGGCTGAAAAATAATGGGAATTGCCACCACTAAAATTACTCCTAAGTATTTTAAAAGCCAGTTTAAGGTGGCTAAATTTAATAAATGGCCAACAATTAGTAATAAAATAATAATGATAATCCCATATAAAACTCGCACCGCTTTAGATTCCATAATTTTGGACAAGAACCAGTAAATTATGAAAGCTGTCACTAAAATATCTAAAATAATCCAATAATTACCCTCAATGTGGGTGGTGGCAAAAATTCGAGACGACCATTGGGTTAGGCTAAACAATAAGTTTTTTGAGAGTTCAGTTAAGGTATCTCCAAGATTTTGGAGCAAATCCCCTCCTTGCATTATCCATTAAAAATTACTTCTTAAGTTCAAAATTTAGAAATAAATTAATCATACTCAAAATTTGGGTCGAAAAAACTAGACTTAGTTATATTTTACAACTTTGCACAAATTTAGCAAATCAATATCGTGGATTTGAGATCGCTATTTAATTTCGGGCATTTTTTCTTCGATTTCGAAAGCCTTGATCTTATCGCCAACCAGCATTTCAAAATTTGCCTCTAAACCAATTCCGCACTCATTATTTTTTTCTATCTCTCGCACGTCTTCTTGTTTTATTTTCAAGGAATCAATTTTACCGATACCAACTTGATCTTCACCTCGAAAAACCTCGACTTCGGCGCCATTAACTAATTTCCCCTCAGTAATATTGGCACCGATAATTTTCTCGCCTTTGCCATGTTTGAAAACGGCTAAAATTTTAGCAGTGCCAATTTCTTTGCGAGTTCGAATTGGACCGATTAATTTGGCTAACATTTTTTTAGCTTCATCAATAAGTTCATAAATTATGGAAAAGGAAGCAATTTTAATTCTTTTTTCTTGTGCTAATTCTTTGGCAGCTGGCGAGATTAAAGCACGAAAGGCTAAAATAGCCGCGCCAGAAGCATCAGCAGACATCACATCTGATTCGGAAACGGCGCCAACCCCAGCCATGATGACAAAAACTTCGCCTTGATCATTTTTAATTTTTTTCACCGCGTCTAAAACTGCTTTTAGGGAACCGGCCACATCAGCCTTGATAATAACATTTAATTTTTGCACGCCCGGTTTTTGACTCGAAACTGTGTTTGCCATTTGGGCAATCATCCCCTTATACGACCGACGCTTGTCTAATTCCAAAAGATATTCTTTGGCGGTTTTTTCGGTCTCAAAAGCGGTCATTTCTTCGCCAAAATCTGGCACGGCGCTAAAGCCATAAACTCGAACTGGATCAGAAGGCTTCGCTTCGCGAATTTTTTGGCCTAAAAAGTTTTCCATGCTTCGAATTTTACTAATTCTATCCCCGGAAACTACAATATCTCTAACTTTTAAAATTCCTTTTTGAATTAATATGGAAGCAGTGGAACCTTTTTGCGGATCTAAATGTGATTCAATCACCACGCCTTTAGCGGTTCCGGAATAACTGGTTTTTAAACCCTCTAAATCCGTGGAAAGCAAAATCATTTCCAGCAAACCTGATACGCCTTTACCGGTCTTGGCGGAAACTGGAATCATAATCGTGGCACCACCCCATTCCTCTGGAGTAAGATTTATTTTGGCTAATTGCTTTTTAACTCTTTCAATGTCTGCTTCGGGTTTATCAGCTTTATTAATAGCCACAATAATCGGCACGCCGGCGGCTTTGGTGTGATTAACCGCTTCGATGGTTTGCGGCATCACCCCTTCGTCGGCAGCCACCACTAAAATTGCCATATCACAAAGCTTGGTGCCATGTTCACGCATCGCTACAAAAGCTTCATGGCCGGGTGTGTCTAAAAAAGTAATCAAGCGCTTTTTGCCCTCTTTTTTAATTTCAATTTGATATGCGCCGATATGCTGAGTAATTCCCCCAGATTCACCACCAACAATATTTGTTTTTCGAATATAATCTAATAAAGATGTTTTGCCATGGTCAATATGACCAATAATAGTGACAACTGGTGGTCTGGTTTGCAGGTCTTTGGCGGAAACTTTTTCTTTAACCTCAATTTTTTCTTCCTCAGCCGGCTTAACGCTGTAACCTAAATCTTCGGCAATAATCGCGGCAGTTTCAAAATCAATATTTTCGTTAATAGTAGCCATGACGCCATTTTTGACTAATTCTTTAATTACCTCAGTGACTGGTAAATTAAGTCGGGTTGAAAAATCTTTCACGGTGACGATGGGTGGCAAAACAACGGTTTTTGTTTTTAGGTTAGTTTTGGGAGACTTTTTTTCATCTCGAGGTGCAATATCTTTAATGCTGGCCGCTTCTGATTTTTCTAAAAATTCTTTTTCTTTATTGATTTTATCAATGACTTCTTCGGCAATTTTATCTTTTATGGTGCGTGATTTTTTGCCAACTTCATAGCCAAAAACCGAGATTTTCTCTCTAAGTTCTTTGGGGGTAAAATCTAATTTTTTGGCTAAATCAGCAATCTTCATAATAATTTAAAGTGTAAAATGTAAATATCAAAGTGGCAGTTTAAAGTGCAAAATTATCTAATTTAAATTTATATTTTAAATTCCTATTTTACATTTTGATTTTTAAATTTTGATTTAGCTTTATTATATCACGAACGAAGCAATAAAAAAAGGCGTCACGCAAGATTGGTTTTGTGGGGGGGTAAATCTTGGCAACACCAAGGGATGAAAAAATTAATTATTGGAAGTGGGAGCAGGGCTTGGAACAGAAAGTGTTGAATTTGGAGTAATTGGTACTGACATTTCGGGCAATTTGGAAGTTGGATTAGCGTCAGTTCGAGGTTCTATTAATACTATCCATATTTCCTGAAATACAACAATATTCTTAATCCTATTATCAATAGAAATGGCTTTAAGATAATCTATAGGATTAAAATATGATAAATTACCGGCTCTTGTAGGTCTTAGAATAATAATTTCATTGGGAACAATAATTTCGTAGGGGTTTCTGCCTTGAAGTTCTGTATCTGTCGCGACCATATTATGAGGTGCATAAAATAATGCACTCAATATGGCAAATGCCGCTAAAACAATCATAACCATAATAGCTATATCTTTTGTTGCTGGCATCCATCTCGCCTCCCAGAACTGATGTTCTGAAAGCGAACAAAAATATTATATTAAAAAACATTAAAGATGTCAAGGTTTTTGACAATTATCGAATTGGTTGAAAATTAAATTGTTTATATATTTAGATCTTGCGTTTTTTCCAAAGCGTTGAGTCTTTACCCCAATAATTAGGTTCATCGCTTTGAACGACTTTGGGAGTTGGCGGGGTAATTTTTTTCTCCACAAAACCAGGAACAATGGTTTTTGGTTTTGGGGGTTTAACGGTTTTGGTTTTTAGGGCGGTTTTTTTCGGTTTTTTCGCTCGACTTAATTTTTGAGTCTTTCCGCCAGGGGCGGGTTGTCTCTTGGTCAACTTTTTAGGTTTAGCTTTTGTGGTTTTTTTCTGAACAATCTGCTTTTTGGTTGAAGTTTTACGAACTGGTTTTTTCTTTATTTTTGCCTGTTTTGGCTTTTTTGGGGCGGTTTTATTGACTGATTTTTTAAGTTTTCGAGCCGCAACCTGATTTGCAATTTCTTGGCGATCTTTGGCTCTTTCTTTATCCTCAATTTCATCCATCGGTTCTTTAATTAGAATTGTTACTGAAGCGACGCTATCTCTTAAATTTAATTTCATTAAGCGAACACCAGAGGTGGCGCGACCCAACCTTTTAACATTTTTAATTGGCGTTCGAATCACCTGACCTCTTTTAGAAAAGATAATTAAATCCGCTTTTTCATTTTCGGTAATTTTCGTTTGGATAATTGGTCCAGTTTTTTCGGTAATTCTGGCGGTTCTTAAACCAATGCCACCGCGAGATTGCAAAGGATAATTTTTAAGAGCGGTTTTTTTGCCATAACCTTTTTCTGTCACCACCAACAAATCCGAAGAAAAACTTTTCAATTTTACATCATGAGCCATGATAGCGGTATCAGCATCAATATTAACCCCTGATATTTTTGCCGGACTTAAAACATCCATACCCACGACAGCATCTTTTGGTTTTAAGCGAATGCCTCTCATACCACCCGCTGATCTGCCCATAGGTCTGATTAAACTTTCTTTAAATTTAATTGCTTGGCCATTTTTGGAAACAATGATGATTTGATCTTCGCCAGTGGTGGGTCTGACCCATTTTAGAAAATCGTCTTTGCGCAATTTGATCGCGTTTAAACCAGATTTTCTAATTTTTTGAAAATTTGCCAAAGGAGTTTTTTTGATTTGGCCTTTTTCTGTGACCATTAATAAATATTTGGCATGATTGCTTTTGGCAACATTAATAATACCGGTAATAAAATCATTGGGATTAATCTGTAAGAGATTAACAATCGCCTGACCTTTAGAACGGCGCGATCCCAAAGAGATTTCGTAGGCTTTTGAACTCAAAACGCGACCCGAACTGGTGAAAAATAAAATATCATCATGATTATTGGCAATTAATAAATGCTCGACTAAATCTTCTTCTTTGGTGGTCATACCGATAACACCTTTGCCGCCCCGATGTTGGCTGCGACAAACTGAAATCGGCATTCTTTTGATATAATTGCCGCGAGTCAAAGTAATCATCACTTTGCGGTTTGGAATTAAGTCTTCTTTTTCAAAAGATTCAATTCTTTGTCGATAAATGCGAGTTTTTCGCTCGGAAGGAAAATTCTTTTTGAGATTTTTTAACTCTTCTTTAATAATATCCAAAATCATTTGCGGATTTTCTAAAATCTCAGTTAATTTGGTGATTAATTTCTTGAGCTGATCAAATTCAAGTTCTATTTTAGTCCGCTCTAAATGCGCTAAGGTGGCTAATTTCATCTCCAAAATCGCGTTGGCTTGAATTTCGGTTAAAGCAAGTTTCTTTTCTAAACGAACTTTAGCTTCTTCGCGATTTTCCGAAGCTTTGATAGTTTTAATCACCTCATCGATTTGTTTTAAAGCAATTAACAAACCTTCTAAAATATGGAGACGGTTTTTAGCTTGGTTTAATTCATATTGGGTGCGTCTAAAAATTACTTTTTGGCGATGCTTTAAATATTCTTCTAATATATTTTTTAAGTTTAAAACGGTTGGTTTAATGCCGTCCACCAAAGCTAACATATTAATATGAAAAGCTTCCTGCATTTGGGTATATTGATAAAGTTGATTCAAAATTTTTTTAGGGTAAGCGTCTTTTTTGAGATCAATGACAACCCGGATACCGTCTTTGTCAGATTCATCGCGCACATCGGCAATGCCAACGATTTTTTTATTTTTGACCAAATCGGCAATTTGTGTGACCAAAACCGATTTGTTAACCTGATATGGGATTTCGGAAATAATAATTTTAAATGCGGATTTTTTGCCTTCAACGATTTCCGCTTTGGCGCGCATCACGATCCTGCCTTTGCCTTGCGCATAGGCATTTTTGATTTCATCTGAATCATAAATTTGTGCGGCGGTGGGAAAATCCGGACCCAAGACAAATTGGCACAAATCTTCAACCGTCGAATCTGGATGATCAATTAAACGAATGGTGGCATCACAAACTTCGCCTAAATTATGTGGCGGAATATTGGTCGCCATACCCACGGCAATGCCCATGGCGCCATTTACTAACAGATTTGGTAATTTGGCGGGTAAAAATTGGGGTTCTTTGCGGGTGCCGTCATAGTTGTCTTGATAATTAACGGTATCTTTGTCTAAATCGGTTAACATTTCTTCGGCGATTTTGGTCATTTTGGCTTCGGTATAACGCATCGCCGCCGGGTTATCACCATCAACAGAACCAAAGTTGCCCTGGCCATTTACCAAGGGATAACGCATCGCAAAAGTTTGTGCTAATCTCACCATAGAAGGATAAACAATCGCTTCACCATGAGGATGATAATTACCGGAAACATCACCACAAATTTTCGCTGATTTTCGGTGTTTGGCGGTGTGTTTTAAATTTAAATCATTCATAGTTACCAAAATTCGGCGATGCACCGGTTTTAAACCATCGCGAACGTCTGGAAGAGCTCGAGAAACAATGACTGACATAGCATAATCCAAATAAGAGGTTTCCATTTCCTCTTCGATGCGGCGGGGTAAAACCGTGCCTAAATCTGATTTTTCCTTTGTCGGCTCTAGGTTGTTGTTGGGATTTTTAATATCTGGCATGTTGAATCCTAATAATCTTTTTTAGCTTTTTTAATTTTTTTCCCAGCCATATCTAATCTGGGCTTACCGAGTTGTTTTCCCATAGCATTAGCCAAATACCACTTATTATGGGCTCGTTGAGTTTCTAAATAAGTATTTTCGACAGCAGTTTTGGCTTGGTTATTTTTGGACAATTTTGTGGATTTTAATCTTTTTGAATTTTCGGTTGGAAATTTTTTCATTAATTTACTCTTAAAATTATTAAATATCTAAATTTTGAACTTGTTTGGCACGCAACTGAATGAATCTTTTCCTTGGTTCAACTTCACTACCCATTAATTTTACAAAGACTTCATCAGCTTTTTCAGCATCATCAAGGGTAACCTTGAGTAATACTCGATTTTTCGGATTCATGGTGGTTTCCCAAAGCTGATCCGGGTTCATTTCACCTAAACCTTTATATCTTTGAATAGTAGCGGCTTTTTGGCCTTTTGGTATTTCGGCTAAGATTTTTTCTTTTTGCTCGTCCGAATAAACATATTCAATTTTGTTTTTAATTTGAATTCGATATAAAGGTGGTTGAGCAATATAAACCTTGCCAGCATCAATTAGAGGCTGGAAATGGCGATAAAACAATGTTAATAATAAGGTTCTAATATGAGAACCGTCAACATCAGCATCAGTCATAATAATAATCCGGTGATATCTTAATTTAGGTAAATTCAGTTCTTCAGAAATCCCCACACCTAAAGCGACAATTAAAGCCTTGATTTCATTATTTTGAAGCATGCGGTCCAACCTGGCTCGTTCAACATTTAAAATTTTTCCGCGTAAAGGCAAAATCGCTTGGAACTCGCGGTTTCGGCCTTGTTTGGCGGAACCGCCCGCCGAATCTCCCTCAACAATATAGAGTTCGGATCTTTCTGGATCACGGGATGAACAATCGGCTAATTTTCCCGGCAAAGTCATCCCCTCTAAAGCGCCTTTTCGAATCACAGTTTCACGGGCGGCTTTGGCGGCTTTTCGAGCTTGAGAGGCTAATAAACATTTTTCAATAATTGATTTGGCTTCTTGCGGATTTTCTTCCAAATAACAAGACAATTCGGTGGCGACAGTATTTTCGACCAAAGGTCTAATTTCGGCATTGCCTAATTTGGTTTTGGTTTGGCCTTCAAATTGAGGTTCAGGCAATTTTATGGAAATTAAAGCGGTTAAACCCTCGCGAACATCTTCACCAGAAAACGAATCATTTTCATTTTTCACAATCCCGTTTTTCCGCGCATAATCATTCATAATTCGAGTTAAAGCGGCTCGAAAACCTGATAAATGAGTGCCACCTTCTTGGTTATAAATATTATTGGCAAAGCTCAAACTATGATCGACAAATCCATCAGTATATTGAAAAGCGACTTCAACAATAACATTGTCTTTTTCTTTTTCAAAATAAATCACGGGTGAAACCGCATTTTTATTTTGATTCAAAAAATTAGTATAGGACTTAATGCCACCTTCAAAATAAAAATTATAACTTTTTTCCGGCGAGGTTCTGAAATCTTTAATGATTATTTCGGTCTTTTTCGTTAAATAAGCTTGTTGGCGAAGATGCTCGACAATCGTGTTCCAGTCGAATTCAAGGGTGGAAAAAATCTTCGTATCAGGTTCAAAAACAATCTTGGTGCCGTTTCGTTCAGACTGACCACAAACTTCAACCTTACCAACGGCTTGACCGTATTTATATTCCTGACCATAGATTTTGCCATCTCGATAAACTTCAGCCCTTAATTTTGAAGATAAAGCATTCACCACTGAGACGCCAACACCGTGCAAGCCACCAGAAACCTTATAAGCATTTTGGTCAAATTTACCACCAGCGTGCAAAGTGGTCAAAACCGTTTCTAAGGCGGATTTTTTGGTTTGGCGATGAATATCGATGGGAATGCCGCGACCATTATCGATCACTTCAACTCGGTTATCTGGCAAAAGCGTGACTTCAATTTTATTTGCAAAGCCACTAATCGCTTCATCAATGGAGTTATCAACGACTTCCCAAATCAAATGGTGCAAGCCTACAGCACCGGTGGAACCGATATACATAGCAGGTCTTTTTCGAACCGGGGCTAAACCATCTAAAACCACGATGCTACTGGCATTATAACTATTATTTTTTGGAGACATTATTATCCTTTATAGATTTTAATTGCAAATCACTTCTTAATTATAGCTGAAAATGGTTCCTTTTGCAAGCTGCCCAAAAATAAAAAAAGACGTTTCTCGGTAATTTTTCTGGCGTTATTTAATACGTAAATTAACCTGCCGATCAACCTTTAAAACATCTAAATATTTAAAATTATTTAAATTTTGAGTGATATAATCAGGGCTAAAATTTGAAACTGACAGATTGGCCGGTTTATTAATTTCAATTGCCAGTGGATCAGCGTCGCGGCCGGCTTGTTTTTGAACATAAATTTGATAATGGTCGCTTAAATTATTAATTTGAAATGGTAATTCCCAGCTTAAGGTTAATTTACTAGACTGCACGGCAAAAACAATAAAATCTTTAATGCCAAAAACAGTTTTATCCAGTTCGGAAAAAGTGAAAATTTGCGAAGCGGGAACATCAATTTCGCCCATTTTAGCCGAAAGTAATTCTGAACCCGACGGTACAAATACTTCTACAAAACTACAATCCTTATCAGCCAACAAGCCTGATAATTTTGTGGCGTCATGGGTAATGGTAAGGGTATTTTTGACCTGGCCTGAATTATTAATATTCACGGATAAATTTAAACTTTGCCCCATTTTATAACTCGATTTAGTGCCGCAGGTGTTGGCATTTGTGACCATTAAATAATCCGGAGAGGAAGATTTTAAAGCCCCGCTCCAACCAAAATTGCCAATTACTTCTTCGACTTTTTGATCTTTGGCATAGAGGAGAAAATGTTTTTCATCTAAATTTTGAAGAAGACTTTTGATAATTTTTACTTTTTGGTCTTTGGAGCTGTTTTCAATTTTTTGCAGGAAAAGTGGGGTAAAATCTTGGAGGATTTTTTTGGGATCGTAAATACCTTCACCGCGCTTAAAGGCGTTATCGACTTCAACTTTATACATTAAGGTGTCGCGAAAGTTCGCTTTGTTTAGGGTGGCGTTATAATCTGGCATTTCGATATCGCCGATAATTCCCATAATATCTTCAAAAATCTTGGGATCTAAGGCAATCACGCCACTTGGGGCAGGTTCACCATAAAGCTGATAAAGCCTCATCATTTCCTTGGCAGTGGTGGGAAAATCTGCTTTCCAATTACCTTCGTAAAAATATAATCGGTCGCTTAAATACTTTAGAGGAATTTCTGGTTTCAACATCGGCTCTTTATCGTTTAAATGCTCCTTGCGGAGATTGTAGACATCATCAACTTTCATTTTGGATACTTTGCCGCCGGTTAAAGTGATTTCGCCATAATTGCCAATGAATCCACCGGCCGGCCTAGCTTCGGCAGGATTTTGAAAGAGAATTAAATAACTTTTTGAGCCTGATTGACCAACAATGCTCGGCATTACTGTAATGACACTTTGTAATTTGGCGAGGACAGTTGAAGCTTGTGCTAATTCTAAACGAATTGTTTTGGCATTTTGTATTGGTAAATTTTGAAGATTTTTTTCCGCCGCCAACGCGACTTTTTGGGTTTGGGTAATGTCTTTTTCAATTTGTGAAATAAGGGTGAGCAGATTTTGATTTTGATTAAAATTGGACAATGACTCTAAGTGTGCTAAATCTTTTTTTAGCCAATAACAAAGCTCAATAGCATTATTTAAAGCGGAATCCGCGAGGATAATTTGATTTTCGGAATTTTGAAAATTAGTCAAATAATTGGAGTTTTGTCCAGATTTTGCCAACAAAAGTTGCGCTTGATTGAAATTGGTTTCAGATTGAGTTAATTCCAGTTGCGCCAAGGCTAAATCATTTTGTACAATAGCTTGTTTGGCTAATTCGAAATGATTCGCCGCTTCACTACTAAATCCTAGAATTTGGGTTTTAATTTTTGGGGTCTTAAAATAAAAATTAAACCCAGATATGATGAGGGCTAAAAGAAAAACTACCAAAAATGAGTCTGCAAAAAATCTTTTGGCGGAAAAAGTCGCCGTTTTAGTTTGGGCGATGGCGACTGCAGGAATAATTTGGGAACGGCGAGCTCTATAAATGCCGTCAACGAGTTTGGGATGTTGCTGCCCCTCCATAAAACCTCTTTTATTTATTATTTTTTGAATTTTTTAACCACCGGCTATATTCACGCACCATCATTTGTAGAAATTTTATTTGAAATGATTGAATGGAAAATTTTTTCGCATGGCTTCTTAAACTTCGAGCCAAGTATTTTTTACGGTTAAATTTGGTTATTGCCAGGTTGAGTGAAGCTGGGTTTGGTTGGTGGAAAAAGGTACCAGTTTTACCTTCAATAACGGTTTCTAGGGCGCCACCTTTAGCAAAAGCAATTGTCGGCGTGCCGCAAGCGGCCGCTTCCAAAGGCACTAAACCGAAATCTTCTTCTTGTGGAAAAATGACCGCCTTAGCAGCGCTATATAAATCTCTCAATTTCGTATCTGAAACTTCGCCTAAAAATTCAATATTACTTGAAGCCGAGGCTTTAAGAGAATCGAACATTGAGCCTGTACCAACTACTTTTAAAGGTAAACCATTTTTAACAAAGGCTAAAACTGCTAAATCAGGCTTTTTATGTGGCTCTAGCCTAGAAATATACAAAAAGAAATCAGAAGTCTGACCAGTTGGCCTAAAAAAGTCCCAATCAATCGGCGGATAAATTATCTGACTATTTCTATTATAATACTTTTTCACCCTTTTTTGCACGTTTTTGCAAATAGACACAAAAATATCAGGTCTTTTCGCGGCCTCAAAATCCCATTTTTTCAAACGATTAATAAAGTAGGGGATAATTTTCTTAAAAGGCCCGAAAAATTGAGTTCGCTTGATGTGTTCTGTTGGATTTAACCATAAATATCTGGTTGGCGTATAACAATAATTAATATGAAAAGTCTTATTACCGGTAATGACACCTTTGCTAAAACTATGATTATCAGAAATCACCAGATTATACTTTGAAAAATCCAAAGATTCAACGGCTTTCGCCATCCAAGGCAAATATAACTGATATTTGGAAACACCGCCTAAAAAATGCTGCAAAAATGAGCTCTTAATTTGATGAGGTTTTTTGAGAATTTTTCTAACTTGATCGGGATCATAGACAATCGTAAAAATATCGGCTTTAGGAAATAAATCAGTTAACACTTTTAAAACCCGCTCTCCCCCGCCAATTTTCACTAAATATTCATGCATGAGGGCAATTTTCAGTTTTTTAATATCTAATTTTTTATTTATATTTTGCATTTTATATCTTTTATCTTTTATTTTTTATCTTTAATTTTATTTAGTAAGCGCCGACTTTAGTCACGACCATAATCATGGTTCGCAATAGTATTTGAAAGTCTAATTTTAAAGACCAATTTTCAATATAATATTTATCTAATTTGACCCAATCGGAAAAGGATAAATTTGATCGACCCGATACTTGCCATAAACCAGTCATACCAGGTTTAACGCCAAGACGTTTCTTTTGCCAATGATTGTATTTGGCAACTTCTTCGGGCATCGGCGGTCTGGGTCCAACTAAACTCATATCACCGATAAGAACATTAAAAAGCTGGGGCAATTCATCAAGGCTGGATTTTCTCAGCCATTTTCCAAATCGTGTTACCCTAGGATCATTTTTTAGTTTGAACATAATCCCGTATTTTCTCATATATTTTAAGTGTTCTTTTTCAGCGCCTGGTTTCATGCTGCGGAATTTCAAAAAAATAAAATTCCGATCTAAACCGACTCTTTTTTGGCGAAAAAAGATTGGACCTGCCGAATCAATCTTAATAATAATCGGAATAACGATAAAAAACGGCGAAAGAATAATTAAGGCCAGAATAGCACCCACGATATCGATAATTCTTTTGACAATTCTGCCCCAACCATCAAGTGGAGTCCGTTTTAATTCTAAAATCGGCAAACTTTGCCAAATTTCAATATCAATATTGCGCGTTCCCAATTCAAAAATCGAGGGCGAATATTTAAAAATTAAACGGCAATCATGACAATATTCTAAAATTCGATTTGTTTTCTTTTCCGATAAATCCGGATCAGCTAAAATAATTTCTTTAATCCGATATTCTTTGACAATCCGGTCAAGCTCTTTTAATTTGCCTAAAACCGGTATATGAACAAAATGTTTATCTGGGGTCAAATTCGTACTAATTATGCCAACAACCCGATAGCCTAAATATTTGTCCGAAAACTCTCGGATGATTTTTCTGGCAATCCGGGTGGTGCCAATAATTAAAACCAGTCTTTGGCCATGGCCTCGATAATACATAATTTTCAAAATTATCCGCGCCAATAATCTGCCCGAAGTAACCAAAACAATTGCTAAGATCCAGGCGAATAAAACAATTAATCTGGAAAAGAAAAAGACGCGGCTAAAAAAGAAGATGCCAAAAAGAACCGCGATCCCGGCTGAAACTGCCATGACAATCGCCACTAATTCATCTAAAAAGGGCTGTTTTTTGAAGCTATATAAACGGTTTAAGCTAAAAAGAACCAACCAAACTGGAATAATAACAATTAGCCAACGCAAATATTCGGTTTGAGACATCACTGAAGTGAACGGCACCCAGCCGGTGAAACGCACCAAAAAAGCCAGCCAAAAAGCCAAAAAAATCATGGCGGCATCAAGCGGCAAAAGCAAAAAATTAAAAATTAATTCAAACTTATTCCGATTCATTTTCCTCGTTTAAGCTTGATTATAGCAAAAAATTAATACTTTGACAAGACTAAAATTAAAATTGATTTAAACATATAATAAGACGATAAAAAAACGGCCTAAGCTTTGGGATGATTTGGGAAAAATCATTCTGGGCCGAGACCGCGAAATTGCACAAGAGTTAATAGTCAGTTTTTGGATATTTTAATTCTTGAATGGGTTTTTCAAGGGCGACGGCAATTCTAAGTAAGGCACACTCTAATTCCTCAAAAGGTATGGCAGCGGAATATTGGTCATAATAAACCTCATTCCTTAGTCCTAAAACAACTGAATAACCAATTTCTGTGGGGTGATAAGCTAATTGTTCGGCTGATCCGACCAGAATTAGAGCTCGGCAAATTGTTTTATTTTGCCACTCACCGCTTTGACGAACTCGTTCCTCTTCTTGCCAGAATGGCAATTCCATTCTTGACTCTTCAGAATCCCTAAAGGGATCATATTTCGGATCATTAAGGTGCTCGTCTAAAACCTGCAAAACAATTTGGCTGTGGATGGCGGCTTCAACCATCTTTCGAGAAATTGTTAAAGCTGGGTCCTGGCGATAGTTCCAAGTTTTATAATTGGCCCAAAAAGTAAAAATCATTTCAACGGATTGGCGAAAAATATCAGGCATCCAAAATTGATAGCGACCAGTCTGCGGATCAATCGTGTGCAGGCAAGATCCAGCACATTTATGATCGCCATAATCAGCTAGGTCTAAAACTGCCCGGATGGCATGATTGCCAATTCCTTGGCTTCTAATTAACCCTTGTTCCCTCGTGCTTAAAGCGACTTCCATGGCAAGATTAAGGACTTGAAGATGTTCAAGCATTCGATCTTGTTGGCCCTGGCCAGTTAAACAAGTAAGGTTATGAGAATATTTTCCTGGCACCTGAGCAACTTTGGGTAGGACATCAAGCAAACTGCAGGCAAATTCTAATTGTTTTGGTCCCTCGAGATTTTGCCGCCAAAGCTCAGACCATTGCTTAAAATCTTTAACTTCATGCCACTCATCTGGTTTTGGAAGCGCCACGATGATCACCTTCCAGTTTGGAGTATGCTGAGTTGCCGCGGGGGTAGAATTACTATATAAATTGTACATTATCTAATGAGTTTAGTCAACAAAGACAAAATTAATTTTCTAAAACTTGACAAAATGGGATTATTCAGGATATAATTAGGATAATCTTGGAACCGGAAATGATCGGAGGGGAGGAAAATCTGGTGGGAGTAAAAGAACCGCCACTCTATCATCTGGCTCGAAGTATTATTGAAGATTTGGATTTATCCTTGAGCAACGAAGAAATAGTGAACCGATGCAATTTGACTTCAACATCACCCCATGGTTGGCAGGCGATTGTCAGACCGGGCTGGTTTGAGTGTTTCGCGGCGATTCTTCGCGAATGTTTATCCCCTGAAAAAGAACCACGAGAGGAATTAAAAGAACAACAACAAAGATGTACATTATTTGCAAATCAACTGCTATATGCTGGCAAGCCGGAAAATGCCATGGAGCCGGTAGAGACAGAATTTAAAGATTCCGGAAACAGCACCACGTCAATCGTGATTGGACTACTTACAAGAATTTATTTTCATCAAACCGCCAGTCTGGTCGGGATTGAAATTTTGCCCGAAGAACAAAGCGAATCATCCGATGGTTCCGATCATGACGATTCCGCTGACGTTAAAATCAACCAAAGACCTAATTTGTCATTAGTTGAATAATGAACCCAGCCTTGCTTGCAGGTCCAAAACCCAAATCTTGCGCAAGGCTTTTTTTATTGTCTCGATGACAATAATCCCGCACTCCATACGTTAAGATGGAAAAATTGCGCATTGCCCCACCTTGCTCTTTGATAACTTTTCGCATCAGCCAGATTTGCAAAATCCATACCGACATGTCCCGGAATCAGTGGCCAATCCTTTTCGCAATTACTTCACTGGCTGTTTCCAATCACCTCCAAGACAGACTTTTTACCGCTACTATCAGTATTATTTAAAATTATATCATAATTCCAGATTAAATCAAAAACATTTTTTCAATGTCTGATTTCGTATCTGGGTTTGCCAAAAGCGATGCGGTCTGGGGCGGTTTTTAGAACCTGATGCATCGCGGCAGGATAAATAGTTTCGGCGCCAAATTTATCATTTAATTTATCCAAAGCTTCGGCTGATTTTTTGATTTTTTCCATTTGCGGAAAAATAGCAATTTGGTGATTTTTTAAATCCGGTTTGAGCCAAAAAGCCGATACTGACACCCAAATTGGCTGACCATGCCACAAACAATCTGCCAAAAGGCTGAAGATATTTTTAGTAAAACTCAAATTATCAGAAAAGGTAGGCACGCGGCGGCTTTTGGCAAATGAGGTGCGGTTTGTAAATCTGACCGCCACGCTCACGCCAGAAGCGGAAAAACCCTTTTGTCTTAATCTCGAGCTTGACTTAAAAATTAATTTTTTAATCACAGCCTCCGCTGATGTACGATTTCTAAACTCAGGCGCTAAAACATGGGAATGGCCAATATTTTGGGTCTGGCTCGCATAATCGTCAACCTCAAAACCGCGCAAACGCAAATACCATAATTTCCCCCAATGTTTTAAAATTTTTTCTAATTGATGAGAGCTTTTTTGAAAAAATTGCTCAGGCGTCTTGATCTGAAAAAAATTTAATCTTTTGGCAAGTTGGCAATTTATACCAGTCAGATCAGTCAATTTAGAAAATTCAACATAAAAATTATTTAATTTGGCAAGTTCCACCACGGCTAAACCGTCGGGCTTGTTTTCTTCGGAGATCATTTTCGCCAAAAAACGGTTTGGCCCAATCCCCACCGAACAAGTCAAGAAATCGCCGACTTGGCTTTTGAGATTGGTTTTGATTTTTCGGCCAATTTCAGTAGCTTTTTGAAAATTTTGTTCAGAAGGCGAGAGCGGCAAAATAAATTCATCCACACTTAAGGGCTGATAAAAAGGGGTAATATTTTCCAGGGCTTTTTTAATTTCTTGATGATAAATCATATACAAAGCTGGTCGAGCCTCGACAATTTTAATTTTGGGGTAAATTCTTTTCGCCTCGCCAACACCCATGCCAGTTTTCACGCCGACAGTTTTAGCTTCTTTGGAGGCGGCAATCACGCAACCGGTGGCGCCGGTGTAAGGCGCAATACCAATTGCCTGGCCTCGAAGAGGCGGCTGCACTTGCTGCTCAATAGAAGCGAAAAAAGAATCCATATCCAAAAACAAAACTTGAAAATCGCAAGGTTTTTGATTCAATGAGAACATTTAAAAAATCCTTTGCCCCTTTATTTTCACAAATTTCTAGCCAAGCCATCATATTCTAATTATACAAAAGGTTATACAAAGGTCAATAATCAAACTTGTGGATAACTAAATAAATTGTGGGGTTCGTTTTTAAACTTCAACCAACTGACGATTGTGTTTAGTGAGTACTAAATATTTTACCAGTTGATTTTGGGGGATACAGCTTAAATTATAAGTAATACCGCCGCACATTTTGCGCCTTAGTTTATTTTCTTTTAAATTACCTTAGTTTCTATTTAAATTCAAGGCTGCGAATTAATTGCTGGAAAAGTTCGCCATAATCTGAGTCCAAAGAAGCTGAACCTGAGGCTGGGAAAAACATAGTCGCCAAAAAATTAGTGCCGTTATGGGTAAAAGGAGCGCGGATTACATTAGTATTTCTGGGATTATCAGTGGTGGCAGGTTGATTATAGAAAGAATATTTGACGGTTTGGCAAATAATTTGCATATCTGTTTCAGATTCGAGATTTAAACCTTTGGTAGTAAAACCGCTCACTTTATCACCAGCCACAATAATAATATTTGAAACCTTCGCAATATCCTCTTCGCCACTCACAACACTGACTTCTGTCCATTTGTTCACGCCAGTATCAGCAATCGACCAATCATCAGGATATTTAAAAGAATGATTATATTCAGTATTAGTAAATGTTTTCCAGCCTGGCATTTGCGCCTTATCGGTCGAGGTTAGCGAATCTGCACAGGGTGTATTTTGAGCAGTAGCGGTAGTGGCTGAATTAGTGGTGGTAGCGCTGTCGGATTTTTTCTCGCCAGAACCAATCTCAGAGACTAAGGCCGGGGTATTTTTACTTTCCTTGATAATCGTCCAGGAATAATATCCTAAAACTCCTAACGCTAAAACTGCGATTATTAGCATCACAATTTTCACGGTTTGCACTTTGTTAAATGAACCCATAACCCCCCTTTTTAAATTCAATTTGGTTTTTATTTTATTTTGGCAATAATTACTAATCTTTTTTCCAAGGAACCTATCGGCCAGCAAGTCATTAAAGTTAATCTTTTCTCAAAAGTTTGCCCTAAAACTGAAAAATCATCAGGTTGAACAATTTTTTTCCCAATAACTTTGTATTCGTATTCTCGACTTTTATAAACCACTTTTATGGTATCATCATCTTGCAGATCGTTTAAGTTAATAAAAATCTGGCGGTAATGGCCCCCAAAATCACTTGATGAATGCCCAAAGATAAAAATATTTCCAACCTTTCCCGGATAGGGTGTACCTGAATAATGGACAACGCCTTTTTTGAGCAATTTCTGATATAAATCTGGCTGGTTACTATCAGCTTCACCCGCAACTGGCACCCTGACATTGATTTTATCAATTTGAAGGCCAAATTTTTGGAAAGCGACTTCATCAATTTGAAGACTTGACTCGGCATTTTTTTCAGCATTAACTTTATTTGTTTTTTGAAATGGATTTTTAGGGTGCAATTTATAAAATATAGAATAGCCGATAATAAAATTAATTACCAAATAAACTAAAATCCCAGATGAAATTAGGAAAATCTGCTTTTTTTTATTGTTCATAAATTCTTTTATATTTCCGTCGAATTAGCGATGCCATCATTAAAACCAAAGGAATAGATAATAGAATCGGGATAATAGGCTTATTGGAAGTGATTTTCCCAGTGGCTGGTAGGGTGGCTGCATCAATGTGCAGGCTCAATTGCCGATATACAAGTTGCTGTGGAGAGCCCGAATCTAAAACAACAACATAAAAAGTATAATCACCGGCCACAGTTGGCGTCCCGTTAATTCGGCCTGAACTACTATCTAAAGATAAACCGGCCGGTAAGATGCCAAAATAATCCTCACATTCTTCATCCCCGGGATTATATAAATTAAGATCTTTAAGCCCTTCTTTGAAAAGATCGGCTTCTTGTGGTTGCAAATCACCGTAATCAATTTGGCAAAAATATGAAGCGACATACCAGCTTAGCGGATTTGTGCCGGAATTTGACTCTAAGCTCGTCGAATAACTTGAACCTTGGGTTCCGTTTGGCAATTGAGTGGTGGTGATACTCAATAAATCTACTGGGCTTGACCGCCAAACCTCGGTGCCAGTACCGGCGTTAGAAAAAGCCACATAAAGCCTTTCATTAAAAGTGACGGCAAATAAAGCATAATTTGCCGCACTGCCAAAACCATCGGTTTTTTCTTTTGTCCAAGTGGTACCATTAGTGCTGCGATACAATTGGGCACCAGTCACCCCATTTCTGGTTCCGAGCCAAAATACTCCATTCACCACCGCCCCCTCATAACCTACCCAAATGTTGTTATCAGAACCAAAACCATCTGTATTAGCTTGAGTCCAAGCAGTGCCATTGGCTGATCGCCATAATTCCGTGCCGGTCGCAGAGTTTATTGTGCCGGCGTATAAATAACCATTGAATGATTGTAATAAATTGGTTGAAGAATTGGCAGCTGAACCAAAGCCGTTGGTATTTACTTGCGTCCAACTTTCTCCATCTAAGCTTCGATATATTTTCGTCCCAGTCGCATTGGTGACTCCAGCATACAGATAACCGCCAAAAATACTCAAAGAACGAGTTGATGTATTAGCGGCAACGCCAAAACCATCAGTGTTGGTTTGGTCCCAGCTTGTGCCGTTTGTGGTTCGCCAAATTTCCGTACCTGTGGTGATATTTTCAGTTGCCACATATAAATATCCACCAAATGAGGCAACAGCTCTGGAACCTAAATTATTAGCATCGCCAAGTCCATCGGTGCCTGATTGTGACCAAGTCCCGGTGGCACCAGTGGCCGAACGCCAAACTTCTAAAACTCCGGCGCCGCTGGTGATGGTGGTGGCATAAAGATAACCTCCATGACCCACAAAAGCATGAATTTCATCATTATCAGCATTACTAAAACCGCCAGAGACAACTTGACTCCAAACCGTACCATTGGCTGATCGCCAAATTTGAGCACCAGCGGCAGTATTTGATACCCCGGCAAAAACATAGCCGCCATAAACATAAAGACGAATATCACCCCAGTTAGCGGCATTACCAAAACCATCGTCATTAACTTGGCTCCAAGTATATAAATCAGCGGCTTTGGTGGTGGTGGGCAAAAACGAAAAAATAATAAAGAAACATATTAATAAATAAAAAACAATTCTTGGGCCGAATTTCGTTTTTCTCATTTATCCCCCCTTTTTTTTGGTGATAAATTAAATAAATTTAGAACAACATATTCCTATATATATTATAGAAAACCCTTTCCAAATGTCAAGCTGAAAAATACCCATGAAATAATTTATATAACGATTCTTAATATTTTATCTCGTTCAAATTTACAACTGACGATGATTAGCCTAAATACGCTGAAAATATTCTTGACAATAATATAACAATTTGAGAAAATGGATTTAGATACCTATACCATAGGTGCGGGTAATTAGAAATATATTATATAAGAAGAATATCCAAGGATTAAAAAAATGAATCTTCAAAAGCAAAAAACTACCATTTGCTTTAAAAAAGCACAGAGCTTGATCACTAAAATTTCCCAAATGATTGAAAAGGACGAATACTGCATTAATATTATGCAGCAAAATTTAGCCGTAATTGGCTTGTTAAAATCTGCTCATCAATCTTTGCTGGAAAACCACCTTGCCACCTGTTTTAAACATGCAATAGATTCTGGCAATTATCGTCGAAAAAAAGCGATGGCTGATGAAATTTTAAAAGTTACTAAACTTTACAATAAATAAGAGGGGCTTAATGCCAAAAACAATTGTACCGATTAGGGGAATGCATTGTCGTTCTTGCGAAATATTAATAGAAGATGAAATATTAAAACTTAGCTGGGTCAAAAAAGTTGAAGTCTCACATCAAAAAGCACAAGCTAAGATTTATTATCGCCATAAATTTGATTATTCGGCAGTTGAAAAAGCAATTTCAAAAGCAGGCTATAGGTTAGGCAATTCCAATAAAAAACAATTTATTTCTAAGAATCCTCAAGATTTTATTGATTTGGTAATTGCCGCAATTTGTCTTTTAGGATTATTTTTGTTTCTGAAAAAAACTGGTTTAATCAATATCAAATTTGCGTCATCACCAAGTTTAACTAATATATCTGGAGCTTTATTAATTGGAATATTGGCTGGATTTTCGACCTGTATGGCGTTAGTGGGTGGTTTAATTTTGGGAATATCTGCCCGACATTCAGAAAAGCATCCCAACGCTTCGACCTGGCAAAAATTTCGTCCTCATCTCTTTTTTAATCTTGGCAGAATCGCTTCTTTCTTTATCTTAGGTGGCTTGATAGGATTTGCAGGCTCAGCTTTACAGCTTTCAAGCAGGATATCCGGAACTTTAATGATTGGGGTGGGATTATTAATGCTAACATTAGGCATTCAGCTCACCGAAATTTTTCCCAAGATTAGTTCTGGAAGATTTACTCTACCTAAAGGTATTTCTCAAATTTTGGGAATTAAAAAACGAGAACAACTGGAATACAGTCATAAAAATGCCGTAATTTTGGGGGCCGCCACTTTTTTTCTACCTTGCGGTTTTACACAAGCAATGCAATTATTGGCGGTGAGTTCGGGAAAATTTTTAGTGGGTGCTGAAATTATGGCCTTATTTGCAATTGGGACCAGCCCAGGATTATTGGGAATTGGTGCTTTAACTTCAGTTTTTAAGGGGACGATGGCTAAAAAATTTTTCAAGTTTGCCGGATTAGCAGTAATTTCCTTAGCGCTCTTAAATATTGTAAACGGCTATCATCTTTTGGGTTGGAAATTCTCCTCAAAAAAAGCACCAATCGCCAATGCTCAGGATCCAAATGTTAAAATTGAAAACGGAATCCAAAAGATTTATATGGTACAAAAAAGTTCGGGATATGCTCCCGACCATTTTACAATTCAAAGGGGAATTTCTACCCAGTGGATAATCAATTCCGAAGATGCTTCTTCTTGTGCTTCCGCAATTACTGCTCCTGACCTTGATATCAAGAAAATTTTAAAACTTGGTGAAAATATCATTGAATTCACGCCTCAAAAAACTGGCGAAGTTGGATTTTCTTGTTTAATGGGAATGTATCGAGGTTATTTTTCCATTATTGAAAAAAAAGATTCTCAAGATACACAAACCCAAACACAAAATCAAAAACCGAAAACGGAATCCGAAGTTACTCCTCCAAAAACTAATCCGGCGCCAATTACGAATGAGCAAATCATCAAAACGACTTATACTCTCAATGAAGATATTGTTCCAAAACAATTCATGGTTCAAGCTGGACTGCCAGTCCGTTTTGAAATAGACGTCAAGGAAGATGGCCAAGGCTGTATGAGCACAATCGGAATTCCAAAATTAATAGATGAGCCCCAATTTTTAGAAAAAGGCAAAACAATCGTTTTCACTTTTACGCCCGAAGAACCTGGGGACTATTATATTACTTGTGCAATGGGATCAATTAGAGGCAAAATTTCAGTAAAATAATATAATTAATGTCGAGAAAGGATAAGAAATGAAAAAAGAAATTTATAAGATTGAGGGTATGCACTGCGCTTCATGCGCGGCAAATATTGAACATCGGCTCGCCAAAGAATCAGGCATTCATAAAGCAAATGTTAATTTTGCCGTGGAAAAACTTTACTTAGATTACGACGAGAACATCATTAGTTTTGATCAGATTGAGAAAATAATTAATAGTTTAGGGTATAAATTATTCCCGGAAAAATCAGACGATGAAACTGGCAAAATGGATCATCAAAATCACGAACAAGACCAAAGCCATGCAGATCATAAACATACCGAACCAACCAAAGAAAAAGAAATTCAAAAACTCCGTCAACGCTTTTTAATTTCCCTAATCTTTGGTTTGCCCATCATCTACATGGTCATGGGTAAAATGCTCCAGGCGCCGATACCGATGTTTTTAGAAAAAAATACCATCCTCTTGGAATTTATTTTAGCGACGATTATTATTGGCGCTTCGATTACAATTTGGCTTTCCGGAATCAAAGAATTATTAAGGTTTCGACCGGGCATGGATTCTCTTATTTTCATCGGCACAGTTGCTGCTTATATTTATAGTATTATAATCTCAATAAGTATCATGATGGGAAAACAAATTGGAACAATGGATAATTTGTATTATGAAAGTGCGGCCTTTATTTTAATTTTTATTAATTTAGGGAGATATTTAGAGGCTGCGACTAAGGGCCGCACCAGCTTAGCAATTAAAAGATTGATGGGCTTAGCGCCAAAATATGCTTTAGTGATAAAAAACGGGCAAGAAATAAAAATCCCAATTTCTGAAGTTGTACCCGGCAATATAGTTTTGGTTAAACCCGGTGCTAAAATCCCAGTTGATGGTGTTGTCATTGATGGATATTCAGCGGTTGATGAAAAAGCCATTACTGGGGAAAGCATTCCAGCGGAAAAAAATAAAGGTGATAAAGTGATCGGCGCGACCATTAATAAAACCGGGGTTTTAAAAATTAAAGCCCAACATGTTGGTAAAGACACAGTTTTGGCACAAATTATTAAAATCGTTGAAGAAGCGATGGGTTCTAAAGCCCCCATCCAATTATTGGCGGATAAGGTTTCTTTTTATTTTGTCCCAGCAGTTATTGTAATCGCCCTTATCTCAGCTTTAATCTGGTTGCTTTTGGGCTTTTCTTTTTCTTTTAGCCTCACAATTTTTGTGGCAGTTTTAATAATTGCCTGCCCTTGTGCCTTAGGATTAGCAACTCCAACCGCAATTATGATGGGTTCTGGCTTAGCGGCGCAAAGAGGTATTTTAATTAAAAATGGCGAAGCCCTGGAAAAAGCCCAAAAAATTAATTTTGTTGTTTTCGATAAAACTGGGACATTAACAAAAGGGGAACCTAAAGTTGTTGATATTATTGAAATTGGGGGAGATAAATCAACAATTTTAAAACTCGCAGCCAGCATCGAAAAAAATTCAGAACATCCCTTAGCCCAAGCAATTATTAATAAAGCAAAATTGGAAAAAATCGAATTATATAATCCCACTGATTTTCAAGCCGTCCCAGGCCAAGGAGTTAAAGCCAAAATTGATAATAAAGAAATTCTTTTAGGAACTCGGAAATTATTGCAGGAAAATAAAATCAATATTAATGAATTTGAAAAGAATATTAGTAATCTTGAAAATTTGGGCAAGACGGTGATTATTTTGGCTTTTGGCGAAAAAGTTCAAGGTTTATTAGCCTTAGCTGATACGTTAAAAGAAAATTCCCAAAAAGCGATTAAACTGCTTCATGAAAATGGTATTAAAACCGCCATTCTCACCGGCGATAATGCACGGGTCGGCAAAGCAATTGCTAAAGAAGTTGGCATTGACAAAGTATTGGCTGAGGTATTACCTCATGAAAAAGCGGCTAATATTAAAAAATTACAAAAACAGGGTTGGAAAGTGGCAATGGTTGGTGATGGCATTAATGATGCGCCAGCTTTAGCTCAAGCTGATTTGGGGGTTGCTTTAGGTTCTGGCACAGATGTTGCTATGGAAACTGGCGAACTAATCTTGATTAAAAATAATCTTTTGGATGTCGTCACCGCAATTGATTTATCAAAATATACTTTGCGCAAAATTAAACAAAATCTTTTTTGGGCGTTTTTTTACAATATTATTAGTATCCCGGTGGCGGCGGGTTTGCTTTATCCTTTTTTTGGTTGGATTTTAAATCCCTCAATTGCCGCGGCCGCGATGGCATTTTCTTCGGTTTCGGTGGTCACCAACGCCCTCTTAATGAAAGGATATAAGAAATGAAAATGTTTGGTATTTTTATCGCGATCATTTCCATCATCATTATTGCCGCAGTTTGGATAGGTTCATCTGTTTCAGAATCATCAACGCCAACTTATTCTAAAGATGACCCCAACCGCCCGAATGTAAAGTTGTCGGAAAAGTCTTTTGACTTTGGCGAAATAAACATTAAAGAAACTCGAGATCATATTTTTAAAATTACCAATGTCGGTAAAAGTGATTTAAACCTGTCCAGAGTTTCCACATCCTGCGATTGCACATATGCTTATATCATCAACGCGAATGGCGAACAAAGCCCAAAATTTTCGATGCATGACACTAGTTCTTGGCAAATGGCCCTTAAGCCTCAGGAATCAGCGAGCTTAAAAGTATATTATAAACCTTCAATTATGCCAGTTGAGGGCGCTGTTGATCGCACCATCAATGTTGTCACCAATGACCCGACAAATCCTAACCTTGAAATAAAAATTACAGCCACGGTGGTAAAATGAACCTATGGCCACTTTTTTTAGCCGGCATTACTGATTCATATAACCCTTGCAGTATTGGCGTTTTACTAATATCCTTGACAATTCTTTTCAGTTTAGGTCGGAAAAAATTAATTGCTTTGTTTGGCTTAAGTTATTTGGCGACAATTTTTACCACCTATTTTTTAATCGGCTTGGGATTGTTGCGCGCTTTTCACCTTTTTGGAATTCATGGCTTTTTCGGATATGCCGCAGGTGTAATTTTAATTGTGGCTGGGTTGATTCATTTGGCGCCTGGACCAATTAGAAACTTACCCGGGATCCGCTGGATTCTGGGCTGCCACCTTCCCAAAAATATCGAAAAACACCTTGAAAATAGTGTTTTTATTTCTGGAATAATTTTAGGTTTTTTGATTGGTTTGTGCACGGTACCATGCGCGGGCGGAATCTATTTAGGCGCGATTGGTTTATTGGCAAGCCGAGTTAGTTATTGGCGCGGGGTCTTGGGAATCTTTATTTTTAATCTCGGTTTTATTCTGCCATTATTGGCAATATTTTTAGTGGCAAGCCGCAAGTCGGTTTTAGAAAAACTCCAAAAACTCAATGTTAAACTTAGCTCATATAGTCACTATATTATCCCAATCATAATGATTTTAATGGGAATTATCCTAATTTTAATCGCGAAAAAATAAGTTTGTCATCACTTAAATAAAGGAGTTAAAATGATGAATGTCAATAATATGATGGGCGTCAACGGCTTTTCAATGATGTTTTTTGGCTGGATTATTTATATAATTATCCTGATTGTTTTGGTTTTGGCGATTATCGCCCTCGTAAAATATATTGAGAAAAAATAAATTAGATTCCTTTTTGTTTTAAGATTTTGGCATGAATTGATATGGCGGCTAAGGCACCTTCGCCGCCAGCCAC
>Ga0209521_10000067_pt1 | contig 57913 bp, 46 predicted proteins | sample Rifsed19ft4_FD_184016 | JGI IMG/M metagenome (GOLD analysis project Ga0209521, IMG submission 184016) | Soil microbial communities from Rifle, Colorado, USA - sediment 19ft 4 (version 2) | ecosystem: Environmental > Terrestrial > Deep subsurface > Rock core/Sediment | place: Rifle, Colorado...
CGCGCAGCGGTTCCGGCCGGACGTGGATGGCGCTCGCGTGCGCGAGCGGCTTCGCATCCGTTCCGAGGACCGGGTCGTCCTCATGGTCGCGCGAATCGTTCCGCACAAGGGCATCGAGCATCTCGTGGAGGCCGCGAAGTTCGTCCCGGATGCGATGTTCGTGATCGTCGGAGACGGCCCCTTCCTTCCGGACGTTCGCCGGTTGGCGGCGGAGTTCGGCGTGGAGGACCGCGTTCTGGTCCAGGGGAAGGTACCGCATCGGGACCTTCCCGAATACTACGCTGCGTGCGACGTTTTCGTACTCCCGAGCGTCAGCCGCCTCGAAGCCTTCGGCATCGTGGCGCTTGAGGCGATGGCCACCGCCAAACCCGTCGTGGTGAGCGACATCCCCGGCGTGCGCGAGGTCGTGACGGACGGGGTCGAGGGCCTCCTCGCGGAGCCGGTGAACCCTGAGGACCTGGCGGCGAAAATCGGGCGGCTATTGGCGGACCCGGGACGTCGTCGGCAGATGGGCGCGCGCGGGCGCGAGAAGGTCGAGGCGAAGTTCCGGATCGACCGCGTCGCGGACGCCGTCCTCAACGTGTATTCCGAGGTCATCCCCGCCGTGCGACCGGCGCTACCGCCTATCGGTCGTAGACCTGGCGGCGGTGCCCGACCTTGAGGACGAGGATGCGGAGCACGTTCCCCTGGATGTCCAGGATGACTCGGTAGTCCCCCACTCGCAGCCGGTAGTATGGCGAGCCCGCGAGCCGCTGCACCCGCTGCCGGGGGTCCTCGGCGAGCTCCCCCACCCGCCGGAAGATGCGCCGGGCCACGACGCGGTCGAGCTTCCGCAACTGCCGCTCCGCCGGTTCCGTCCAGACGATCTCGAACCGCGTCAGAAGCCCAGCTCCTGGCGGAGCTCCTCGTGCTTCTTGTAACGACCAGCCTTGTACGCGCGAATGGCCTCCTCAATCTCCTGCTTCGTCTCCTCGGACAGTTCGCTCAGGTCCTCGAGGAGGCGTTCGAGGATGTCGCTGAACGTCTCGCGGGGATGGAGCTTCAGGGACTCCAGGCTCCGCTTGAGATCCTTCCGGATGGCGATCGTGGTCGTGGCCACAAGAACCCCATGAGTGGCGCGATTATATAGACCCTTGTAAGTGGATGTAATAGGTTACGGCAGCTTTGAGGCCGTCAAGCTGCTCCACAGGTCTGCACACGTCGACGTGGCGACTCCATCCAACCGTCCGGCGAAAGTCTCACGATCCAGCAGTGGATGGCCAAGATTGACGGTTGGGGGTCGAGGCGTTCCGCGCTAGGCGACGACTTCGAGCTTCCACGGCTTGCCGTAGTGGTCGTACGCCGACCACGAGTCCTCCGTGTACGGCCGGCCGGCGATGATGTGGATCCGCCCGAAGTGCGAGAACAGCGCGAGGTCCGCCTCCGAGGGCCGGTAATTCCCGCTCGGGTGCGAGTGTATCGTCCCCACGACAGAGAAGTCGATCGGCAGCATATGGAGCTGGAACACGGCGTGCACATCTCCGGAGATCGTCCCGGGGAGGAGCAGCAATTCCGTGATCACGCCTTCCTCCGCGCGAAGGATCGCGGCAAACTCCTTCGGGTACGTGTCCCTCGACGCCTCGAGGATCATCCGAAGCGTTTTCCGTCGGATCCCGAAGACCTTCTTCGCCAACGCGCTACCTCTGGCCCACGAGCTTCTGTTCGATCCGCTGGTAGAAGTCCTCCTTGAACTTCACGAGCTTCGCGCGTTCCTTGGACCCCGTGAACCGGACGTCCTCCGTCCCCGCGAGGGCGACCTCGTGCTGCCCGTCGAGGACGAGGAGGCACCCCTTCGGCTTCGCGACCTTCACGCGCACGTCCGCGTCCGTCGGCACGACGATCGGCCGCGCGGCGACCTTGAACGGAGCGATCGCGCTGATCACGAGGGCCTCCACGCGCGGGTCCACGATCGGCCCGCCCACGCTGAGGTTGTACGACGTCGACCCCGTGGGCGTCGCGACGATGATCCCGTCCGCCCGGACCTTCTGCGCGAGGGTCCCGTTGAGCCACACCTCGAAGTCGCGGATCTTCGCGATCTGCGCGGTGTGGAGGACGGCCTCGTTCGTACAATTGTACAGGCGTTTGCCGTCCACGCGGACGGAAACCTTCACGCGCTCCTCGACCGTGAACTGCTTCTTCGCGAGCCGGGTCAGCGCGTCCGGGAACCCGTCCGTCGTGATCTCCGTCAGGAATCCGAGGGAGCCGCTGTTGATCCCGAGCACCTTGACGGTGGTCCGCTGGAGCGCCCGGAGAACGGTGCCGTCCCCGCCGATCGCGAGCACGACGTCGACGTCCATCGCTCCCAGTTCCTTTCCCCGCTTCCCGAACGCGGCGGCGAGGTCCGTCTCGAGGACGACGGGGTGCGCGGTCCCGATCCGGCTCAGGATCTCCTTGGCCGCGGATCGGGCGTGGAGGATGTTGGGGTTGGCGGTGATGCCGAACTTCACGGGACCACCGCCAGCGCCTTCCGGTCGCCCACCGCCACGAGGTTCGTCCGCGCCTTGAGCGTGAAGGGGAGGTCGAGCTCCCTCCCGTCCTCCGGCGATTCGACGAATCCGCCCGCCTCGCGCACGAGGAGCACGCCGGCGGCGATGTCGATGACCCGCAACCGCGCTTCTTCGCGGGCGCTCATGTAGTACAGGTCCGTGGCGCCGCAGGCGACCGCGCACAGGTCCAGGGCCGCGGACCCGAGGCTGCGCACCCGGCGCGCCGCCCGGGCGACGTCGTACGATTCCGGCCGCGCCATGTGCCCGAGGTAGACCGAGAAAAACGAGTCCTTCTCCTCGAACGGACGCGTCCGCACCCGGCCCCCGTTCCGGAATGCGCCGCCGCCCATCTCCGCGTAGTACGTATCGCCGTGCGGGAGATGGCGGACGAGGGCGTGCGTGACGGTCGAAAGGCGGTCGTTCCCCACCGCCAGGCTCGTCGCGTAGAACGGGATGCCGCGGACCGCGTTGTACGTCCCGTCGACGGGGTCCACGACGAGCGTGCGCTCCCCGCCGCGGTCCACGAACCCGGCCTCCTCGCTCAGCACGTTCAAGTCCGACCCCGTTTCGTCGAGGTGACGGAGCACGGCGTCCTCCGCGACCTTGTCGATTGCCTGCGTCGGCGCGCCGGAGGCGCCGGTCCCCGCGACCGCTCCCGGATCGCCGCCAAAGGAGGCCACGGCCCGCGCGACCGCATCCCCCAGGGCGAAGAGGAGGTCCTTCACAATCGTTGCGATGGGGGAGACCCGTATTAGGTTTGTGTCATGGATCCGGTGGGGAGGTCGTGTCCTCGCGACACGCATCGTCCTTGGCGCATCCTTTATTAATGCCGGGCTCATGGGTCTCAATCGGGGTTCCAGAGGGGTCCGGTTGAGGCGCGTCCCTGTTTTCCTGACGCTGGCATTCGCGCTCCTCGTCCAGTCTTGGGCTGCGTCCGCCTCGGGGGAGACCCGGCCGCGGGCTTCGGACTCGGTCCCGCTGTCGCCGCCACTCCCGACGTACACGACCCGCGGAATTCCGAGTCCCGAGCCGTGGGACGCACCGTTCGGCGCGAATGTGCGCGTCAGCGAGGACGATACACTCGGAAGCCAGAACGAGATCACGATGGCGGTCGCCTCGGACGGGCGGATTCACATGGGGTGGAATGACGCGCGCCTTCCCGAACCCGACTACCGGTGCGGCTACTCGTACTCGACCGACGGCGGTCAGACATGGTCCGCGAACCGGCTCTTTCACATCTCGGGGTGGGATGCGAGTGGTGACCCTGTCGTGCTTGTGGATTCCAATGATGCGGTCTACTTCGTGTGCATGTCATTCGACCGCCCCCCCAAGCCGTGGGCGTCTCGCATCGCGGTCTACCGGAGTGTGGACGGTGGGGCGAACTGGTCCCCGGGCGTTAACGCGAGCGACACGACGACAGGCCTCAACGACAAACCCTGGGCCTTCGCGGTCGGGACCACCATCCACCTTTGTTATGCGAACTTTGGCGTTTCTCCGAACGAGTTGCGATACACGCGCTCAGCGGACGGCGGCCTTATCTGGGCACCCACTCGTATTCTAGACAGAGGAGGCAATGGATGCGTCTTCGCCTCGACCGCCGCCGGGATGCTGTACGTCGCGTGGGTTCGCAGTACGGGGGTCTACGTGCTCTCCTCGTCGGATGCAGGGACGACGTGGTCCGCGCCCCGCTTTGTGAGTTCGGCGCCGTTCACGGACGCCGGGGATCAGCGCGCGGGCCCTCTCCCCGCGATTGCCGCGGACTGGTCTGGTGGAAACGTTTACGTGGTGTGGAGCGCGAACGACGGCCGTGGTACGTGGGACGTGCGCTTCTCCCGTTCCACGGACGACGGCGTGACGTGGTCCATCCCCGTCTCCCCGAGCGATGACTCCAACGGACGGCAGTTCATGCCGGGGATCGGCGTCGATGCGAACGGGTTGGTCCACGTGTCCTGGTACGACACCCGGACGGGCCTGATGACGTACCGATACGCCTCCTCCTCAGATGGTGGTCAGACGTGGACCCCCAGCGTCCGCGTGACGAACATGGAATGGCCCACCCAGTTCTTCATTGGGGATTATACGACCCTCGCGGTCGACTCCCTCGGATACGTCTACTGCGGGTGGGCGGATGCGCGGAGCGGCGAGGTCGAAGCGTACTTCGCCACGACCGCTCCGGGGCCTCCTGTCCTCGCGCGGATCGACGTCACCCCGCCCGAGGCGTGGACGGACGCGGACACCCCGTTCCTCTTCTCCGCGAACGGGTACGACCAATACGGTCAGCCGTACCCGGCGATCCCGACCTGGGAGGCGGAGGGTGGGACGATATCCAGCGGCCTGTACACCCCGCAGCGCACGGGGGATTGGCGGGTGTGGGCGAACGCGACTTCGGTGTCCGGCTCCGCGGTCGTCCACGTCTCCCCGGGCGCGCTCGTCCGGATCCAGGTCGACCCCGCCGGAGCCACCGTCGCCGCGGACACGACCCTGCAGTACGCCGCCACGGGATACGACGCGAAGGACAACGTCGTCGCATTCTCGCCCCTCTGGGGCGTGACGGACGGTTCCATCTCCGCCGGCCTGTTCGCGCCGAGGCGGATGGGCCTGTGGACCGTGTATGCGAACGCGAGCGGAGTCGTCGGGTGGACCCTCGTGGTCGTCATCCCGGGCGCCTTGGCCTCCATCGTCGTCACCCCCCCGGTAGCGTCGATCACCGCGGACGAGACGCAGCAGTTCGCCGCGGCCGGCTTCGACGCTCGGGGCAACCCCGTGCCCATCGGTCCCGACTGGACCGCGAGCGGCGGGACGATCGACGGGACCGGACGCTACGCGGCGTGGTTCGTGGGGACGTGGTCCGTCACGGCCGCGGACGGGGTCGTCTTCGGAAGCGCGCAGGTCACCGTGTCGCCGGGCGCCCTGTTCCGGATCGAAGTCTCCCCGAGCGACACGACGATCACCGCCGACGACACGCAGCAGTACGCCGCGAGCGGCTACGACGCAAAGGGGAACGCCGTGCCGATCACGCCGAACTGGTCCGTCCTCGCCGGCTCGATCTCCGCCTCTGGACTGTATACGCCGGCCCCGACGGGCACGTTCGTCGTCACCGCGTCCGTCGGCCTCCTCTCCGGTTCTACGACGGTCACCGTCGTCCCCGGACGGCTGGCGCGCATCGACGTCGTCCCGCCGACGGCGACTATCTCCGCGGACGATGCGCTCCAGCTCACCGCTTCCGGGTTCGATGCGAAGGGCAACGCGGTTCCGACGGCGCCCGTGTGGACGGCGACGTGCGGGGCGGTCGATGCGTCCGGGTTGTTCACGCCCGCCGTGGTCGGTCTTTGCGTCGTGTACGCGAACGAGACGGGCGTCTCCGGCTCCGCGACGATCGCCGTCTTCCCCGGCCGTCTCGCGCGCATCCAGGTCTCCCCGCCGGTCGCCGCGATCACCGCCGATGACACCGTGCCCTTCACCGCCGCAGGCTACGACGCGAAGGGGAACGTCGTCTCGTTCGTGGCCACGTGGTCCGTCCCCGAAGGCGCGATCGATGCCTCGGGGGTGTACACGCCGCGCCGCGTCGGAGGCTGGGATGTCCGCGCGGAGTCCGGCGGGATCTTCGGGATCGCGACGGCCACCGTCACCCCGGGGCTTCTCGCCGCGATCGAACTGGACCCGCCGCTCGCGTCCATCACCGCGGACGAGACGGTCCGATTCACGGCGACGGGATCCGATGCAAAGGGGAACGAGGTGCTCCTGACCGCGCTCCTCTGGTCCTCCGAGAACGGCTCCATTGCCGACGGCGAGTTCCTGCCGTGGCGGGTCGGAACGTGGAACGTATTCGCCGCCGAAGCGGGGATCGTGGGATCGGCCGCGGTCGCAATCCGTCCTGGCGCCGTGGCGGTCGTCGTCGTGGAACCGGGGAGCGCCCGCCTGCTCGAGGGAGAACTGCTCGCGTTCGCCGCGGAGGCGTTCGACGCGAAGGGGAATCCGGTCCCGGACGCGGAGATCATCTGGAGCGTGATCGGAGGCGTCGGAACCGTGGACGGAGCGGGCGTGTTCCGTGCCACGCGGGCGGGTCGAGGGGAAATCACCGCCACCGCCACGGACGGCCAGGCCTCTGCGAGCGCGAGCGCCCCCGCGCGGGTGGATCCGGCGGCCGGATCGTACGCGGTCTCCCTCGCGCCGTGGATCGTGGTCGTCCTGGTGGGGCTGATCCTGGTCGTCCTCCTCGTGCGTCGGAGGAAGCGGGAGACGCCCCCGCCCTCCGCTTGAAAAGGCTTATATAGAAGAGCCCTTATATTCGCGCCCGTAACCCTTGGGGGATTTGGCCATGATGCCGCAAAGTGGGACACCGATTTTCGTACTGAAAGAAGGAACGCGACGCGAGCGGGGCAAGGGCGCCCAGTTCAACAACATCGCCGCCGCGAAGGCCGTGGCGGACGCCGTGCGCTCCACGCTCGGCCCGCGCGGGATGGACAAGATGCTCGTCGACAGCCTCGGGGACGTCGTGATCACGAACGACGGCGTGACGATCCTGAAGGAGATCGACATCGAGCACCCGGCGGCGAAGATGATCGTCGAGGTCGCGAAGACGCAGGACGACGAGGCCGGGGACGGGACGACGACGGCCGTCATTCTGGCGGGGGAGCTTCTCAAGAGGGCGGAGGAGCTCGTCGAGCAGAACATCCACCCCACGGTGATCGCGCAGGGGTACCGCCTGGCGGCGAACCGCTCGCGGGCGATCATTGAGGAGGTCGCCTTGAAGGTTGGCCTGAAGGACCACGACACCCTGCTCAAGATCGCGCGCACGTCGATGTCGAGCAAGGCCGCGAGCTCGCACTCCGCGATGCTCGGCGAGATCTCCGTGAAAGCGGTCACGATGGTCGCGGAGGACCGCGATGGGAAGCTGTTCGTCGACGACGACAACATCCAGATCGTGAAGAAGCAGGGCGGCTCCATCTCGGACACGAAGCTCGTGGAGGGCGTGATCGTGGACAAGGAGCGCGTGCACCCGGGCATGCCGCAGCAGGTGAACGACGCGAAGATCGCGCTCGTCGACGCGGCGCTCGAGGTGAAGAAGACGGAGATCGACGCGAAGATCGAGATCACGGACCCGACGCAACTCCAGGCATTCCTCAACGAGGAGGAGAGCGTGCTTCGCAAGATGGTGGACCGGGTCAAGAAGAGTGGCGCGACGGTCCTGTTCTCGCAGAAGGGCGTCGACGACCTCGTGCAGCACTTCCTCGCGAAGGAAGGCATCTACACCGTCCGACGGGTCAAGAAGTCCGACATGGAGAAGCTCGCGAAGGCCACGGGCGGGCGCATCGTGACGAAGCTCGACGAGCTCGCAAAGGAGGACCTCGGCGCGGCGAAGCTGGTGTACGAGAAGAAGATCGGCGACGATGAGATGACGTTCGTCACGGGCTGCAAGAACCCGAAGGCCGTTTCGATCCTGATCCGCGGCGGCACGGAGCACGTCGTGGACGAGCTCGAGCGGAGCCTCGAGGACGCGGTCAGCGTCGTGTCCGTGGCGGTCGAGGACGGCCGGTACATCACCGGCGGCGGCTCCACCGCGATGGAGATCGCCCTCGGGCTGCGGGACTACGCGTCCACGGTCGGAGGCCGGGAGCAGATCGCAATCGAAGCGTGCGCGGATGCCATCGAGATCATCCCTCGGACGCTCGCGGAGAACGCGGGCCTCGACCCGATCGACACGCTCATCGACCTGCGGAAGGAGCACAAGAGGGGCCGGAAGCACGCGGCGATCAACGTCTTCACCGGGAAGGTCGAGGACGCGGTCCGGATGGAGGTCCTCGAGCCGATCCGCGTGGGCCTCCAGGCGATCAGCTCCGCGACGGACGCGGCGATCATGATCCTGCGGATCGACGACGTGATTGCGGCGAAGTCCGGCGGCGGGCCGGGCGGGGACAAGGGCAAGGGTGGCGGCGGCGAGGACGGCGACGGCGGCGGCGAGGACTTCTGAGCCCCCGGCGCGCCCAATGGTCCTGATGGGGGGACCCATGGACGAGCAGGAGAACGCGGGAGCGGCCCTGACGGAGGACGCCGAGCCAGCCCCTGACGTCGCCCGTTTCCGTGCGGAGCTCGACGCCGCGGCCCGGCGCGCGGACGACCTCCTGGATCAGCTCAAGCGGGCCCGCGCGGACTACGAGAACCTGAGCAAGCGCACCGCGAAGGAGATCGAGGAGGTCGTTTTCGCCGCGAACACGGGCCTCTTGGCGGCGCTGCTCCCTGCGCTCGACGACTTCGACCACGCCCTGGAGGCCCTTCCGGCGGGAGACGACGCGACCGGCGTCCGGCTGCTCCACGCGAACCTCTGGCGCGTCCTTCTCGAGGAGGGGCTCGAGGCCGTCGATCCGGCGGGGTTGCCGTTCGACCCGTTCGAGCACGAGGTCGTCGGACGGGAGACCGACGAGGCCTTAAGCGACGGAGTCGTGAAAGCGGTCGTCCAGAAGGGCTACCGGTACCGCCGCCGCCTCCTGCGGCCGGCGAAGGTGGTCGTGGTCAAGCGAGGTGCGTGAACATGGCGAGAATCATCGGCATCGACCTGGGAACGACGAACTCGGAAGCCGCCTACATGGAAGCGGGACAGCCGAAGATCATCCCGAGCGCGGAAGGCTCGACGTACGGGGGGAAGATGTTTCCCTCCGTCGTGGCCTTCATCAAGGACGGCCAGGTCCTCGTCGGAGAGCCCGCGAAGCGTCAAGCGATCCTGAACCCCGACCGCACGGTCATACAGATCAAGCGGAAGATGGGAACGGACCACAAGGTCACGATCGACAAAAAGCCGTACACGCCGCAGGAGGTCAGCGCGATGATCCTGCGGAAGATCAAGGCGGACGCCGAGGCGTTCCTCGGCGAGCCCGTCAAGCAGGCGGTGATCACGGTGCCCGCGTACTTCAACGACAACCAGCGGCAGGCGACGAAGGACGCCGGGCAGATCGCGGGGCTCGAGGTGCTCCGCCTCGTGAACGAGCCCACGGCTGCCGCGCTCGCGTACGGCCTGAACCGCGAGAAGGAGGGCAAGATCTGCGTCCTCGACCTCGGCGGGGGCACGTTCGACGTCACCCTCATGGAGATGGGGGAGGGCGTCTTCGAGGTCGTCGCGACGAGCGGGGACACGCAGCTCGGGGGCCTCGACATGGACAACGCCCTCGTCGATTGGCTCGTCCACGAGTTCGCGCAGAAGTACGACGCGGACCCGCTCACGGACCGTCAGGCGATGCAGCGGATCCGCGACGGGGCTGAGAAGGCGAAGATCGAGCTGTCGAGCACGGTGAACACCTCGATCAACCTCCCGTTCCTCATGCAGAAGGACGGGAAGCCCCTCCACCTGGAAGTGTCGATGACGCGGGCGAAGCTCGAGGAACTCATCGAGCCCGTGCTCGCGCGTCTCGAGGGGCCGATCCGCCAGGCGTTCAAGGATGGCGGCTGGGAGTACAAGGAAGTGGGCCACGTGATCCTCGTCGGCGGCCCGACCCGGATGCCCGTCGTACACGAGCGGTTCGAGCGCATCCTGGGGCGCAAGGCGGAACGCGGCGTGGACCCGATGCAATGCGTCGCCCTCGGGGCCGCAATCCAGGGAGCGATCCTGGCGGGGGAGATCAAGGACATCCTGCTGCTCGATGTCACCCCGCTGAGCCTGGGCGTCGAGACCCTGGGCGCGGTGTTCACGAGGCTCATCGAGCGGAACACGACGATCCCCACCCGCAAGTCCCAGGTGTTCTCGACCGCGGCGGACGGGCAGACCACGGTCGAGGTGCACGTCCTCCAGGGGGAGCGGCCGATGGCGAGCGACGACGTGAGCCTCGGGAAGTTCTACCTCCAGGGGATCCCGCCCGCCCCACGGGGGATGCCGCAAATCGAGGTCACGTTCGACATCGACGCGAACGGCATCCTGACCGTCACCGCCAAGGACGTGGGCACGGGGAAGGAGGAGAAGCTCACGATCCTCGCACCCCACCGGATGGCACGGGACCAGATCGACGGCGCGATCCGGGACGCGGAGAAGCACGCGGAGGACGACCGCCGCCGACGCGAGCTCGCGGACCTGAAGAACGAGTCCGACGCCCTCCTGTACTCCACCGAGAAGACGTTGAAGGAGCTCGGCGAGAAGGTCACGGAGGGGACGCGGAAGGGGGTCGAGCAGCGGATGGAGGAGCTCCGCGAGGCCGCGAAGACGGACGACTTCCCGCGGATCCGGAAGGCGTTCGACGCCCTCAAGCAGGAGACGCAGAAGATCGGGATCGAGATCTACCAGCGCAGCCAGTCCGCGACCCCGCCGCCCGAGGGGACGGGCCCCGGCGGTGGCGACGACCACGTCGTGGACGCGGACTTCGACGAAGTGAAGAAGGACTGAGGCCGGATGCCCGCGCGGACCGGTGTGAAGCGGGACTACTACGAGGTGCTCGGCATCGCCCGGGATGCGAGCGCCGAGGACGTCAAGAGGGCGTACAGGCGCCTCGCAATGCAGTTCCATCCCGATCGCGTTCCGACGGAGCAGAAGGCGGAGGCCGAGGAGCGGTTCAAGGACGTCAGCGAGGCGTACGAGGTCCTCGCGGACGAGGAGAAGCGGCGCCTGTACGACGAGTCCGGGCACGCGGGCGTGGAGCAGCGCGCCTGGGGCGGGCAGGGGTTCGACTGGTCCCGGTTCACGCACGCGGGCGACCTCGAAGACCTGTTCGGCGAGGACGTCTTCCGCGACTTCTTCGGCGGCTCCATGGTCGACCAGCTGTTCGGGGGACGCGCGCGACGCGTCGGACCTCGACGCGGGGCGGACCTCCGGTACGACCTGGAGATCGACCTCGAGGACGTCCTGCGGGGCGCGCGGAAGTCGATCGACGTGCCCCACGGGGTACGGTGCAAGCCCTGCGACGGGACGGGGGCGGAGGGCGGCCGGATCCAGCGATGCACCCAGTGCAACGGGTCCGGTCAGGTCAGCCACGTGCAGCAGCGGGGCCACACGCGGATGGTCTCGATCGGGACGTGCCCGCGGTGTCGCGGCCGGGGGCAGTGGCCGGAGCGCGCGTGCGCCGCGTGCGATGGCGCGGGCGTGACGCAGGAGGTCTCCACGTTCGGACTCGATATTCCCGTCGGGGCGGACGACGGCATGCGCCTGCGGCTTGCGGGTCGGGGGGAAGCGGACCCGCGGGGCGGCCCCGCCGGCGACCTCTACGTTGTCCTCCACGTGCGGTCGCACCCCGTGTTCCGCCGCCAGGGGAGCGATCTCCTCATGGACCTGCCGATGACCTTCGCCCAGTCGGTGCTCGGCGCGGAGATCGAGGTTCCCACGCTCGACGGGACCGCGCGCCTGCGGATCGCCCCGGGGACGCAGACGCACACGTACCTCCGCCTCCGACGGAAGGGACTGCCGGACCGCGAGGGAGGGCGCGGCGATCAGCTCGTCCGCGTGGTCGTCGTGACGCCGACGAACATGTCCGCGGAGGAGCAGCGGTACTTCAAGGAACTCGAACGCCTCGAGGGGACTTCCCGTCGCCGAGGGATCTTCACCCGGTTCCGCCCGTAGGGCCGAACGGGCGTGCCAGCCGGCGCGTGCGTTCGAGCGATTCGCAACGTTCTTGGACCCGCCCGCCCTTCGTCGTGCGTGCGCAGAGTCCTCGGTCTCCTCACGGAGGACTTCCGGCTGTATCACGACCTCGTGACGATGCTCAGGGCCCGCGACGTCCCGTTCCGTTCGCTCTCGTTCGGGCAGCCGATCCCTCGCGACGTGGGGGCGGTGCTCACATCCCCCGCCGAGGCGCCCCGCGTACGGTTCTCCGACGTCGTGCCGGTGAGGGACGTGCGCGAGGCCGTTTCCGCCGCGCTCCAGATCGTGCGGGGGCGTGGACCCTGGCGGGAACTCGTCGTGGGCGTGGACCCGGGAGCGGAGCCCGGGATCGCGGTGCTCGGGGACGGGGACGTCCTCGACACGAGGCTGGCGAGCTCGCCCGAAGTCGTAGAGTCCATCGTCCGTGGCTCCATCCTGTCCTTCCCCGCGGAGCGGGTCCGGCTCCGGGTCGGCAACGGCGATCCGACGAACCGGAATCGCACGATCAACGCGCTCGCGCCGCTCGGGCTTCCCGTCGAGATCGTCGACGAGAAGGGGACGACGCACCGGAGTCCGAACCCGGATGCGGACGCGGCGGTGGAGATCGCGAGGGGACGGGGCGTCCGCGCGGCACGGTACTACGCGGTGGAGCCGAAGCCGGGCGAGCTGAGGGAGATCCAGCGCAAGAGCCGCCTGTCAAGCGACGGGAAGGTCACGATCACGAAGGACCTCGCGAGGCGCGTCGCACGCGGCGAACTGACCCTCGCGGCGGCGGTGGAGACCCACCGCCAGCTTCGCTCCTGAGGTCCCGCCCGTGGGGTTCATGCTTTCCGAATTGGACGAGAAGCTTTATATCGAGCCGCCTAGGTGAATCGGCCGTGCCCGAAAGGGTCGTTCTCAAGGTCGCGGAAGCGCCCCAGTCCGACGTGGGATTGGGTCGTGCGCGTGTCGACACGAAAACGCGGCTCGCACTTGGCATCGACGTGGGCGAGGTCGTCGAAATCACGGGGAAGAAGGCGACCGCCGCCAAGCTGTTCCGCGTGATGCAGGAGGACGAGGGCAAGGGGATCATCCGCGTGGACGGGCTCGTCCGCAGGAACCTCGGCGTGAGCATCGGGGACAAGGTCGAGGTCCGGAAGGCGGAAGTTTTGCCCGCGGAGCGCGTCACGATCGCCCCGATCATTAGCGAGGGCCACAAGATCTCCTTTGGCCAGGGCATCGAGAACTTCGTCAAGCGGGGCCTCCTGAAGCGGCCCGTCACGAAGGGCGACGTGGTCATCGTGCCGGGCATCGCCCTCATGGGCGGCGCGCTCCCGTTCATGGTCATCAAGGTCATCCCGAAGGGCGTCGTCCAGATCGTCGACGACTCCGTCATCGAGATGAAGGAGGAGCCCGTCCGCGAGGGCGAGGTCCTCACGCCGACCGTCACGTACGAGGACGTCGGCGGACTCACCGAGGAGCTGCTCAAGGTCCGCGAGATGATCGAGCTCCCGCTCAAGCACGCGGAGCTGTTCGAGCGCCTCGGGATCGAGCCTCCGAAAGGAGTGCTGTTGTACGGCCCGCCGGGGACGGGCAAGACGCTGATCGCGAAAGCAGTAGCAAATGAAGCCGGAGCGAACTTTTATGCTATCCAGGGTCCAGAAGTGATGTCAAAATATTACGGTCAGAGCGAGGAACGGCTCCGAGAGAAGTTCGAGGAGGCCTCCAAGAACGCCCCCTCCGTGCTGTTCATCGACGAGCTCGACTCGATCGCGCCGAAGCGCGAAGAGGTGACGGGTGAGGTCGAGCGACGCGTCGTCGCGCAGCTCCTCACGCTGATGGACGGCCTCCAGGGCCGCGGCCAGCTCATCGTCATCGGCGCCACGAACCGCGAGGAGGCGATCGACCCCGCGCTCCGCCGGCCGGGCCGGTTCGACCGCGAGATCGAAATCGGCGTCCCGGACCGGAGGGGGCGGAAGGAGATCCTCCAGATCCACTCGCGCGGCATGCCGATCGAGGGCGCCGAGGAGGACAAGGACCGCTTGCTGTCCGACCTCGCGAACGTGAGCCACGGATTCGTCGGCGCGGATCTGGCGGCGCTGTGCCGCGAGGCCGCGATGAAGGCGCTCCGGCGGTACCTGCCGGAGATCGACCTGGAACGGCCGATCCCCGCGGAGACCCTCGAGCGGATGCGCGTGCTCGTAGAGGACTTCAAGAACGCGCTGAAGGAGATCGAGCCGAGCGCGATGCGCGAGGTGCTCGTGGAGGTCCCGCGAGTGAACTGGGCCGACGTCGGCGGGCTCGAGGACGTGAAGCAGAAGCTCCGCGAAGCGGTCGAGCTCCCCCTGAAGGAACCGGACGCGTTCACCCGGATGGGCATCCGGCCGCCGCGCGGCATCCTCCTGTACGGACCGCCGGGGACTGGCAAGACGCTGCTCGCGAAGGCCGTCGCCACGGAGAGTGAGGCGAACTTCATCTCGATCAAGGGCCCGGAGGTGATGTCGAAGTGGGTCGGCGAGTCGGAGAAGGCCGTCCGCATGATCTTCAAGAAGGCGAAGCAGGTCGCCCCGTGCATCGTCTTCCTCGACGAGCTCGACTCGATCGCCCACCGCCGCGGCACCGGGAACGACGAAGGAGTGTCGGAGCGCGTCGTGAACCAGCTGCTGACCTCCCTCGACGGGCTCGAGTCCATGGAGGGCGTCGTCGTGATCGGGGCGACGAACCGACCGGACATGATCGACCACGGGCTCCTCCGGACGGGCCGGTTCGACCGCCTCATCCTGGTGCCGATCCCCGACAAGAAGGCGCGTCTCGAGATCTTGAAGGTCCACTCCCGCGGCATGCCGATTGAGAAGGACGTGGACGTGGAGGCGCTCGCGGACGAGCTCGACGGGTACACGGGCGCAGACATCGAGGGGCTGTGCCGGGAGGCGGCGATGACCGCGCTCCGGGAGGACCTGAAGTCCAACCGGGTCTTCATGAGGCACTTTGAGGAGGCCCGGAAGTCGGTCCCTCCGAGCATTGACGAGGAGACCGTGCGGTTCTACGAGCGCATCGGGCAGGAGCTCCAGCGCGGCGTGGCGAAGAAGAAGGAAGAGATCGTCTATTTCCGGTGAGCCCGGCCTGCCTCGAAAGTTCCAAATAGGGACACGCCCTTCCGTCGTCCGAACGGGATGGGAGCACGCGCTCTGACGGCGGTGCATCTCGGCTCAAGGTGAGGACATGAAGAAGTTTGCCACCGAATTGCGCGGGAAGACCGTGATGACGAACGATGGCCAGATCCTGGGGATGATCGAGAACTTCATGATGGACACCCGGTCCGGGAAGGTCGTCGACGTGCTCGTGATCCCCGCGAACGAGGTCGAGACGCGCCTGTACAAGACGGACGCGCAGGGCCGGATCATCCTGCCGTTCCAGGGGATGCAGGCGATCAAGGACGTCGTCGTCGTCAACGTGTGAGCGCGCCTGCGCCGCCGCGCATCGCCGCGAGCGCTCTCTCGCGCAGCTCCGGGTCCTCGAGGAGCGCCTCCAGGACCGCCACGGTCAGCGCGGCCTCCCCGAAAGCCTCGGTCATCGCCTCCGGGGAGGCCCCCTCGGACCACTGTACGGACGCGCGGCTCACTTCATGACGTCCTTCAGCTTGCCCGCGAGCTCGCCGATCTCCATGCCCGTGAGCGCCTTCACGAGGGCCGGTGCCTGGGCGGCGATGTCCACGACGGACCCGACGAGGGAGCTTGGTCCGCGCTCCCCCATGATGATGAGCTTCTGGGTGCCCTCAAGCGCTTTGGCGGCGTTCCCGACGATCTCCGGCAACTTCTCGACGATGAGCTGCGTCACGGCGGCGCGGCCGTACATCTCCCACGCCTCCGCCTTCGCCCGCATCGCCTCCGCCGTCGCGAGGCCGGTCGCCTTGATCGCGTACGCCTCGGCCTCGCCCTTGAGCCGGATGATGTCCGCCTGCGCGGTCCCTTCCTGCCGAATGCGCTCCGCCTCGCCCATCGCGACCCGGGAAAGCCGCTCCTTCTCGCCCTCCGCGATCGCGATCAGCCGGCGGCGCTCCCCGTCCGCCTCCGCCGCCAGCGCGTCGGCCTTCGCCCTCGCGGGGACGACCATCTCCGCGATCTGCTCCTGTTCCCGCCGTCGGACTTCCTGCACCTGCACGAGGACCTCCTGCTCCTTGGCGCGGATGTCGATCTTCTTCTGCTCGACGACGAGCTCCTGCTGGCGCGTGGCCATCTGCAGGTCGAACGAGATCTCCTTGTTCGCCCGCTGCATCTCGACCTCGGTCTCCGCCTTCTGGCGGGTGATGTCGCGGTCCCGGTGGTACACGGCGACCTGGGCCTCCGCCTCCGCGTTCGCCTTCTCGGCCTGCTGTGCGGCGATCGCCTCCGCGATCGTGGCCTCGCGGCTCGCGTTCGCCTTTCCGACCCGGGCGTCCCGCTTCACCTCCTCCGTCCGCTTCACGCCGAGCGCGTCCAGGTACCCCATCGCGTCCTCGATCTCTTTGATCACGAAGGATCGGATCTCCATCCCGATGTTCTTCAGGTCGTTCGCTGCCAGACCCTGGATCTGGGAGGCGATCGCGTCGCGCTCGCTGTTGATCTGCTCGATCGTCAGGGTCGCGCAGATCCCGCGGACGTGGCCTTCGAGCGTCTTCAGCGCGATCTCGTTGATCTCCGGGTCGCGCTTGTGGAGCAGCTGCGTGGCAGCCGTCCGCAGGGTCGGCATGTCGTCCGAAATCCGGACTTGCGCGACCGACCGGATGCTCATCTTCGCGCCGCTCTGTCTCACGTCCGTAATGATATCCGTCACAACGACGTCGAGCGTGCGCACGTCGAGGGAGATGAACTCATACGCCTCGACGATCGGCACGATGAACTTCCCGCCGCCCGTGATGACCTGATAGCCAGCGTGGCCCTCACGCGTCTTCCGCCCGTACACGACCATCGCCTTGTCGGGCGGGACCTTCTTGTACCGCGACGCGTAGAAGGCCAGGCTGATGATCACGGCGAAGATGAGGGCAAGGAGCCCCAAGAGAATCGTCACGCCCTCATTCTGGTTCAGTACGTGGAACCCGTTCGCCACTCCGAGCGCACTCATGGTCTCCCCTCAACTCGCTTTCTTACGGACATTCGCAGCTCCCCCCGCAAACCCGAGGATTTCGACGATCGCGTCCCGCGGAATCGCTTCCGTCGAGACGGCCGGGAGCAGGGTCCTCCCTCGCTCCGGCGTGATGACGAGCACCTGGCCCTGTGCCCCTGGCTGGATTGGCACCATGATTTGTCCCTCGCGGCCCACGAGGCTCGCGGGGTCGACGTCGGAGCTCGCCTGCGCTCGGACCAGGAACTTCGCGACGAACAGGAACATTCCGACTGCGATCAAGAGGGCCCCCAGCGACGCACCAACGGCGGTGAGCACCGTGGACCAGCCTCCGAGCTCGAGTAAGGCCCCGATTGCGCCGAACGCCGTCCCGAACGTCGCGAGCAGGGGCGGGCTCAGAGGCGAGATACCGGGCCCCGTGAACTCCCCGTAGTCGAGGTCGACGTCCGCGTCGCCTCCGAAGTCGACTCCGAAACTGCCGATGGCGGCGAGGATGATGAGGAACAGCAGGGAGACCGCGGCGATCCAGACGTAGATGCTCAGCCCGAAGACCTCGACGGCGGCCATCGTTCACCGTCCCTGGCCCGCGTACATGGGGTTCCCGCAATTCCAGCAGAACGTGTCCGTCGTGGACACCCGCGCGCCGCAGTGGACGCAGTTATGGACGTCGATCCGCTTCGGCGCGGCGGGATAGGTGCGCAGGGGCGACGGCGGAGGGGGTGGCGCCGCGAAGACGGACGGTGCCGGAGGTGTTGGTGCCCGGGGGGGCGAGAGCGCAGGCGCCGGAGGCGGGGCTTTCGCCTTCATCCGCTCGACCGCCTTCGGCTCGAACACCGCCCCGCACTCCGTGCACTTCGGCTGCTCGGCGGTGACCGCCGCATTGCAGACCGGGCAGACGTACCCTCGGAAGACAGGCCCCCGCTTTCCGAATCCGAGGTCGCGGCCGGGTTGGAACGTGAGGTCTCGGCCCGAATCGAACCCGAGATCCCGGCGGGGGTTGAACCCGAGGTCGCGATTCGGGTGGAAGGACAGGTCCCGGTTCGGCTTGAACTCGAGCAGGTCAGGCATCGTGCCCCTCCAACGGTTCTCCTCGGCCCGCGGCTAACGAGGCGAGGCAGTATTAACCTATGGTAGGGCCTCCCCGGGAGTCCCTAGACCGCGACCCGTTTTTCCTCCTTCACGATGTTCAGGACGACCTGCGTGTAGGTGCGCTCCACGTTCTCCATCGCCACGAGCTTCTTGATGAATGTGTCGAGCTCCCGTGTGCTCTTGAATCGGACCATGATCACGGAGTCCCACTCCCCGGTCACGTCGTACACACCGAAGACGCGCTCGTCCTTCCCGATCCGGCGCTGGACCTCGAGGAGTTTCCCGCGGGAGATCGTGACCCCCACGACGGCGATCACGTCGAAGCCGATGCGTTTGGGGTCGACGACCGGCACGTATCCCGTGATCACTCGGTCTGCCTCGAGGCGCTTGACCCGGTTGCTTACGGTACTGATGGAGACGCCGAGCCCCTTCGCGATTTCACGGTACGAGCGGCGCGCGTCTTCGTTGAGCTGACGGAGGATCGAGACGTCGAGTTCGTCGATTTCGGCGGCGGTGGGTTCGTCCATGGAGCGCGGAGGGCGGTCAACCTTCTTAATCTTTGCTGACTTTTCGCGAAAGGATTAGACGTTCGTCCATCAGAATTAAACAATGCAAAACATATGTTCGATTCTAAGCAAAGAACCTTTAAGTATGAACGTCCCAGTACACGCGTCGGGCGCCTCGAAAGGGAGGGCCCAACCCCCATCCGCCGGAAGGGACACAGGGAGGATACCGATGCCAAAATCTGCGAAAGACGGGAGTGCCGCGCATGTGATGGAGACCGTGGAGAAGGAGGGCGTCCGCTGGCTCGACCTGTGGTTCGTCGACCTGCTTGGGAGCCTGCAGCACATCACGGTTCCCGCCAACACGGTCTCGGAAGACGACTTCAAGAACGGGATCGGGAAGCTCGACGGGTCCTCGATCAAGGGGTTCAAGGAGATCCACGAGAGCGACATGGTCCTGTACCCGGACCCCGCCACGTTCGCGATCCTCCCGTTCTATCCGCCGCCGGACCGGACCGCCCGGTTCATCGTGAACGTCCACGAGGGCGGATCCCACGAGCGTTTCACGCGGGATTCGCGGTTCGTCGCGCAGAAGGCCGCTCAGGCCGCCGCGGCCGCGGGCTATGACGTCACGTACTGGGGACCGGAGATCGAGTTCTTCGTGTTCGACGGCGTGCGCATGCTCCCGACGCCGGACGACCTGCGGAACCCGTGGAGGGGCTGCGGATACGAGATCCTGTCGAGCGAGGCCCCGTGGGCGGACAACGGCGGGAAGACCTTCCCGATCCGGTTCAAGGAGGGCTACTACCCCGCACCGCCGCAGGACAGCCTGCAGGACTACCGGAACGAGTTCTGCCGGGTCCTCATGGACAGCTTCGGGATGACGCTGGACGCGCACCACCACGAGGTCGCGACGGCCGGGCAGGTCGAGATCGACATGCGTTACGACGAGCTCGTCACGATGGCGGACAAGGTCGTGACGTACCGGTACGCCGCCAAGATGGTCGCCGCGAAGGTCGGGAAGCTCGCGACGTTCATGCCCAAGCCGATCTTCGGCGACAACGCGAGCGGAATGCACGTCCATCAGTCCCTGTGGACGAAGGGGAAGAACGCGATGTTCGACCCCAAGGACGAGTATGCGGAGATCTCCCAGACGTGCCGCTACTACATCGGCGGCCTTATGGAGCACGCGCGCGCGCTCTGCGCGATCACAAACCCGACGACGAACTCGTACCGCCGGCTCGTGCCGGGCTACGAGGCGCCCGTCTTCATCGCGTGGTCGAAGCGGAACCGGAGCGCGAACGTCCGCATCCCCATGTATTACCGGGGCGTGGAGCACGCGAAGCGCATCGAGTACCGGACCCCGGACCCGTCCTGCAACCCCTACCTCGCGTTCGCCGCGATGCTCTCCGCGGGCCTCGACGGCATCAAGAAGAAGATCGAGCCCGGCGACCCCGTCGACGAGGACATCTACAAGCTCGACGCGCACAAGAGGAAGCAGTACGGAATCCGGGAGCTCCCCGGCTCGTTGAAGGAGGCCGTGGACTACCTGAACACGGACTACATGTTCCTCAAGGGCGTGTTCACCCAGGACCTGCTCGACAAGTACACGGAGCTCAAGATCGACGAGAACCTGCAGACGTCCCTGCGGCCGAGCCCGTACGAGTTCTACCGGTACCTGGACGCCTGAGCGCGGTCACGCGCCGGGGTTCTGCGGCGGCCCCGCCGGGGGGTACGCGGCCTGCGGGTAGGCTCCCGTCGGTCGAGCCGCCCTTCGCCGCCGCTGCCAGAGGAGGAGGCCGAGGAGGAGGCCGACCGCCCCCGCGGCCGCGGCTCCGACGAGGAGGGGCAGGGTGCTGGCGGAGACGCGGGGCTCCACATTCCAGCTCACGATCGAGAGGTACGGCCCGCTGTTGTGGAACGAGACCACGTACGTCCCCGCGACCGTAATCGCGTACGTGCCCTGGCCGACCGGTCCGGTCGTGGTGAAGACCTCGACGCCGGCGCGGGCGATCAGGAATTCGACGGAGAGGCCTGTGGACCACTGGTACACGATGGAGTCGCCCACGCCGAGGGTCGCCGTCACGACGTCCGCCGCCTCGCCCGGGTTCAAGGTCGTCACGCCCGAGCTCGCCGCCGCGGGGCTGGCCGCGAAGAGGAGGGCGACGATTCCGGAGAGCGCCAACAGGGGGTTCCGCATGGCGGCGCCGAGCCCCCGGCAGGGTCAAGAATCCACCGCCGTGATTATCGCCCCGCGAACGAGGCCACGGGTCAGGGTTTATCAAGGCGGCCGGAATCCCGCACCGGATGGAACGGGACCCGACGGAGGAGGAGCGGAACGTGCTCCGGGAGACGGGCCTGATCGACGACCGTGTCCTCGAGCGCATGGACGTATACATCGGGGACAAGGTCCGGTGGAGGTTCTTCTACGGGGACGAGGGGTTCGAGGAGGTCGTTGGCTACTTCCTGGGCTTCTACACGCTGTTCGAGGGCCCCGAGGGCGGCGGGGACGTGAACCTCATCATCAAGACCCATCGGGACGGGCGCGACCTCATCCTGTACAAGGACCGGAACTACCTCGCGGAGTTCGAGGTCATCGAGCCGAACATGACCGCGCGGCAGCGGTTCGAGAAAATCCACGAGAAGCACGGACGCCGGGTCGGGCGGGAGTTCGGCTAGGCGCGCGGCGCCTCGAGCTTCGCCTCGTGCATCGCGAGCACGAAGCCCCACGCGTCGTCCGGATCGAAGTCCCCCGGGGCGAGGGTGAGCCGGACCCAGTCGCCGGAGACGAACGCGCGCAGCTCGAACGCACCCGAGAGGGACTCGGCGTGGAGCAGCCCCGCGCGGACGCCCCTGCGCAGGGAGATCGCGAGCGTGAGGCCCCGCCGAATGTCGTCGAAGTGCAGGGGTCCGAGCTCCGTCCGCGGTACGGTCAACGCCGCCCGGAGCGTCCGGTCGAGCTCGGGGCTTGCGCGGAGGACGATGCGACCCGCATCGTCCAGGGACAGCACGCCGGAGAGCGAGGGATGCGCCCGATCGGCGAACGCGAGCCGCGCCCGTTCCATTCCCGACCCTCCCGTGCCAGCGGTGGACTTGATAAATAGGCTTCGGTCAAGCCGCTGCGGGTGTCCGCGACGTGCGCCACTCCCCGGGCATCGGCCGACCCTGGTCGTCTCGCCGCCAGTAGTCCTCGATCGCCCCGACCGAGACCTCGGACGCGATCAGCTCGACGACGACGCCGTTTCGCGCGGCCGCGTGGAGCGTCGCCTCCGTCTCGTTCTCGAAGAGGCCCACGTAGAGCTTCTGGAGGTGCCACCAGAGGACGAGGTACCGCGCAGACGGCGGGGAGTCGACCCGTCCCCTGCGCGGACCCGCGGGCTTCCTTCGTGTCGCACGCTTCCTTGTCCGCAACGGCAATCCCGGGACGGACGGCGGCGCCCGTCCCTTAGTCCTTTCCTGCTGGTTATCGAGGGGGAGAACGGCTCGATCGCCCCGTCGCAGGGTCGGGCCGCCACGTTCATGCCACAGTCCGCCATAACGGCGCGTGGAGAAACGGCGGAAGGAGCGCCCCCCGAAGGACTCCCGGCCGAAGGAGAAGCGATACCGCCGCGGAGGACGCAAGGGCCGCCGATCGACCACTCGGTGACGCTCGGCCGCCCGGGGTAGTGCCCATCTTGAGAATCACCCGTGATTCGTGAACGGGAACCGTTACGGTGGGAGAGGGTCTACCCGAGAGTCGATTGGAGAATTCGACGAGACGGAATGCTCCCATTAGGGCCGCCCGCTCCCTCCCGCTGGTCGCAGCCATGCTCCTCGTCTTCGTCGCGTTCGCCCCGGGTGCCTTCGCGGCGTCTCCCGTGGCTCGGGAGATCGTCGTCGCGGGGGCACCCTCGAGCGACCTGTGTGGAAAGACGATCATCGAGGACCTCGAGCTCGACCACGACTTGGCCTGCACGGGCATGGGGATCACGGTGGGGGCCGACGGCGTGGACATCGAGCTCAACGGCCACACGATCCGGGGCCCCAGCCGCGGTCCTCCGCTGCGCGGCATCACGATCGCCGGCAGGGCCGACGTGGAGATCGAGGGGCCGGGGACCGTCGAGAACTTCCGCACGGGCATTCTGATCCTGAACTCGCGCCATGTGGAGATCGAGAAGGTCGTCGTCGCGCGCAACGGCCATGCGCTGTTCGGGGACGGGGACGGAATCCGCATCGTCGGCTCGACGGACGTCGAGGTCGAGAAGTGCACGATTCTCGGAAATGGGAACGACGGGGTCGAGGTTGTCTCGTCCACGGATGTCGAGCTGGAGAAGAACCGGATCGCGGAGAATGGGAACGGGATCCGGCTCGTCGCGGTCGGCAACGAGATCGAGAAGAACAAGATCACCGCCAACGCGTGCGGAATCCGGGGTTCGACGGTCGGGAACGAGCTGGTGAAGAACAAGCTCTGGTCGAACACAGTTGACTTCTGCTGAGGCGGCGTCTGCGGCGGACACAGGTGCGATTCCGGAGGCGGAGACCCCCGTTCCGAAGGATTAGATATCGCGGATGGGTTGGGGCGCCCGTGGACGAGCCGCGCTGGATCGGAGACGTGGTCTCCATCCATCTTGCGTCCGAGCGGGAGGCCCGCCCGACGTCGGTGGACCGGGCGCACGCGGTGCCGGGGCGCGGCCTTGAGGGGGACCGCTACTTCCTCGTGCGCGGCACGTACAGCGACCGGCCGGGCCCGGGCCGCGAGGTCACGCTCATCGAGGTCGAGGCGATCGAAGCGATGGAGCGGGAGAGCGGCATTCAACTCTCCCCCGGCGACGCGCGGAGGAACCTGGTGACGCGGGGCGTGCCGCTGAATCATCTCGTCGGCCGTGAGTTTCACGTGGGCGGCGTGCGGATGCGAGGCGTGCGGTTGTGCGAGCCCTGCGCGCACCTCGAGGGTCTCACGCGGCGCGGCGTCCTCGGGGGCCTCGTCCATCGCGGCGGACTCCGTGCGCAGCTCCTCACGGACGGCGAGATTCGCGTGGGAGACCGAGTCGAGCCGGGCGAGACGCGACCAGTCCCCGTCGGCACCCCGATGGAGGGCCACTAGCAAACTTTCGGTAGGATTCCGCAACCCGGTCTGCTTCACCCGAGAGGCGGGTCGGATTCGGTGTCAACCGGAGGCGCCGGCCTGCGTCGTCGACGCCACAGGAGTACTGTACCCGTCGCCGCTGCGATTGCGATTCCGACCGCCGCGGTGAGGATGATCGGAAGGAGGTCCAATGTTTCACCCGGTGGTGCAATCCGCACTTGCCGGCTTGAGGTCGCGAAGTTGCCCGCGTCGTCGTAGGCCACTACCTCGATCGTGTGGACACCGACCGTGAGGTTCCCCAGCGGCACCGAGAAGCCGAAGGGAGCCGTCGTGTCCTCCCCGATCAGGGCGCTGTCGAGGAGGAATTCCACGCGGACGACCTCGACGTTGTCGGCGACGGACGTCGCGACGTAGACCGATCCCGAGACAGTCTCCCCTTCGGCCGGAGTCTGGATCGAAACCGTGGGGTTGGTGACGTCGAGCACGGTCACCGTCAACGCATCGGTGGCGGTGTTTCCTTGCGCGTCCCATACGGTGAGGGTCACGACGTACGTCCCCGGGGTCGCGAACTCGTGGGCGACGACCGCGCCGGCACGGGTCATCACCGCACCGTCCGTGATGGTCCACATGTAATCCGCGACTCTCACGTTGTCCTCCGAGGTCGAGCCGTCCAAGAGGACCGCGATGTCCTCGTCCACGGAGATGTCGGGTCCCGCGGCCGCCGACGGTGGGTCCGTGTCCGCCTCGGCATCCATGAGGGCGAACGCCACCGCGACCCTTCCAACGGAGTCCAGCGCTTCGAGTAGCATTCCGTACGGCCCGCTCGGAACGGACGGGTACACGGTCAGGGTGAGGGCGCCCGCAGCGAAGGCCGGACCCGTGACGACGGTCGACCCGACGTACGCCGTGGAGGAGAGGTCCACGAGGTATCCCGCGTCGTACGGGGCAAACGTCCCCGCGGGCTGGTCCCGCGGGCCCACGAACTCCGACCCCACGAGAATGTACAGGAGGCGCCCGTCGCGTACATCGAAGGTCGCGGTCGCGTCGATCGGGCTTGGTAGGCTTGCGTTGTCCCAAGACCCGTCAACCGTGGCGACAAACGGGGCAGCTCCGGTCACCACCGGCCACCAGAGGGACGAGGTGCCGTCTGAGAGCCATCCGATAGGCGAGGTGGTATCCCACGAGGACGACACCGTGTAGTTGCCCGGGGCACGGGTGATGAGGACGTCGGCGTCGGGAAACCGTTCGAGCGGGAGGAACGTACCGATCCCCGCCGCTGCGGAATGGAGCATCAGGGGGGAGAGATCCGCCGTCGCAAGGTTCCCCTCCTCGATGTGGGCGAGGACCGCCGAGGGGCTCGCCGTGCTGATTCCCACGGATGGCGTGGCCGTGAGTCTGGTGATGCGCGGGTCCGCCGAGTCTTGGCTCATGGTGACGTTCACCCAGATCGTCTCGCCGGACGAAGGGTTCGCCGTGATCTTCGGCGAGGTGTACGCACCCTTCCTCGCCTCTATGGTCTGCGGGCTCGCGACGATCTGGAACTGGAAGTATCCGGACACGTTCGTGTAGGTCGACACCACCGAGGTGCCGAACCCCGTCGCCTGAACCCGAGCCAACCAGAAGGGGGCGCCCGCGACGTCGGTCACGTATCCTCGGACGGTGACGTCGACGGGCAGGTCCGGATACAGCGAGAGGCTTGCGTCGTTCGCACCCGGTCGGACATCGATTGCCCTCTGGCGCGGGAGGTACCCCGGCGCATCGGCACTGATCCATCCGGTCGATCCGGGGGTGATCTCAAGCAACGCGACGCCGGCCCCGTCCGTCGTATTCGTGCGGGCCTCGTAGGCCAACGCGGAACTCCACCACACGGTGACACTGGCCGCAGGGATTGGCGCGCCCGTAAGCGCGTCCGTCAGCGTCGCCCGGATCCGCGAGAGGGCCCGCGAGAGAGTGAGGTTCACCCACGACGTCTCGAACGGCCGCGTCTCCGCGTAGGTGATGTTGGCGGCGTAGCTCGAATAGCCGCCGACGCTGACGGTGATCGCCAGGCTCGGGGGAAGCACGAGGGTGAAGGATCCGTTGGCGTCCGTGACGGTCCGGTCGATGTGGCCGGTCCGCGCGTCGATCGCGTCGACGCCGAATCCGCGGAGGTGGCTTCCGTCCGTTCCGTCGATGACATAGCCTTGAATCACGGATGCGAGGGGCCACAGGGTCACATTCGTCCACGTGGTCGTGTCTGGATAGAAGGTCGAGTCCCAGAACGCGTACCCCGGGGCCTCCACCGCGATAGTATACATGTCGTCCGGAAACCAGAGTTCGTAGTAGCCCGATGCGTCCGTGACCGCGTGGTCGTAGTACGATCCCCAGGACGGGGTCCCACTGACGACCGTTCCCGCCAGAGGCGCACCGGTGACGCCGTCCCGCACGTAGCCACGCACGGAGTCCTTCAGGGGTTCCAGGTCCAAGTCGACGACTGTCGTCCCCGGGCCTGATACGGCTCGCGAGGTCCGGGTGGGGGCGTACCCCGGCGCATCCGCGACCACCTCGGCCCAGCCGCTCTGGACGAGGATGGCGTAGGTGCCGTTTGCGTCGGCGACGACGCCGCCGAATGGGAGTCCGTCAACGCGCACGGTGACAACCGCGCCCGGGATCAGGGCGAAGGTCCAAGCATCATACACCGTCCCGTTGATCCACGCGTTCACTGGATTCGGGGTCAGGGTGACGTTATTCCAGCGGACCTCCCCTCCACCGAGGGAGACGATGGAGGCCGTGAACGCGTCGTATCCAGCGAGGCCCTTCGTGGCGAGTTCGTAGGAGTTCGGAACGAGGCGCATCTCGAAGTATCCCGAGGCATCGATCGAACTCGAGTTCTGATAGGGCAGCGGGTAGGACTGCCACGCCGATGCGAGCATGCGCCCCGTCGTCACCGGTCCGCCCGATGCACCGTCCGTGACGAACCCCCGGAGCAGCGCCGATCGGTTCCCGGCGGCGGTGAGGGTGACGTTCGCCCACGCTGTCAGCCCCGACCCCACCCCGACGTCCGTCACCGCGGGCACGTGGGCGGAGCTGAAGGCCAGGACCTGGTACCAATGCGGGGGGACGATCGCGGAGTAGTGTCCGGTCGCATCGGTCGTCACCTCGAAGACTCTCGCGAGGTTGAACGGATCGAGGCGCACGGAGGCGCCGGAGACAGGAGCTCCGGAAATCGCGTCCGTGACGTACCCTCGGACCTCACCGTCCGGACCCGAGGCGTCGACAAGCCTCGGGGTCGCAAGGAGCAGGGCGACGAGGGCGATTGCAACCGCGCTCAAGGTCCGGGGCCCGATGGAGGTGGTCGCCATTCCGATTGCCCGCGCGCGGGCCGGTAGCGGTTGGCGCGCGGGGACCTTTAATGGCTTTGCCGTGATTATCGGACTCGGGCACTCCCCATGTGCCTCTCGAATGAATGCCTCTGCAGTCGCCCTAGGGGCCGCAGGGGGGAATTGAACCCCCGACCTGCGCCTTCGCAAGGCGCCTCCCCTCATCGTCGAGGCACAACCGGCCCCGCTCACCGAGCCCTTAGAATGGGGCGGGTCCGCGACGCCTGCTCGACTGCACCTCTGTTCGAGCCCTCGCCCGCCCGGACGTGTTATATACGGTCCGCCATGCCCGCATCCTATGGGGGCCGCACGCCGTGCACCGCTGGATCCGAGGTTCCACAGCACGCCGGTGTGGTATCTGAGCTACCGGATTTCGCTCGTCTGCAAGGGTGCCGGGACGGATCCAGGCGGAGCTACGTGGTCCGCGCGGATGGAGGAGGTTACCAACAGTGCCGTCCGGCGCGTGGCCAAGAGGAAGCGCGTCTACGGTCAGGCCATACCCCTCGGAATCCGCTCGGAGGGCGCGAACCTGAACATGGCGGTCCTGCCGCCGCCGAACGACCCGAGAACCGGCTTCCCCACACAGGAGTACTTCGACCGCTTGAACCGGTTCGCGAACTGGATTGTCGGGGCGCCTTACGACGAATCCCAGAGCGCGCAGGAACAGGAGGCGGCGTTGGGACGGGCCATGGAACAGAGTCAAAGCGCCCAGCGGCGTTATGACTTCGTCGCCGACTGGGGAGCGCCTGGCAACTTGGTCCATAAGGTGGAGAGCGGAAGCGCCCCCGTGATCTGTCTGGGGGACTTCGTGTTTGAGATCGACGTGGAGAAGCGGACATTCAAGCTGAAGCTCGCGTCCGGATTCACGGACACGGAGGAGAGCACGACCGCGGTGACCGGCGAGGTCATCACGGAGGTCGAGGGAGAGACAACCCGCATGCCCATCGAGACCAACCTGGCGGGGGGCGCGTACGAAATCCTCTCCATCGATCCCAAGTTGGAGTTCATCGAGGGACCACTTCCCGGCGCGTTCGGGCCTATCTTCGGCCGTCCCGCATACCGGGTCGTCGTGCGGAAGGACACCGCGGCCGGGGTGCGCGAGCTCAAGGGCACGCTCATGGTTCAGTTCTCCCTTTCACCGACTCCGCCAATACCGGCCGAGCTGCTCATCATCCCGGCGAACAAGTACGCATCGTGGCGGCCCATAGGCGGCAACGACGAACGAACCGCGGGCGAGTTCATGCCGATCAAGGTCAAGCTGCAGAAGGTGGGCGGCGGCGATCCCCAATTCAAGGTGGAACGATTCATCTTCCGGCTCGTGAACACGTCCCACGAAAAAGGAGTCTGCATGAACTGGCCCCCCCGTCCAGAGGCGCAGACGCCCTTCGACCTGCAGTTTGAACAGGGGCGCGACCCGGGGGTGGACGTCGTCGGGGGCGACGGTCAGATGGCGGAGCAGGTGTGGTCCAAGATGACCGACGGCCTCGTGACGGTCTCTTGCTTCGATTACGGCGCATGGGGCGAATTCGAAGCGCTGGCGGAACTCGAGAACGGCGAGGTCGTCGAGGGCGTCGTGCAGGGCACGGGAGAGGGCCGCCTGCGGATCCCCGCTCGAAAGCCGGGGTCCCTGATTGCCTCGGAATTCATGAAGCACTTGGGCAACCTCAAGGACGATGACGACTCCGAGGACGATCCGAAGGGGGATGCCTTCAAGGGTGACGGCCTGACGCTCTACGAGGAGTATCGCGGCTTCAAGGTCGGTGGCACGTGGAAACCCGGAGATCCGAAGAAGAAGGACGTGTTCGTCCTCAACCAGATGCCCTCGGGACAGCCTCACGCCCTCACCGAGAGAGGCATAACCGTGTTCGAAACTGCGACGGGGCTCGTCGTGCACCGTTTGAAGGACGACGAGGTGAATTCCCAGATGGTCATCAACTTCAATCGAACGCAGGGCCCGCACCTTTCGGAGGATCAGCACGTGATCCCGATCAAGGCGGGCATGGAGCTCTCCAAGGGCGGGGCCTACGAGGCGGGGCCCAGCGCAACCGGCACCCCCGGCACCGCCAACGCCCTGGTCATGCCGCCGGACTGGCCCGAGTACAGCGATCTGGGCGGCACGAGGAGGCCCTATTTCGAAAAGGTCCTCGCCCACGAGTTGCTCCATTGCTGCAACGTCTACCACCACGGAGAGGCGGATTACGAGGCCGTATGGAGAGTCGTGAACCAGGGCGGCGTGGAGCCCTGGTTCGAGGAGATCGGCCCCGCATTCAACGGCCGGATTCACCTGAAGAAGGAGGACGGCACGACGGTCACCGCCCGCGACTATCTTGCCTTGGACAACAAACCGCCCGTGCATGGGTATGAGCTCGGGGACGTTCGAATCGGCGTGCAGCACGGTCAACACAGCGGCGACGACCAGTGCCTCATACGCTACGCCAACGCCATGGCGTGCGTCAAGCCCGCCGAGCCCGACGTCCGATACGTCCTGCTCTTCGACCTGGCCGGGGCCGGCCTTTGCAGCAGCCCGGACGCCACGGGCGTCAATGCGCCGCCAAAGTCCCGCTATGGCGAGGCGGCAACCCGGCGCAACCGAGCGGTAGGGGCCCACCCGTTCGTGACGAACGATCGAGGGAACTGCAAGGGGCAGATTCGCGTGAACGACCTCGGGCCCGAGCCGAGACGGTGAGAACTCCCAGAAACCGCCACGGATGATGAGAGCCGCAGGGGGGAATTGAACCCCCGACCTGCGCCTTACCAAGGCGCCGCTCTACCACTAAGCCACTGCGGCAGCGGGCGTGCCTAATTCCGGACTCCTAATGAAGATTCCCCGCTGACATCCGCATGAGGGCACACGGAGGGCAGCCGCGTCCTCCCCGCCCCTTGCGGAACCTCCGACCGTGTCCGTCCGGCAGCGGTCGCGCGGGATCTCGAGCCCCTGCTCGCTCGAGATCGGTGGCGGCCTTCCGGGTTGTTACATGTACAGGCGACCCTAATCTCCCGCCATCTCCGTCGTCATCGGCGAGGCGCAGCACATGGCGAGTAACAACCAAGGCAGCGACGGGACGCGCGAACGAACGGTCCAACAGGGTCGGCTGCACACCGGCGGCGGTCTTGTGGCGGCGGGTTCCGCCTCGTGGCTCGTCCGAAGCATCCTCATGGTCGTCGGTTTCGTCGCCCTCGTGTGGGGGCTCCTGTCCGTCTTCTCCCTCAGCGTCGAACGCGTGGCGACCGGTCTCACGGTGGCGCTCCTCGCGTTCACGGGCGCGACGGTCGCCCTCCTGCTAGGTTCGTTCCTCCTCGGGACCGGGCTCCTCGTGCACCAGAGCGGCACCGCCGCCCTCGCGTGGACGGACGGCATCGGCCAGAGGTTCGCCCCGACGGACGCGACCCGGCGGAAGGCCGTGGCGGCCGGCGTCCTCCTCCTCGTGCACGGCACCCTCGCCCTGCTCGGGATCTCCGCGATGCTCTCCCTCATGGCGGCGGGCACTTCGATCGACCCGGGAACGATTCGCAGGTTGACGGAGATGGCCTTCGCGGCGTGGATCATCGACGCGGTCGTCCTCGCGGTCGCCTCCGGCCTCGTGGCGTCGTACCTCCTGTCCCTCCGGCGCGACCTCGCGTTCTCGGAGCCACTCGGAGCCACGGGATTCGTGGTGTACGCGATCATGGACGCCGTCGGCGTGTTCCTGTTCGTCCTCGTGTTCTCCGTCCAGTTCCGCCAGGCGGGCGGTGTCCTCCTTGTAGCGGGGCTGCTCGAGCTCCTCGTGGTCCCGATCGTGGGCATCGCCGCATTCGCGCTTCTGGTCTGGACGGGCGTGCGGATGCGACGTCTCGCCCCCGGTCCCTATCCGCAGCCGCGGCCCCTCGTGCCTGTCTACCCATACCTCACGTATCCGGGATGGACTCCGGTGCTTGCGTACCCCGCCCCCGCTCCAGCCCCCTCGGATCCCGAGGTCCCGCCCCCGCCGCCGGAACCCGCGGCATGAGGTTGCGTCCGCAATCCGAGCGGCAGGCTGTCGCACGATAGGCCAACTGACAAGGCCCCGGGAGTTTTGCGATTCCCAGATGGAGCGTTTCCGGGACTCTCACGGGACGGAGGCGCGCGTGGGTGGCACCGTCAAATACCGCCATCCCCTTGGCGGCTCCATGAAGGACGGCCTGTCCTCGTTCGACATCTTGGCGGTGACCGCCGAGCTGCAGGCCCTCGTGGGCGCCTTCGTCGACAAGGTCTACCAGCGGGAGGACGAGCTCATCTTCAAGGTCAACCGACCCGGCGCGGGCCGCCGCGAGTTGTACGCGAGGTCCGGGAAGTGGCTGTTCCTGCGCGAGGTGCCGGACAAGCCGGAATCGCCGCCCCCGTTCGCCGCAACGCTCCGGAAGCACCTCGACAACGCGCGGATCGAGCGGGTCCAGCAGCACGGGTTCGACCGGATCGTCGTCCTCTCGTTCGACCGGGGGACGGACCTGATCTTCGAATTGTTCGGGAAGGGCAACGTGGTCCTCGTCGAAGGGGGGACGACGCTGGCGGCGATGCGCCGCGTCGCTTTCCGGGACCGGACCGTCGCCGTGGGGGTCCCATACGGCTTTCCCCCCGCGGCGGCGGATCCCCTCGCGATGTCCGCGGACGCGTTCGTCGCCTCCATCGTCGCTGCCAGCGGGGCGATCGTGAAGGTGCTCGCGAGCGGGATGAACCTCGGTGGGCAGTACGCGGAGGTCGTGTGCGCCCTCGCGGGGGTGGAGAAGACCGCCCACCTCGCCGACCCGAGCGACGAGCGGACCCGCCATCTCCACGCCACGATCGTGCGGTTCGCCCGCGAGGTCCGCGACTCCCCGAATCCCGAGGTCGTCCTCCACGAGGGCGTCCCGATCGACGCGACCCCGGTCGCCCTCGCGCGGTACGCGGCACACGAACGCCGGTCGTTTCGCACCTTCAGCGAGGCCCTCGCCTTCTACGTGGATCACGCCCCGGCACCCGCGCCCGCGCGGGAGGATCCGACCGCCAAGCTCCGGCGGCGCATCGAACAACAGGAGGGGACGCTCCGCCAGCTCCGGGAGACGATCGTCCAGGCGGGCGCCCTCGCGGAGTTCCTCTACGCGCACTACGCGCAATTCGAGGAACTGCTCGGGAAGGCGCGCGAGGGGACGGTCGAGCCGGGCGGGGCGGTTCTGGCGGTGGACCCGGAGCGCCACCGTCTGCGCGTCGCGGTCGCGGACGTCGCGGAGATCGAACTCGACTGGACGGAGGACGTGAACGGGAACGTGCAGCTACAATACGGCCGCCGACGGGAGGCTCAGGAGAAGTTGGCGAAGGTCGAGAAGGCGCTCGAGGCGTCCCGGCGCGAGTTGGGCAAGGCTGTGAAGGAGGCCGCGAAGGTCGCCGCCAAGCCGCGCGTGAAGCCGACGAAGGCGTTCTGGTTCGAAGCGTACCGCTGGTTCCTGTCCTCCGATGGGTTCCTCGTGATCGGCGGGCGCGACGCGAAGCTGAACGACGCGATCGTGAAGAAGCATCTGAAGGACGGGGACCGGTACGTGCATGCGGACCTGCACGGCGCGCCGAGCTGCGTGGTGAAGGGAGGGTCCTCGGCCGGCGACGCGACGCTGCGGGAGGCGTGCGCATTCGCCCTCGGGTGGTCGAAGGCGTGGTCCGCCGGCCTCGCCTCGGGGAGCGCGTTCTGGGTGCTGCCCGAGCAGGTGAGCAAGCAGGCGGAGAGCGGGCAGTACGTGGCGCGCGGCGCGTGGGTGATCCGCGGGAAGCGGAACTACGTGCACGACATCCCTGTGCGTGCGGCGGTAGGGGAGATCGAGCATGAGGGACACCGGAAGGTCATGGCCGGGCCGGTCGACGCGTTGGCGGCGCGGTCGACGCGGTACGTCGTGATCGGGCCGGGCGAGGGCGCGAGGGAACCGTTCGTGCGGCGACTCGCGGCCGCGTTCCAGGTGCCGGTCGAGGAGGTCTCCCGAGTCCTGCCCCCCGGGAACGTGCAGGTCGTGGAACAAGTCGGCATCGACGCGTGAGACGTCGGGCGTCCTGGGCATCCCGAGGCAAAGTTCATATGACACGCACCTCTCGTCACGTTCAATGGGTGCCACGCTTCGCACGGTTGCGCTCTTCGCCGCCCTGATGGGCATTTTCACGCTGATCGGATGGCTCATCGGCGGGTTCTTCATCGGGGACTGGATCCTCGGCTCCCTCCTGTTCCTCGCGCTCGCGGGCGCGATGAATTTCATCGCGTACTTCTGGGCGCACAAGATCGTCCTGTGGTCCTACCGGGCGAAGATCGTGACGGAAGCGGAGGCGCCCCGGCTGTACCGGATCGTCGGCCGCGCCGCGAAGCTCTCCGGGCTGCCCATGCCAAAGGTCGCGCTCGTGCCCACGAAGACGCCGAACGCGTTCGCGACCGGGCGAAACCCGAAGAACGCGGTCGTGGCGGCGACGGAGGGTATCCTCGAATTGCTGGACGACCGGGAGCTCACGGGCGTGATGACGCACGAGATGGCGCACGTGAAGGACCGGGACATCCTCGTGATGTCCGTCGCGGCGACCGTGGCGGGCGCGATCGCGTTCATGGCGCGCATCTTCTGGTACCACCTGTGGTTCGGCGGCCGAGACCGCCGCTCGAACGGGTCGGACGCCCTCATCGCGGTCGTCGTCGCGATCACGGCCCCGATCGCCGCGCTCCTCGTCCAGCTCGCGATCTCCCGGAGCCGGGAGTACAAGGCGGATCAGGTCGGGGCGCGCAACCTCGGGAACCCGGGCGCCCTCGCCGACGCGCTCACGAAGCTCGAGCGGGCGAACAAGCGCAACCCGATCCACCAGGGGAACCCCGCGTCCGCGTCCCTCTTCATCGTGAACCCGTTCCGCGGAAGCTCCTTCTTCCGGCTGTTCTCGACGCACCCGCCGATGGCGGAGCGCGTGCGGCGGCTGCGCGTGCTCGAACAGGAGCTGAAGTACGGCGCGCCGCCTGCAATTCACCCCGCCTAGGGGAACCGTTCAGGGAGAGGCCATAAATACGGTCCTTTCCGTTCCCGCGCCGTGCGCGTCACGTGCCTCCCTCCCGAGCGGCTCTCGGGCACGCGGCAGGGCCCGGCGGCTCGGAGGCTCCCGTGATGGCGCGCCTGTACACGCGGACCGGGGACAAGGGGACGACCGGCCTCCTGGGCGGTCCCCGGGTCTCGAAGGACCACATCCGGATGCACGCCGTCGGGGACGTGGACGAGGCGAACGCCGCAATCGGAATGGCCCTTGCGTCCCAGACCGACCCCAAGGTCATCGCGGTCCTGCGGAACGCCCAGAACACGATGTTCACCGTGGGCGCGGAGGTGGGATCCCGCGGGAAGGCGAAGGTGCCCCGGGTGACCGCGGACCACGTGGAAACCCTTGAGAACGCGATGCAGGTGTTGGACGTCGGCGAGTTGAAGGAGTTCGTGATACCGCGGGGCCCACCGGCCGTCGCTGCGCTCCACTTCGCCCGCACCGTCGTGCGGCGCGCGGAACGCTCGTGCGTCGCGCTGAGCCGGCGGGAGAAGCTGAACCCGGAGCTCCTGAGGTACCTGAATCGCCTATCCTCGTTCCTCTTCCAGGCGGCGGTGTGGGTCCAGCGGGAGGCCAGGACGCCGGAGGAGCACCCGACCTACTAGGGAACCTCGGGCGTCACGAGTCGAGGTTGCCAGGTGAAGTCCGAGACGACACGGATGAACACCGCCCAACCCGACGAGAGTTCGAAGTCCGTCCCGAGCCACCCTGCGAGGGTCCAAGAGAACCGCCGGAGGATCCGGGCGTCCCCGTCCCACGCGGACACTTCGACAATCCGCGTGTTCGCATCGCCGCCGAGGGACCCCTCGATGTCGAGGACGAGGTCACTTGCCCGCCCGTATGGGGACGCGTACGGAAACGCGACGCCGTAATCGCTCCCCTCGGGAGCGTCGTGCGCGAGAAACGAAACGGGAGTCGTTGGGTCGACCCCCACCACGGGCCACGAGAAGGTCCGGACGGCGCTGATGAAGAAGCCCTCCCCAGGCACCAGCGGAAAATCCGTCCCCCGCCACGCGCCCCGGAAGTAGAACCAGAGCAGGGAATGGCGCGTCGCCGGGTCCCACTTTCCGATCACGTCGATGTTCGACTCCGTGAGCTCGTTCGCGATATCGCTCGCCCTCGTGTACTCCGAGCGGAAGGGCAGGGAGACCCAGTGCACGTTCGTCTTGGCGGCGTCGTACTGCGCGCCGCGCTCGACCTTGGCGGCCATCGTGGAGTTCGGTCCCTCCTTCCCGGACCAGACCGCCCTGACGATGTAGAAGTTGTCCTCTCCATCGTTGAGGTCGCCAACGAATTCCACCGAAGTGTTCGACGTTTCCGTGATGATCGTCCACGGGAACGGAGCCAGGCGGTCCGCGGACCCGTAGACGCGATAGGAGCTCGCGTTCGTCACGGGGTTCCATGTGAGGAGGACGGAGTCCGGGGGGAGGCGCTCAATCTTCAATGCCCGCGGGGGATTGAGGACGCACTCGGTCGTGAAGGACCACGGGTTTGGCACGGGTCCGGGGACCAGCTCAACCGCCAAGACCGCTACGGTGTAGGTCGTACACGGCGTGAAGGGGGTATGAGAGATCGTGATGAGCGTGTCACCGGAGGACCACGTGAACACCAGCCCGGAGACCGGGGGATTGATCACGATGCTGAGGCCCGGTGTGGAGAAGGGCCGACTGAACTCAATGATGATCGGAGCGGTTAACGGAACGTCCACATCCCCATCCGCGGGGTACGTCCGGACGATGTACAAAGGGCAATTCGACAGAAACGAGATCGGATTCGGGAAAGGGCCGGGAGGGGGGTCATTTCCCTCCAGGTCTCTCGCCCTGATGCCAAAGATGTACGAAGTGCATGGCGCGAAGCTCGGGGACGGATAGAGGAGGAGTACTCGGTTGTGGTCGCTCCATGAAGGGTTGAGGGTCGCGTTTGGTGAGATCAACCAGGAGGCCGTGGAGGGATTCATCGGTTTACGGTACTCGACACGGATCGGATCCGTGAGCCGAGTGGGCGGGTAGATTTCCATCTGGTTTCCGCAGTCTAGCATGAAGGTCCACGTGTACGGTCCAAGCGGCGTGCCGTCCGTCGCGTTTGCTCCGGCTCTGACCGTGATCACCGTGCAGGGGAAGAACGGGAGTGTGTGGTCCAGGGTAAGGATCCGGAAATCGACCGACCACGTGAGGGTCCACCCGAGGTTCCCGAACGGCTCCACGGTCCACCATACCGAAGTGAGTTCCACACCCTCCACTCCGAAGACTAGGGGAGCCCGAGGAGGTACGTTCTCCGACCCGTCCCTGGGGCTCAGGAGGTCCAGGTATGGCGGCTTCGCGGCGATCGTGAAGTTGCCTGCGCTCTGGCGGCACGCCGAGTCCCCGTCGGGCGCGAACCCGCACACCCGGACGCGCGCGGCGGTCGTGTTGAAGCGGGGGACCCGCCCGGCGGTGCCGTTCATCGGCAGGACGGACTTCCCCGCGAAATACGGATACGTCAGCCCCCCGTCGAGGGAGTACGTGAGCGGTCCCCAGAACCAAGTGTCGTTGCCATGGGTCGCGTTCCACGCGACGAGGGGTGCATCGTCCCCCGCCACGACCTCGCCGCCATTCGGGAGGAGATCCGTGACCACGAGGGCGTCCGTCGCGCGGGGAGGGTCGGGCGGCGCGAACGGGAGGAGGAGCGGCATCGCGAGGAACACCGCGATCACGGTCGACGGCGGCGCGGCCACGTCCTCCACGACCCGCCGGGAATCTCCCCATCGGTACTTGATTCGTTTGGTCCAATCGTCCACATCGCCGTCCTGCTTCGGCGCCCCGGGTGGAACCCTTTTATCGGCCGAGGGCGGTTCCGACGTCGTGGACCTGCGGACCCTCGCCCGATACCCGTTCCTCAAAGAAGCCGCCGAGCGCGTGAAGGGGGAGGCGATCAGCCTTGAGGAACTCCTCACGGACCGCGCGTACGAGCGGGCGCGCACCGTGGGTTTCGACCGCGCGTTGGCGGCGCTGGAGCAGGGGGCGATCCCCGACCGACCCCTCGTGATTGACGCGGACGCCCTGAACGAGCTCCTCTCGTATGCCGTCGCGCGGATGATCGTGTCCGCGGCCGTCGACACGTACCTGACGCGGCGGTACGCGATCGCGGAGGCCAAGCTCGCGCACGCGCGCCTCCTCGACGACTCGCGGGCCGATCCGGACTTTCTCCGGAGCGTGGCGGCGGAGCTCGGCGTCGGGCTGGAGCGAAATGATGGTGGTTACCGCCTCCACTTCACGGACTTCCTCAAGTTCACGAGCACGATGCGGGAGAAGGAGTGGAAACTGATCAATCAGCGCGTCGGCGGCGGCCGTGTCCTCCTCTCGCGCGAGAAGTCCGCGCGCGTGCTGCAGAACGCGGTCCAGGGGAAGATCGACGGGGAACTCCCCCTCGAGGTGAACGACCTCATCCTGAATGCGCTGGAGGCCGAGGTCTCCCAGATCCGGAAGCTGCTCAAGGATAAGCACCAGCGGTGGCGGGCGGAGGACGTGGGGACGGCGCGGATCACGCGCTTTCCGCCGTGCATGTACAACCTGCTGGCGGCGATCCAGAACCACGAGAACGTCGCACACATGGGGCGGTTCGCGATCGTCACGTTCCTCCACCACGTCGGGCTCTCGAACGAGGAGGTGTTCCGCGTGTTCGGGGACGTCCCGGACTTCGCGGCGGACGTGACCCGCTACCAGATCGACCACATCACGGGGACGTCGAGCGCGACGGAGTACACGACCCCGGAATGCGCGACGATGAAGTCGTATGGTCTGTGCCCGGGCCCGGACGCGCTGTGCCTCACGATCCGCCATCCCCTCTCATACTACCGGAAGAAGAGCCGTTCGGAGGCCGCACAGAAGCGCGGGCGCACGGACCACGCTCCGCCGGGTCGAGGTTCCCGCTAGAGGCGTGCGACGACGAGGGGAACGAGCATCTCGTCCGCTGAGAGTCCTCCGTGGCGACCGATGAGGTCCACGCGCTCGCCCGGATACCCGTAGATCAGCGTGCGGTCGCGGCGCGGGGCCGCGATCACGTCGCCCACGCGATCCTTGGCGGCGACGCCCGGCGTGCCCCCGCCGAAGAGTCCCGCCTCGAAAGCGTCGTCAGCGGTGCACACGCGCGCGGACTCGCCGAGTGCCTCAGTCGCCGTTTCATGCAGCGCCTCCACGTTTCCGTCCGCGGCGTGGAGGTACGTGAGCCGCGGCTCCCCCGTGGGCGTCACCGCCAAACGCCCCAACAGGTCCGTGCGCGCCCGGAGGTCGAGCCTACCCTTGGCGTACGTGTTGATGTGCCCGTGGTCCGCGGTCAGGAGGATCGTCACGTCCTTCGCGCGCCGGAGCACCTCGCGCTCGAGGACGCTGTCGAACGCCGCGATCTCCGCGAGGAATTCCTCGCCCCCCGTGCCCGAGCGGTGGCAGATCGAGTCGAGCGCGTCCCAGTATGCGAACACGAGCTTCCGGCGGCGGACCCCGGCGAGCCGGCGGAGGCGGACGGCGAAATCCGAGAGCGCGACGTACCCGACGCCCGTCGCGCCCTGGTGCAGCATGGAGGAGAGCGCGCTCTTGAGGTAGTGCTCCCGCGTGAGGACGAACGCCGGGGTCCCCGCATCGCGGGCGAGCTCGAACGCCGTCGGACCCCAGAGGAACCCGCGCGGGTTCCACGGCGCGCCGCCCCGGTCGATCGGGGCGAACCGGATCATGTTCGCGATCGCGCCGAATTCCCGGAGGAAGAGACGGTACCCGAGGAGGCCGTGGTCGAGCGGAGCGCGCGCGGTGCACAGGCTGCCGATCCCCGCGACCGTCGTGGAAGGCACGGTCGACGTCACCGGGAAGAACGCGCCGTCCTTGGCGGCGTCGAGGATCGCGAGACTTCCCAGCTCCCGCTTGGCGGTGAGCAACTGGCGGTACCCGAGGCCGTCCACCGCGAGCACCACGACCGTGCGGTTCCGGAGCAGGTCCGAATCGAGGAACCTCCCCGGGATCGGCGGGGACGGAGTGCGGATTCGCAGCGCGTCCAGTGCCGAGGCCATCACGTTCGGGAGCCCGAGGTCCTCGTATCGGGGACGGACGCCGCCAAGGGGCGTCGTCGACCGGAGGAGGAGGCGCTCGACGGCGTCCGCGCGCACTCAGGAGGCCCCCAGCCGCCGCCAGGATGCAATCGCACGCTGGATCGCCGTGAACTGCCCGAGGACGGCGAGCACGAGGAGCAGCCACGTGAGCGGGGTGAACGAAACGTCGCCGACGCCGAACCCCCGTCCGAGGGGGTCCGCGAGGAGCTGGATCCACGCGGCGAAGAAGATGAGCACGAGGCGGTCCGCCCGGCCCATGAGGCCCCCGTACGCTCGTCCCAGCCCGACCGCCTGGGCCTGCGTCCCCATGTAGGAGGCGAGGAGCACCCCCAGGAGCGCGAACAATCCGACGAGCACGTTCCCGTACGCGCCGAGCGCGATGCCGCCGACCATGAGGACGTCCGCGTACCGGTCGAGGACGTGGTCGAGGAAGTCGCCGCGCGCGCTCGTCTTCCCGGTGATCTTCGCGACCTTCCCGTCGAGGGCGTCGAGGAGGGCGTTGAGGAACACCAGGAGGATCGCGACGAGGAGGAACACGGGCGTCGCCAGGAAGAAGGCGAATCCCGCGCCCGCCGCCACGAGGAACGCGGCCCAGCTCAGGGCGTTCGGGCTCACGGTGCGCAGACGCTCCGCGAGCGGCAGGAGCGCCCGGTCCGCGAACGCCCTACGCGATTCGAGCACCAATCCACTCGACCTCCTCGCTCCAGTCGATCCGGCCGGGCTCCCGACCGTCGACCTTGCCCTGCAGCACCTCGAGCACGCCGCGGGCGCCCTGCTCGGGCGTCCTGCCCGTCGTGTCGACCTCGAAGACGGGCGGTCCCCGGGCGACCGCCTCCTGCAGGATCACGTCGATCGCCTCCGCTTCCACGTTCTCCCGGACCTTCTCGACGGGCCACCCCCGCGTCCCGAGCCGCCCCCACAATTCCTTCGGGTGGCATCGGAGCACGACGACGAGGTTCACGGGCAGGCGGTGGGCGTAGTGCGCCTTCAGGAACGCGATCTTCGTCGTCACGTGGAGACGGCTCGCGAGGGCGTCCACGTCGACGATCGCCGTGCCGTCCTCGTCCGCCTCGGTCAATCCCATCTCCTTGGCGGCGACGTCGAGGTCCACGACGTGGTATCCGCGCCGCGCGAGGACGGCGCACACCGAGGACTTCCCGGTCCCCGGCGTCCCGGTCACCGCGACGAGCACGCCGCGAAGAGAAGCGCACGCACTTTAAAGGTTGGGGGAGGCGGCCGCCCTCACTCCCTCCTTCGCCGGAGCGCCACGAGCGCGAGTGCGAGCGCGATCGCCCCGAGCGCGTACAAGGCCTCGAACCCGGGGACGTTCCTCGTCACGGGGATCTCGGGGATGGGCTCCGTGAAGTCGGATCGGACGATCAGGACCGCGGACGCCGTGTCCTCCGCGAAGCCATCCGCCGTTACGTCTGCGAAGATCTGGTACCGCATCCCCTGCTGGACGTCCGCGCGGAACGTCGCCTGGAACAATCCCAACGTGTCGGTCGTGCCGGACGCGGGGGTGATCGTCGCCCCGGGGAGGTTCGTCCTCAGGTTGACCTCCGCACCCGGGACCGCGTCCCCGTTCGCGTCCCGGACCTGGACGGTGACCTGGGTGGTCTCGCTCGCGTTGATCTCCAGCTTGGGGCGACTCACGGCGATCTGGAGGAGCGCCTCCTGTGCCGGGTGCACCGTCAAGGACGCCGCCGCGGAGGCTCCGCCGTACTGACGTTTCGCAACGGACGCGCCGATCCAGACGTCCGTCCGTCGCATCACGCTCCCCGGCGCCGTGTACTCCGTCCGGAACACTCCGACGCCGTCCGTCAGCCCCGTCGGCAGCGACAACGTCCCGTTGGCGGGGGAGAGGGTGAGCTCCACGGATGCGTTCCCCACGGGGAGGCCCGAAGCGTCCTGCACGGTCACGAGGACTTGGGTCGTCTCTCCCGCGAGGACGCTCTGCGTCGGCGCGATCGTCACGCGCGCGCTGAGCGCGCCAAGCGTGGGCATGCGGAGACCTGCGAAGGTCCACGGGTTGTTCACGCCGCCGAACTGGTCTGCCCAGCCCTCGAAGGTCATGAAGTCGTACGCCTCGAGGACCTCGTAGTGCAGCACCGGGAGGAACACCGCCCCGGAGCCGACGAGGTGGCCCGCGCGGCCGGTTTGGAGCCGGCGGCAGGAGATCTCGTAGCAGTTCCCCGCGGCGGTCAGGTTGGCGTCGACGCGCTCGTCCATCGCCGCGCCGATCTCCGGCATCGCGTACAGCCAGTCCGGGCTCTGCGTGGCGTCCGCGTACCGCGCCAGGTACATGCACGATCCGGACGTCTTGCACGACGCGATCGCCGCCTCCCACGTCGCGGTCGCGTTGTACGTGTCGAGCGTGACCGCCAAACCCGCTCCTCGCAGGGATCCCGCGAGGTCCTCCGCGATCGTCGTCCGGGCGTCCACGCCGAAGCGGGGGGCGATGAGCCGGAAGTCGATGGGGGCCCCCGTGGACAGCTGCAGCGTCCCATCCCCATCGCGGTCGAAGAAGCCTCCCAGGGCGAGTTCGAGCTTCCCGCGCGCGGTGTTCGTCCCGGTCGTCTGTCCGGCGCCGGTGAAGCCCGCGTCCACGATCGTGTCGCACGGCGTCCACGGATCGCAGCTCGGCGGCGCCCACGGGGCGTCCAGGCTGTTGATCGGTCCATGGGCGATCCGCGTGCTCCCCGCCCCCGCGATGTTGGCGGCGTTCGCCTTGTTCACGAACCAGTAGATCGCGCTCCGCAACCTCTGGCCTTCGGATTCGGGACCTCCGGAGAACATCGAGTTGCCGTTGAACGTGAAGCCGAAGTACAGCAGGTCCGTCCCCGAGTTCTTGACCGTGAGGGTGTGTGGGGCGAACCGGGTCGCGTCGGCGCTCAGGAGGGACTCCCGATACCCCGCCGGCCTCCCCGGGAATCCCCCCCAGTTCGCCACGCAGTCCCGCTGGTTCGTGAGGTCGGTCGACAGGAGGGGCCATCCGATGAAGTGGACGTCACGGAACATGAGCGCGCACCCCGCGTCGTCCGGTGCGCTGTAGTACTCCGTGTCGTTGCCCACTTGGACGGCCACGAGCGCGGCCGTGTACGGCCACTTGTATGTGACGGAGTCGAGGTGCGGGTCGTCGGAGAAGTGGTGCGGCTGCGGCTCGAGGACGAGCATCCCGTCGGGGGTGCCATCCGCGGGGTCGGGATCCTGCACGAAGTTCGTGCTCTCCGGCTGGCGGACCGCGAACGGACCCGTGTACTTCCGGGTTCCCGAGGCGTCCCAGGCGAGCGAGGCCGTCAGCGCCTCCGTCCAGAAGAACCCGGCGCCGCGCCGGTTCGGGCTGATCGAATCGTAGTCTGCGTCCGCGCTCCGGCTCGTTCCGTTCAGGGGGACGGTGTGCAGCCCCTCCCGCAGGAGATCGTCGGTCGCGGTGACCGTGATGGACTGGGCCGTCGCCCAGTTCCCGGTCGTGAACGTGACGCTGGCCGGGACGAAGGCGACGTTCGGGTTCGGCGCGAACGTGACCGTCACGTCCGATGCGGGTCCCCGCCAGAGCACGACGGAGAACGTCTCCGACCCCCCGCCTTCGGCGAGATCGAGGTTCGTCGGCGTCACCGTCACGCCCGACTCGTCGTTGTCCTGGACGATGGTCGTCACCGAGGGGATCGATACCACGTCATAGGCCGGGTCGGCGCTCTGGGCGTCGTGAACGACGTCGCTCGTGTGCCCCCACTCTAGGGTGGAGTCGTCCACCGCCGCCACGACCACGGGCCGGGGCGTCGCCCAGTTCGCGGTCGTGAACGTGAGCGTATTCGGAGAGGCGGTCAACTCGCCGTCCGTGGAGACCGAGATCGTCACGTCGGCCAGGGGAGCCCTCGAAAGGACGAGCGTGTACGTGTCCGTGCTCCCCCCTTCGACGACGCGGACCAAGGAGGGCGTTGCGATGACTCCCGCCGCGTCATCGTCCGAGATCCTGGCCGTGACGTCGGAGATCGCGAGTCCGTTGTAAGTGGGATCCGGGCTCGTGACGACGTGCTGGATCGTGTCCGCATGATCGCGCTCCGCGAATGCGTCCTGCACCGCCGTCACGGTGACGGGCTGGGGCGTCGCCCAGTTCCCGGTCGTGAAGATCAGGCTTGGCGGGGACACGACAACGTCCGCGCCGGGCGAGGGAGTCACGGTGACGGAGGCAGTCGGCGCCCTCCAGAGCGCGATCGTGTAGGCGGCGGTCGCGCCACCCTCCTCCGTGCTCACGATGATCGGCCGGACGCTCGCCCCCGCGAGGTCATTGTCCTGGATGCGCACGTCGATCTCGGGGGCCTGGATGCCGTCGTACTCGGGGTCTCCGCTGACGAGCGTGTGGTTGATCGGGACGGAGTGGTCCCCCTCCACGATGGCGTCATCCGCGACATCGACGGTCACCACCTGGGGGACGGTCCAGTTCGTCGGCCCGAAGGTGAGGTTGAGCGGCGACGCGGTCGCGTTCCCCGATGGGATTCCGAGGCTGATCACCACCTCGAGGGTGGGCACCCTCTGGGCGAGGACGATCGAGTAGCTCGCCGGGGCCGCTCCCTCGGCGGCAAACACCTCGCTCGGCGCGACCACGACCGTGCCGACGTCGTCGTCGGTGATCCGAACGGATACGTCCGGAACCGAGAGGCCGTTATACGCCGCGTCCGCACTCGAGACCGTGTGGGTGATCGTTGCGATGTGGTCTCCCTCCGAATCCGTGTCGTTGACGGCGGCGACGATCACGGTCTGCGGATCGGTCCAGTTTGTCGGCCCGAACACGAGGCTCCTCGGGGACACCGCCGCTTGGGCGCTCGGCGCCGCGGTGAACGTCACGTTCCCCGTCGGCCTCCGCGAGGCCAACACGACGGCGTACGCGCCCGTCGCGCCTCCCTCGGTGGCGGTCACCTCCAAGGGTGTCACGAAGATCGTCGCGACGTCGTTGTCCACGATCCCGAGGCTCACGGGTTGCACGGTCGTCCGGTGGAAGTCGAACTGGAGGGTGCGCTCGTCCCTGACGAAGATCCTCCACCGGCTGATGCCGCCCGACTGGTATTGGGCGAGGGACCGCGCGACGTCGTCCGCATCGTAGGGCGACCCGTCCGAGAACCGGAGGTCGTCGCGGAGGGTGACCGTGAGGTTCGTATCGCCGTCCCACTCCCAGTTCGCCGCCGCCCACGGGAGGACCTCCAGCGTGTCCGGGTCCACGCGCCCAAGGGAGTCGTACAGCAGCTCCAGGACCCTCCGGTCCGCGAGGGACGCGGTCCGCGGGTCCAGCCCGCCGAAGCCCTGGAGGGCGACCCTAAGATCTCCACCTTGCAATCCGCTCAGATCCAGGCCTCTGGCGGGTGGTGGAACGAGAATCGCAAGGGGGCCGGCGATCAGGAGGAAGGCGAGTCCGAGGATCGCGATGCGGGCCTTCATGGTCCTTCCCCCTCGGACGTCGCGGGTTCCTCCGGCGGCGACGCATCGTCCGCGACGGCTTCTTCCTCGCGAGCGGGCTTCTCCGGTTCCTCAGGTTCGGCCGGGGGCCCCCCGCGTCCCGAGAGCAGGTAGCCGACGACGAACCCGAGGATCAGCAGGACGATCGCGACCCCGCCCGCGATGATGCTGTTGTAGTTCGGTACGTCCAACTGGATCACGGGGCTGTACGCCACGGAGACGACGGATTGCGCCACGTTGTCGGCATCGTCGACCGCCTGGATCACGAACGAGTTGTCGCCAACAGCGAGCGGCAACGTGGCCGAGAACACGCCGGTCGTGCGGTTCAGGGTCGCCGGCTGTCCGTTGATCGTCACGAAGAAGAGACCCCCGGGCGACGCGGTCCCCCGGATCAGCACCTCCCGGACCTGCACGTCGTCGATCGCGGCCGGAAGCGGGTCCACGGTGAGCGAAGGGGCGATCGTGTCCCGGACGATCGGCGCCAGTCGCGCGACCCCCGTGTTGCCCGCCACGTCCGTCGTCTCCAGGTCGAGGACGTTCGACCCTTCCTCGAGGGGGACGACGATCGAGAAGGTCCCGTCCGCCCCCACCGTGACGCAGCCGAGGGAGAGCCCGGACCGGCTGGCGCAGATCGACGCCACGGCTTCGTTCACCGTCCCGGTGACCCGCACGGACATCCGGTTCGTGACGGGGCGGACGTCCACTCCCGCCGTGACGATGGGGCTCGTCGCGTCCCTGGTAATCGTGCGGCGCGCGGTTGCGGTGTTCCCCAGGGTGTCCGCGCTCGTGACGAGGAGCTCGTGCGGGCCGTCCGTTGAGAGGGAGAGCGTCCCGGCGATGACGCCGTCGGGGTTAGGCGTGACGGTCTGGGGGACCCCGTTCAATCTCACGGTCACAGTGGAGCCCGGATCGGTCCGAGCCGCCAAGCTCACGGTGGGCTGGTTCGTCAGGACGTCCGCTGCGGGGCTCGTGACCGCAAGGCTGGGAGCCGTCGTGTCCACGGTCCACGCCCAGACCTCGGTCCGCAGGTTGCCCGCCATGTCTCGCACGTTCACGACCCCCGTATGCGGCCCGTCCGTGAACGGGACGGCGTGCTCCCAGGCGATCGTCCCGGAGATGTATCCGGGCGGGACGGGGGGCGTCGCTTGGGTGTCCCCCGGGTTGTACGGCACGAGGACGCTCGACAGGCTCGTGACGTCCTCTCCGTCCACGATCAGCTGGATCGAGAACCGGTCGATCTGGCCCGCGGAATCGGCCATGTTCGCGACGACCGGGACGAGCGGTTCGCGGATCGAGGAGTCGGGTGCCGGCGACAGGTGGGTCGCCCGGTCGATCCGCACGGGGGTGATGTCGTAGGTGAACCGGATGCTCGTCGGGACCGCCAAGCCGTACCGCGCGTACCCGGGGCTGATGAAGAGCGCGCCGGTCGTGGTCCCCGGCGGGGTGCTCCCGGGCATATCCCAACGGACGCCCGCGTTGATGGGCGTGTTCGCAGCGACGGTCGTCGAATCCGCCACGAGGGAGAACGGCGATGCGCCGACCACGGAAATCGTCTCGTCGATGCGCAGGTTGAACCGGTTCGTCCCGGGCGTGAAGATCCCGATCTGGATGAAGATCCGCTTCGTGCCGTCGTTCGTTGTGCCCACGCACTGCTCGTCGGCATACAGCCCCGCGCTCTGGCACAGGCGGAGATCGGAGGCGGGGTCGCACACCCCGTTGTCGTTCGCGTCGAACCACACCTGCAGGTCGTGGTCGTCGGCCGGGCCGGGGGATGTGATGCGCACGTCCACGTCCCGTCGGATCACGAACCCGATCGCCGGCAGGACGATTTGATTCGGTGGCACCTGACTGCACATCCAGGCGTCGCTGAAGCTCCCACCCGGGGCGTAGTCGGGATTCCCCGCGATGTTGTTCTGGATCGTCGTAGCGGTGCTGCTCTCCGTCACGGCCGCTCCCACGCCATCGTACAACGGCACATTGGACCAGATCGCAGTCGGCACCGTCCCGGCGAGTCGATTCGAAGAGAACGCGTGGGCCGTCGGCGTGACCTCGAGGATGCCGATGTTCGCCTCCATCGGCTCGGTCTCCGCATCGGCGCTCCACGCCTTGATCTGGAAGGCGATGAGGCCGCTCGGCGGCGTCACCCGCGTCGTGACCGAATCCTCGGGGGTCGGACTCGAATGCATGAACTCCCGGCTCGGATACAGCGACTCCGTGAGGCCGATGATTTCCTTCGACTGAAGGAGCTGCGTGCACCGGTTCGTCCCCTTGTCGAACACGGAACAATGGACCGAGATCGTGCCCGGGCCGTATCGGCTGCCGTTCCACGCCGGATCCGGGACGATCGAGTAGACGAACATCTCGATGTCGGACCGCGGACCCCGGAGGATCGCGTTGTAGATCAGCTCGCGCCCCACGGCGGACGCGACGGTGCTGATGTTCGCCCACACGAGGCGGACGTCGCCGATCTGCCGCCATCCGTCCCGCGCGCCCTGGAGGACCCCGCTCGAGTCATACAGGGACGTCGACGGGCCGCCGCCGCCCATGAGGACCGGGAACCCGACGGGGACGTTGATGACGATGGGGATCGTCGTGAGGGCGCCGGCGCCGTCCTCCACGTACACCCCGCCTTCGTAAAGGCCGCCCGCTGCGTCGGAGGGCACGGTGGCCGTGACCGTCAGCGTGACGTTGCCCAGGGACGGGATCACGGAATTCGAGAGGACCCCGTCGATCCACGGCCAGTCCGCCTTCTCGTAGAACTCGACGATCAGGGTCGCCGCGACGGGGCCGGCCGCGCCCGAGCGCGGGTTCAGCGCCCACCCGTCGTGGATCCGCGTCCCCGGATGGTGGATCGTGTCCCAGACGGAGGTCCCTCCGTTCGGGTTCACGGTCATCCGGCTGCGCTCGCCCCAGCCACGGATGGGAACGCCCGGGAACGGGGAGAAGTTCTGGTCGAACCGTCCGCTCCCGTCGTCGTCGTACCAGTCGAAGGTGTCGAGACGCAGGGCGGTCGGGCCCGGATACGCGGCGGCATCGTACGCGACGGTGACCTTCGCGAAATCGGCGGCGGTCCAGAACGGCTGGAAGGTGACGGTGGGGTTGACCTTGACGGAACCGTCCGCGCCGTAGATCCCGTCCGCCTTCAGGATGAGGAACTCCTCGATGCCGGGGCTGAGCGTGAAGGTGTGGCGGAAGTCGGCTGCCCTCCGGTACACGGCGTCGAACGCCGTGATGCTCTCCGGAGAGATTGGATCCGGGTTCCGGTTCGTGAGGGTGATCGTGACGGAGTCGGAGGCGCCGGGGTTCAGGAAGTTCACGAACCCGTCGCGGCGCACCCCCTGATAGTCGCCGGGGATCCAGTAGTCCACGTCCGCCGTGACGCCGCCCCCCGTGCCGATGAACGCCGGATCGTCGAGGGCGGCCCGGACCGCGCGCTCCGCGTTCGTCCATCCAGCCCCCTGCTGGAGGACGTCGCGACCCATGTCGTCGGCGGTCGACTTCAGGAGCGCCCGTAGCTCCGCGTTCGTGGGATACCGCGCATGGGCATCCATGAAGGCGTCCGCCACGAGGGCGGACACCCCCGCGGTCACGGGCGTCGCCTGGGAGGTCCCGCCAAACACGCCCAGGGCGAAGTTCCCGTCCAGCTGCGAGGGGACGACCCCGAACACGTTCAGCGGCCCCGCCTCCAGGGCGTACTGGCCGATGCTCACGATGTCCGGTTTCGGGCTCCCGAGGAGGGTGGGACCGCGGCTCGAGAAGTACGCATGGTCCCCGTATGGTCCTGGTCCTCCCACGCCCCCGATGCCGAAGCACTGCGCGGGATCCGGATAAGGACCCGGCGGGCACAGGGGGAGTTCCCAGTACCCGTCGCCCCCGTCGTCCCCGGTCAGGATCCGGTAGTCCTGGGACGTGCCGGCGCCGACGCCGATGACGCCGGGGGAACCGCCCCCGGGAGAGCTCGTCCCGTATCCGGGGCCGTTGTTCCCGAGGGCGATCAGCTGCGTCACCCCTGGGTAGCGGGTCTGGAAGTCGAGGAGCCACCGGTCCTCCCAGGTGAACCCGACCTCCAGGCTGCCGGGGTCGCCGAAGCTGTTGCTGATGATGACCGCCTCGTCACCGGTTCCGGGCCGGCCGTCGTACCCGATCGCGGCGAACGTGCGCTGCTCCTCGATGGAGACGAAGAGGCCGAGCGGCCCGGGCACGTTGCAGCACGCGGCAATCCCGATGATCTTCGCGTCGGGGGCGGTCCCGAACACCTCGAGGACCGGGGAGATGAGGTTGCCGAACGGCCGCGCGGCGATCGTGGAGCTGACGAAGCTGCCGTGGCTCTGGGAGTAGTCGAAGTCCCCGTGGAAGGCGACGAGGTCGCCGCTCGCGGGAATGAACGTGTCGTACCCGCGCGCGCGGGCGTAGACCTGGCTGTAGGGGATCGGGAGGCCCGTGTCGTAGTCAGCGAGGAGCGCCCAGCCCGCGGGGAACGTCGTCGGGTTTCCGGAGATCGGGTCCTGGAAGAGGACCGTGCCGTTCACGGGCTCCAGGACGTACGTCCCGATCTGGTATGCGACGGAAACGGTCTCGCCGGCATCGATGGGCCGGAACGGCCACGAGAGTGAACCGCTACTCGGGTCGAAGGTGTAGTCGACTCCGTTGTACATGGGGCCGTAGAGGTCCGAGGAGATGTCCAGGAGCACGCTGATCGAGAAGTCCGGGCCGGGCCCGCGCAGCAGCCTGGCCGTCGGCACGAGGTCCCCGCTGATGATGTTGATGGGGCCGAAGGCGGTGCCGGGGCCGCCGAGGAACCACTGAGTTCCCGAAGCCGCAGGGCCCACGAACTCCTCGTAGACAACCTCCGTGGAACCCGGCGTGAGGTAGAGGGACATGTCGCCGGGGTCGCGCAGGTACAGCCGGATCGGCGGTGTGAAACTCTGGAAGCCCGTGATGTCCACCGCCGCGGACGTGCTCTCCGGCGTCCCGTCCCCGTCGAGATCCCACCATTTCGTGAGCTCCGCGGACGACTCCCCCGCGATCGGGTCGAGGAGGACGTCTCCCACGACGGGCCGGCTCGACGCGACGAAGTACAGGAGGCCGCCGGAGATGTCCGGGATCCCGTCTCCGGTGAGGTCCGCGACCGCCACGGGGTCCGCCTGGGTCACCGGCTTGTCGTTCGTGAAATTGAGGTCGAAGTTCAGATCCACGTACACCCTGTCGTAGTCACCCGGGGTCGCGGAGTCCACAACGAGCATCCCGACCTTCCCGCACCACAGCCCCGTCAGCGTGTCGTCGCGGGCCACCCCGAGATGGTACTCGCCGGAGGCGCTCCGGATCTGGAACGGGTCGCCGGGCGCACCGATCGTGTAGGTCCGGGAGATGCGGTTCACATTCGGGCCGCCGCACGTGGCGCCGTATCCCTGCGGGTTCACCCGCGGGGTGTACTGGGTCGCGCCGGTGAAGGGGTTCGTCGTGCCGTCCTGGTACGCGATCCGGCCGTCCGCGTCGGAGTCGTTCGCCACGTAGTCCGTGTTCGAGTACCACGAGTCTCCGTCGTAGGTGCCCTCCCAGAACGGGAGCGGGAGTCGGTCGAGGTCGTTGTTCGCGGTCCACCAGTCCGGGCTCATCAGACCTTCCATGGAGGGAGGGTGGTACATGATGGGCCAGCCGGCCCAGGCGGACCCAGGCGGCGCGACCGCCCACCGGCCGTAGAGGCTCGGGTGGCCGAAGTCCTCCCCCGTGTCGATCACCGCCACGTTGACACCCGCTCCCGTGTACCCCAACTGCCACGCCTCGTACGCCTTGTGCTCGCGCGCGACCGCCCAGCTTGTGGGGGACACGCTGGGGCCGGAGCCGCCCATGAGGTCCATGCTCGGGATTGGCTTATGCCCCGCACGGATGCGGTCGATGACCCGCTGGAGGCTGAGACGCTCCTCCTCCAACATCGGCGTACCCGGGTCGGCCGCGGTCGCCACGCCGGGGAGGGCGAGGTGGAGGACGTACGGGAGCGCGGCGAGGTCCGCGAGGGATGAGACCGGGACGCGCACGGTGAGGCTCGTCGGCACTCCCCGCGCGCCCCAAGGCCGCGAGGCCCTGGCGATGTCCCGGGAGGCCCCATCGACCGCGGTCGTCCGCACCGCACCCAGTCGTTCGAGTGCACGCGACAACGCAGGGACGTCGTCCGTGTGAACCACGAGTTCGACTGACTCATCCTTGTCGGGTCGAAAGCCTTCCTCCCGAAGTTCGGGGGACATCTTCGTCATCAGGTCGTCAGGCGAGAGAGCGGGAGGGAGTCCGGGGTCGCGATCCACGAGCGGGTCGAAATCGCTCGGAGGCGAAGACACCGGGATGCCCGCGGACTCCGTCGCCCTCGCGGGTCCTGAGCCGACGACGAACGCACCGGCCACCAGAACCCACAGAAGCATCGTGGCTGCCGCCTTGCTGTGAAGGGTCTTCGTCATGGATCGCTCCTCCTCCCCCACGGGAGAACAAGGGTTGGTCGCCGCATCCGGGGGTCGTTATTAATACCTTGTCCCATGCACCGCCCGGACCCGAATCCTATCCTTAGAAACGGGGGCCGGAGGCATGCAGGCGGGCGTCCCGCCAGAACCGTGCGGAGGCGGCCTCGTTGGAAGCCCGCGCCGTGATGCATTCCCGCGTTGCGCGGTCGAGGACCGGGCGGAACGGGAATCCCAGGTCCACGTCCATGAGCACCAGCGGCTCTGCCGGTGCAATGCCCAGATCCGGTCCCGTGCCGGTCGTGAGGCTGTCGCGGATTCCGTCGAGGGTGGCGTCGCCCCGCTCCACCGCCAGGATCGCGGCGACGATCCGTCGCACCATCCCGCGCAGGAAGCTCGGTGCACGCACGTCGACGAGGATGCCGTCCGACTCCGGTTGCGCGTCCACGGAGTCCACGTGGCGGCGCGTACGCCCCGCCTCCGGGCTCGCGAATGCGCGGTACTCGTGCGGACCCACGAACTCCTTGGCGGCGTCGCGGAGGATGGCGATGTCGTGGTCTCCGGTCACGAGGTACCGGTACCAGCGCTGGCGGGCGCGCCTCGGGTCGTACCCCGGCGGGAGCTCGGAGCGGGCCCACGCCCACACGTCCTTGGCGGCGTCGTTGAACCGACCGACGACGGAATCGTCCACGACGTCGGCGTCGAATGCGATGACGTTCCCCAGTGCGCTGACGCCCGCGTCCGTCCGGCTCGCGCCGCGCACGTTGGCGGCGTTCACCTTTTCGACGAGTCCGGACTTCCCCAAGGCGAAGAGGACCTCGCCCTCGACGGTGAGGACGTCCGGCTGGCGGGCGAACCCGTGGAACCCGCGGCCGTCGTAGGCGATCTTGAGGGCGACGCGCAACGGAGTCCCGCCCTCCCCATCCGTCCTAGAGTATAAGTGGCTCCCGCCGCCGTTTTCTCGTGTTCGGGAACAATCACCCGCGGTGCTCGGAGCGTTCGCCAAGTACATGTAGCACGAGAGGACATAGGGAGCCTGCGCAACATCAGGGTCGTGGGTCTCACGTTCGTCAAGATTGCAGTGTCCAAGGATGCGGCGGGTCCATCCCAGACTGCCGAGGTGCTTGTTGACACGGGAGCGACGTACACGATGATCCCCAGGACGATCCTCGAACCCCTGGGCGTGGTCGCGTCTCGGAAGAAGCTCGTCCGTTTGGGAGATGGGCGAACCATGGAGCGGGGTCTCGGGCTCGCGCATGTGCGATACGACAAGTACGAGAGCCCGACATGGATCCTTTTCGGCGAGCCGGGCGACGCGGCCGTCCTCGGCGCCCTCACGCTCGAGGAGCTCTCCCTGCAAGTCGACCCGGAGTCCCAACAGCTTCGGGAGGTAGACACCGCCATGATGGTCGTGGCAGCGGGCTGAGGCAGGTTGCGGGCGTCAATCCTCGGCCAAGGCGTCTGGGTTCGACACACCTATTAGATGTCGATCCATGTGGCGTTCGTGGCCCGCGTCCACGTCGTCATGGTCGAGCCGAAACACGAGGGGAACGTCGGGGCGATTGCTCGCGTGATGACGAACTTCGGGGTCTCGAGCTTGCGAATCGTCCGTCCGCCGCCACTTGGCGAGGAGGCCCGGCGGCGCGCGATGCACGGCGGGGGCGTGCTCTCCGCCGCCAAACGGTTCGACCAGATCGAGGAGGCGACCGTGGGCATGGACCTCGTGATCGGGACGTCGGACGTCGACACCGCGAGCGAGAGGAAGTTCCTCCGGATTGCGCTCTCGCCCCGCGAGTTGGCGGCGAAGATCGCGGGGTTCGACGGCGAGGTCGCCCTCCTCTTCGGCCGCGAGGACTTCGGCCTGCGAAACGAGGAGCTCAAGGCGTGCGACATGCTCGTGACGATTCCCGCCAACCCGGAGTACCCGGTGCTCAACGTGGCCCAGGCGGCGTCGATTCTGCTGTACGAGATCCACGCCGCCAAACCGGAACCGGTCCGCGGCCGCCGGATGGCATCCGGCCTGGAGAAGGAGAAACTGTACGAGGCGTTCGCAGACCTCTTGGCGGTGACGAAGTACCCGCCCCACCTGCGGGAGCGCACACGCGTGATGTTCCGTCGGCTGATGGCCCGCGCGGAGCCGACGACGTGGGAGTACCACGCGCTCATGGGCGTCGTCGTCCGTGCGGCGAAGACGATCCGACGGGAGCGGGCGAAGAGCGTGCCCAAGCCCCGCGGGGGTTCAACTCTACGCCGTCGAGCAAATCGGTGAGTCACGACGTCCTGTCGGGACCATCACTTTGGCGGCGGTGGCACGAAGCATGTGAACGATGCGACGAGCAGCGGACCAACGTATATCATGAAAACGGGGTCCGTGGGGATTGTCACGTGGGCAACAACCGCGCCGGCCTGTCCGTTCGTGCTCCCGATCGACTTCACGGTTCCCGGCGGCGCCGTCCCCGGAGCCTCAGTGACCTTGACCGTGCTCCCGATGGGGAACGGGCCGAGCCCGCTCACTCTGAAGGTGAAGCTCGCGGGCCCCGTGACAAGGTAGAAGCCGTCCTCATTCTCTCCGCCCTTCGGTCCGGGGAGGGTCGTGTGCCCCGCGGGCGGGATCGTCTGACCGTGGGGGTTCACGAACTCTCTGTATCTCCGGATGCTGAAGCAACCACGCAGGCCCTCGTTGATGAAGTCCGGCGTCACGGATCCGGATGTGATGCCGCCGCCGGAGAACCCCGCGAAGGCCCCGGTGCCCCCGGTGATCGTCCAGGTGCCCGTGAGGGAATATGTATTCACTCCCGTCAAGAGGGTCGTCCCGGACTTGGATACCGACAGGGTTCCGTTGCCCGTCGTGAAGGTGATGGACGCCGCGAATGTCCCTGGGCTGAGCGTGAAGAGCTCCGTGAACGAGGCCGTCGTCGTGAGCCACCCGCTCGAGTCCGAGGTGACGGTCCCCACGAACGTTCCGGTCGGGCCCCCGGGCCCCACGATCGCGCCTGAGATCGTGATGACGTGACAGATAATCACGGGCTGCAAGGCGGTCTCGTCCGGCTTCACACCCGCGGCCCGGCCGAGGGTGCCCAGCAGCGCAAGTGAGACCAAAACACAAGCTGCGACACGAGTCCATCGAGCGAAACTCACGTTCCTCCCCGCGCGGAGAGCACTTACGAGACCATGAAGTTTCCTCCCCAGGGCTGCCCTTCGAAGGACATTATCACCAATGCGAACGATTGGACTAGGGGGGATGGATTTCAGACCCGAGAGTCGCCGCGAGTTGGAGCGCGGCCCCTTAGCGAGCCTCGAAAGGCTTTAAGAGCACTCCGCCATGCCGCCGCGGGGAACCTCGAATGGCGGAGAAGTGGAAGATCGAAGGGGAGTGGATCAACTCTTGCAACTGCGACTCCGGGTGTCCGTGCCTGTTCTACGCGGACCCGACGAGGGGCTCGTGCGAAGCGCTCGACGCGTTTCACATCGACGAGGGAAGGTACGGAAAGGTCGCCCTGGACGGGCTGAACGTGGTCGTCGCGTCGAAGTCGCCCGGGAACTTCTGGAAGGGGAACTGGACCGCGGCCGTCTACTTCGACGAGAAGGCGAAGCCCGAACAGCGGAACGCGCTCGAGACCCTGTTCTTCGGAAAGGCGGGCGGGGCGTTGGCGATGATCGCCGGCATGATCAGCAACCTGAAGGGGACGAAGTATGTCCGCATCAAGTTCGACCGGAGGAAGCACGCGGTGTCGATCCCCGGCGTGCTGGAGTACCAGCTGAAGGCCACGGAGGGCGGGAACAAGGCCCGGCCGATCCAAGTGTTGAACAACCCGTTCGCGCCGGCGATGGACCCGATGAACATGGGGATCGGACTCAAGAGCGTCTTCAACGACTACGGGATGCAGTTCGACAACACGGGGAAGGACGGGAACTGGTCCGCCTTCAAGATGTCGGGCCCCTGAGCGGCGACCGTGAAGCCTGCGTTCGTCCCGGGCTCCCCCACACGAGCGGTGACGGGAAGGAAGCCTGAGCCATGACGAGCCGCGCCCCAAGAACGGCGGGAGCAAGGTTATTAGGCCCCGCTCGGTACGCGGGGACAGGTATGACGGGAAAAAGGTCCCATACAGAGTCAGAGGCTAACAGCGCCAAGGAACCCCTCGGGAAGTTCGCGGCGCCAACCAAGGAGCCCACCCACTGCGATCGCTGCGGGAAGCGCCTGGGAATGTGGTTCAGCCTTGAGGACAAGGCGTACTGCTCCCCATGTTTTCACGCGAACTTCTGGACTCCCTTCCAAAGCGTCCCGGGCAAGGCCCGTTGACCTCCCCTTGGACACGGAAGGGCGGTGGAAGCGGGAGCAAAGGCGAGTCCGCTAGCCTCTCGTGATCAGGGTTTCCACATTGTCATGGGACTCGCTCGAATCCCGTGAGCGTCCGCAAGAACTTGACACCGTCCACCTCGACGACGTCGCCGACGGTCATGTGCCGAACGCCGGCCTTGCGGAAGGCCGCGAGCGGCGGCCCCACGCCGCTGAAGCCTGTGAACACGTACTTTGCGACCTCCTGTGGGGTGAGCGACTCCGGCACGCCCCGGATCTTTGGCTTCACTTCCAAGGCGAACTCGGCCACCACCCGGCGGCGGGCGTTCGGGTCCACGTCGTAGAACATCCTCTGGGACCACGCCCCCAGGTCCCGGTCGCTCGCGTAGTGCACGCGGACGCGGACGGTCGGCACGGCTACTTCCTCCACTCTTGGACGTCAGAGAGACCGCCAAGTCCAAACGCAGCAGCTTCGCCACGGAGGAACTCCTTGACTCCCGAGGGGCCCTGTATTCGCAGGGTAAGCGGCCCGCGCTGGGGCTCGAGGACAAGCGCAAAGGCAAGGAACGGACAGCATTCGCGCTCCCGTGCGATGAATTCCGTGACGGCCGCGAGCCACGTGTCCGTGCCCGGGACGGTGACCTCGTACCCATTCTCCAGCTCCCGCACGTCCCCGATGCGTTGCGACAGCATCCGGGCCAGCTCGTGCAATTGGCCCGTCTTCTCCGGTCCGGTCAAGCCGCAGGCGAGCGGAATGTCGATCGAAGCCATCGAAGAGACCTCGTCACTGGTTTGGTAATCCTGGGTTCCCTCTTCAGCCTTTTCTTAGGCGCTCGCCAAAGCAGCCAATATGACGGATGGCCGCGCGACCCTCCCCTGCGGTCGCGGCGTTCACTCGTAAAGGCTTGCGTGGGCCAGGATTCACGCGCCCGTGTGCTCGTAAGGCCTGCCGGCTCGACGTACTGGTAGCTCGTACTGGTAGCTGAATGCCTAGGCCAGGATTCGAACCTGGGAACCCCCTGCAGGCGAGGATCTTGAGTCCCTTTGAGCGTCGTGTGCCGCGCCCGGACCCGCAAGCGCTATAACGGACATCGGGTTGGAGCGGAGGGCCATGGCGAAGAACGCGATTCGGGGCATCATCACTTCCTTCCGCCGCGCGAAGCGGGTGCAGCACACGCACGAGACGATCGCGGAGATCGGAGAGGAGACGGAGCGGGCGACGCTCGTGGGGGCGAAGGCCCTGTGGACCGGGGAAGGCGGCCTTCGCGTCGTGGGGCGGATCACCGCCTCCCACGGCCGGGGGCACGCGGTGCGGGTGCAGTGGCGGAAGGGCTTCCCGCCCCAGGGCATCGGGACGCCCGTGGAGATCGTGGTCAAGTAGGCGCAGACGCGTCGGCGGGGACCAGATCGCGACCGCAATCGCCCGGACGATGGGCGCTTCGACCCTTGGCGGGTCATGTTTTGTGTCGGGCGTGGGGGACGCAAGGGCAGGAAGTTATCTGGCGACCCCTCAAAAAGGATGAGGAGGGCTGAGAATCTTACCCGTCAATCCCCTATGTCGGCGCGAATCTCGTGCAACGCGCGGTTCGCTGACCACGCCGGCGCGAGTCCGCAGCCGCGGTGGGATGCGGCGACCTCAACGAGCGCGGGCACCAACGGATTTGGGCTCGGGGTTTGCCGCCAGATCGAAGCGGCCTCCGCTCGGGGTTCTCAGAGTTCACCCGCCTCACGCATCCGGCGAAGCTGGCGCGCATGGCCGTTCAGGCGGTCTTGAACTCGGACGAGGGACTCTCTGACCGTGTCGTAGAGCCTCCGCATCAAAGCTCGGAATTGCGCCTCGGAGTGCGAGACTCTCGATAAGAAGTCGATTTCCTTCAAGGGCGGCGGTGAGGTCCGTTTCGACATCAGTCATCGCACCGTCGTACTCGTTGATAATGCCGCCGCTCCTCGTCCGTCAGCGTCATGGGAATCCACGCGCCATCCCATCGGGGCCCGAGGTGGCGGCCACCATGCGGTCTTTCGGCGTACCTGTAGCCGGAACCGGTCATGGGCGTGAGCCCCATAGGGCGGCCGTGTCGCGCCTCTCGCGCAAATGGGTGCATGCGGGGCTATTCAAGGGGTGCGCTCGATTCCGGACCTCGGCGCGGGCCTGGCGCGGTGCATCCCCGTGTGACCTCCCGCCTCCGATGCCCGAAGCCCCCTCGCGGAACCGCCCGCCCTCCCAGCAAGCTTCATGACGGTCATCCCCGTTGTCCCAGCGGTTGGTGAGGATATGGTCGACAAGGTGGCGAAGCTCGCCGAGGACGTGCGGACGAGGATGGAGAACGCGGGGGAGTGGGAGAAGGTCCCGACCTCGATCCCGGGGATCTTCATGGTGCACATGCCCGACAAGGAGCTCCGCGTCATGCTCATGTTCAACCCCACGGACGACGCGGGCAA
>Ga0209521_10000068_pt1 | contig 57659 bp, 61 predicted proteins | sample Rifsed19ft4_FD_184016 | JGI IMG/M metagenome (GOLD analysis project Ga0209521, IMG submission 184016) | Soil microbial communities from Rifle, Colorado, USA - sediment 19ft 4 (version 2) | ecosystem: Environmental > Terrestrial > Deep subsurface > Rock core/Sediment | place: Rifle, Colorado...
GCTCGCGCAGAAGCGGGCGTCGCCGGGCACGGGCGCCTCGCAGCGTGGGCAGGATGGTTGCGGGGACGCGATCATCATCCGGGCGACATCATAGCCCCGACGTCTCGTGCGGCCTACCCTGACTATACTGAGCGTTCCCTCCGTGCCACGTGGGCAGGGTGCACTCCGGGCCTGGCTCCAGGGAGTGCCATGGCGAGTGTCGGTCTCATCGTCAATCCGAGCGCCTCGCGGGACGTGCGGCGGCTGACGTCGCTTGCCCGCACGATCGACGTGCATGAGCGCGCGAACGCCGTGGCGCGGGTGCTCTGCGGGCTGGCGGGCGGCGGCGTCGAGAGCGTGTGGTACATGCCCGACGCGGCCCACGTCGTCGAGCGGGCCCATGAGGTGCTCGCCGCGACGCCCGCGGCTGGGGCCGCCGCCGGACTCCGTCTTCGCCCCGTCGTCCTCGGCGGCGACGGGTACGCGTCGGACGCGGCCGGCACCCGGGCCGCGTCCACGGCGCTGGGCGAGGCGGGCGTCGCCTGCCTCGTGACCTTCGGCGGCGATGGCACGAACCGTGCGGTCGCCTCGGGCTGGCCCGAGGCGGTGCTCCTGCCGCTTGCCGGGGGCACGAACAACGCGTTCGCCACCCCCCTGGATCCGACGGCGGCCGGGCTTGCCGCCGCGCTCTACGCGGCCGATCCCGCGCGGCACGATCGCCACGTCGTGCGCCGGCCGCGCCTCGAGTTGCGGCTCGACGGCGCTGCGCCGACGATCGCCCTCGTCGACGTCGCGGTGGTGCGCGGCGGCTGGGTCGGGGCACACGCGATCTGGGACCCCGGGCTGCTCGTCGAGGCGGTGGTCGCGCGCAGCGACCCGTCGCTCACGGGCCTGGCCGGTGTGGCGGGCGTCGTCCGGCCGCTCGACGGGCAGGCGGTGGAGGCCATCCACCTCCGGTTCGGTCCGCCCGGCCGGCGCGTCCTCGTGCCTCTCGGGCCCGGTCAGCTCGTTCCCATCGAGGTCCACGACGTGCGGGTGCTCCGGCCCGGCGAGCGGATCGTCTTGGCTGGCCAAGACGGCGCCGCGCCCGGGCAGGTCACCCTGGCGTTCGACGGCGAACGGGAGATCACGCTCACACCCGGCTCCGTCGCCGAGGTGCGGCTCCACGCGAATGGTCCGCGTGTGCTGGATGCCGCCGGGTTGCTCCGAGCGGCGGCGGCCGACGGGCTCCTGGTCGCACCGGGCGTACCCGACCGGTGGGGAGCGGAACGATGACGGCCGCATCCGCTGACGGGACGTGGCGCGTCCTCGCCGACGACGGCGGGCGCGATGCCCTGCGCAACCTGGCGCTCGACGAGGCCCTCGGCCGGACGGCGGGACCGGTCCCGACGGTCCGCCTCTGGCGGAACGGTCCCTGCGTCGTCCTCGGCAGGTTCCAGGTCACCGCTGCCGAGGTCGACGCGCGCGCCTGCCGGGAGCTCGGCGTGCCGGTGTATCGGCGCTTCACCGGCGGTGGGGCCGTGTACCAGGACCCGGGCAACCTCAACGTCACCATCGTGGTCCGCCGGGACGACCCGCATCTCGCGGGCCGGATCGAGTCGTCCAGGCTGCCCGACCTCTACCGACTCGTGCTCGAGCCACTCGCCGCGGCCGCCCGGTCGCTCGGCCCAGCGGCCGTGGCGGCCGAGCGGAACCTGATGGTCGGCCGAACGAAGCTCGGCGGCGTCGCCGCCTGGATCGGCCGCGAGGCCCTGCTCGTCCACGGGACGCTCCTCGTCGACGCCGACCTGGCGACGCTCGAGTCGGTCCTCGCCGGGCCGGGGGCTCCAGGCGACCCGCGCTGGGAACGCACGCGCAGCAGGCGGTCGCCGGTCACCTCGCTTGCTCGCGAGGCCGGCGCGACCGGGAGGTCGGGCCTCGATCCGGCCACCGTGGACGCGGCCGTCGTTGCCGCGGTGACCCATGGGGCCGGGCGAGCTGGCTCAGTCACGGAAGACGAAGCGGCCAGTACCGCCCGGCTCATGCAGGTGCGGTACGCCCAGCCGGGCTGGCACGAGCACGGGTGAAGGGAGGCGATGCAGAGCGGAGAACCTCACGGTCCCCAACGGTTTCAGGCATGGAGGAGATACCACCGATGCCCAGCGACGAGACACTTCGCGAGATGCACCACCAGATGGTTCGCATCCGCCTCTTCGAGGAGACCATCCAGAAGATCTACTTCGAGGGCAAGACGCCCGCGTTCGACATCGCCGCCGGGCCGGTGCCCGGCGAGATGCACCTCGCGGCGGGCCAGGAGCCCGTCGCGGCCGGGGTCTGCGCCCATCTCCGCCCGACCGACGCCGTGACGGCCACCCACCGCCCGCATCACGTCGCGCTGGCGCACGGCATGGACATGAAGAAGCTGGCCGCCGAGATCTTCGGCAAGGACACCGGCCTGGGTCATGGCAAGGGCGGCCACATGCACCTGTTCGATCCGGCGACGAACTTCGGCTGCAGCGGGATCATCGCGGAGGGCATGCCCACCGCCGTCGGCCACGCGCTCGCCTTCAAGAAGCAGGGCCGCGACGACGTCGCCGTGTCGTTCTTCGGCGAGGGGGCCGCGAACCAGGGAGCGTTCCACGAGTCGCTCAACCTCGCCGCGTTGTGGACGCTGCCGGTCGTCTTCGTCTGCGAGGACAACGCGTGGGCGATCAGCGTGCCGAAGGAGAAGGCCACCGCGATCGCCAACAACAGCGATCGCGCCGCGGCATACGGGATCCCGGGCGTGCTCGTCCCGGACAACGACCCCGTCGCGATCTACGAGGCCGCCGGCGAGGCGGTGGCTCGGGCTCGGCGTGGCGCCGGCCCCTCGCTCATCGAGATCAAGACCGATCGCCTGCTCGGCCACTTCGAGGGCGACCCGCAGGCCTACCGGACGAAGGAGGAGCTGGCCCTGCTCAAGGAGCGCGATGCGCTCCGGGCGTTCGAGCGCCGGCTCATCGACGCCGGCTCGCTGACTGCGGCCGACGCCGAGGCGACCTGGACACGCTGCCGGACGGAGGTCGACGGAGCGATCGAGTTCGCCCGGACGAGCCCGTACCCGGAGCCCGCGGCCGCCCTCCAGCACGTCTTCGCCTGATCGAAGGGAGCCCACCGATGGCAGTCGAAACCCAGCGCCTGCTTACGACATCGAAGGCCATCTCCGAGGCGATCGCCCAGGAGATGGAGCGGGACCCACGGGTCTTCGTCATGGGCGAGGATATCGGGGTCTACGGCGGCATCTTCGGGGCGACCGAGGGGCTGCTTGCGAAGTTCGGACCCGAGCGCGTGATGGACACGCCGATCTCGGAGACGGCGTTCATCGGGGCGGCGGTCGGCGCCGCGGTCTCGGGCATGCGGCCGATCGCCGAGCTGATGTTCGTTGACTTCTTTGGCGTCTGCATGGACCAGATCTACAACCACATGGCGAAGATCCATTACGAGTCCGGCGGGAACGTGAAGGTGCCCGTCGTCATCACCACCGCCATCGGCGGCGGCTACGGCGACGCCGCTCAGCACTCGCAGACGCTCTACGGGATGTTCGCCCACCTGCCCGGGATGAAGATCGTCGTGCCCTCCACGCCCTACGACGCGAAGGGCCTGATGATCTCGGCCATCCGGGACGACAATCCGGTCATCTACATGTTCCACAAGGGGGTCATGGGGCTCGGCTGGATGACGCCGAACCCGCGCGCGACGGGGCCCGTGCCCGAGGAGCCGTACACGATCCCGATCGGCAAGGCGGATGTGAAGCGCGAGGGTCGCGACGTCACGGTCGTCACGCTCTCGCTCATGGTCCACCGGGCGCTCGATGCGGCCGAGGACCTGGCCAAGGAGGGCATCGAAGCGGAGGTCCTCGACCTGCGCACGGTGATCCCGCTCGACCGCGAAGCGATCGTCGAGTCCGTGAAGAAGACGCACCGCCTCCTCGTGGTCGACGAGGACTACCGGAGCTTCGGCCTGTCCGGCGAGGTCATCACGACGGCCATCGAGGGAGCGTTCGATCATCTCGACGCGCCGCCGGCCCGGCTCGCCTACCCGGACGTCCCGATCCCGTACAGCCGTCCGCTCGAGCAGTTCTGCCTGCCCGATCGGGGCAAGATCGCGGCGGCCGTGCGCCAGCTCATGAGCTGACGACCGGCCAAGGGGCGCCGGGCGGTCAGCCGCCCGGCGCCCCTCGCGTCAACACTCGCGAAGGAGGAGCGTCATGCGCCACGAGATCGTGATGCCGCGCCTGTCGGACACGGTCGAGGAGGGCGTCCTCGTGACCTGGTTCGTGGAGCCCGGCGCGATGGTCGGGGAGGGCGATCTCGTGGCCGAGGTCCAGGTCGAGAAGGTGGCCGCGGAGGTCCGTGCCCCGGCCGCCGGGCGGATCGGGAGCCTGCTCGCGGAGCCGGGCGGCGTCGTCGTGCAGGGCGCGGTCATCGCCGTCCTCGAACCCGAGGGATCGGTCGCCGCACCGGTCGGGGGCCTCGGCGCACTCGCCTCACCTGCGGCCAGACGGCTCGCCGCCGAGCTGGGCCTCGACCTTGCCGCCGTGCCGGGGAGTGGACCGGGAGGGCGGATCGTCGAGGCGGACGTGCGCGCGGCAGCGGACGCCCGTGGCGCAGGCGCGCCCGCCCCATCCGCCGAAGGCCGGCTCGAACCCCTCTCACCGATGCGCCGCGCGATCGCCGAGCGACTGCGGGCGGGGTTCGCCGCCACGGCGCAGCTCACCCTCACCAGTGAGGCCGACGTCACCGTCCTGGCCGGTCGGCTGACCGATTGGTCGGTGGCCTGGGGCCGGCGTGCCTCGTACAGCGAGGCGATCGTCCGGGCGTCCGCGCTCGCCCTGCGCGACCACCCGCGGCTGGCTGCCCGCTGGACCGGCGTGGGCATCGTCCACCCGGAGCGCATCGATGTCGGCATCGCGGTGGCCCTCGACGACGGGCTCATCGTGCCGGTCGTCCGGGACGCCGATGGCAAGGGTCTGGCCACGCTCGGGGCGGAGATCGCCGAGCTGGCCGAGCGGGCCAGGCGCGGCCAGCTCACCCCGGCCGAGACCGAAGGCGGCTGTTTCTCGGTGACGAACCTCGGGGCCTACCGCATCGACGCCTTCACGCCGCTCCTCAACCCGCCGCAGACGGCCATCCTCGGCGTCGGGCGCGCCAGAGCGCGCCCGGCCGTCGTCGACGGCGCGGTCGTCGTGCGGACGCTCCTCGTCCTGAGCCTCACCTTCGACCACCAGGTCGTCGACGGGGCGCCCGCGGCGGCCTTCCTCGACGCCGTCGTGGCGCTCCTCGAGGACCCCGATCGGCTCGCCGGCTAGCCGGTTCCCGACGCTGCCGCGGCGACGGCTTGGACGATCTTCCGGTAACCGGTGCAGCGGCACAGGTTGCCGGCCAGCGCGGTACGGATCTCGCTCTCGCTCGGGCTCGGGTTCGCGGCCAGCAGCGCCGTGGCCGACATGAGCATGCCCGGCGTGCAGAAGCCGCACTGGACGCCACCCTCCTCCAGGAAGGCGCGCTGCAGAGCACTCGGCTGGTTATCGCGGACGAGGCCTTCCACCGTCGAGATGCGCCGGCCCGCGGCCTGGAGGGCCAGGTAGGAGCAGGAGTTCACAGGCCGGCCGTCGAGCAGGACCATGCACGCGCCACATTCCGAGTCGTCGCAGCCCTCCTTGGTGCCGGTCAGGCCGAGGTCGGTGCGCAGGGCGTCGAGCAGTGAGTGCCCCGGGTCGACGACGAGTTCGTACGGGACGTCGTTGACGGTGAGCGTCAGCGGGTACCTCATGCGGCCGCCTCCTCGGCTCTCTTCAGGGCAGCCTCGATGGCCCGGCGAACGATGACCGGCACCATCGCCGTCCGGTAGCGGGCGGTCGCCCGGACGTCGTCGATCGGGCGGGCGGCAGCGGCGGCCCGCGCTGCAGCGGCGGCCACGCGCTCGGTGGTGGGTAGCTGGCCGCGCAGGGCCGTTTCTGCGTCGGCGGCGCGCACGACCGTGGGCGCGACCGCGGTCAGCGCGATCCGCGCTTCCGTGCATCGACCGTCGGCGTCGAGTGCGACGAGGACGGCGGCACCGACGACCGCGATCTCCATCGAGGCGCGGTAGTCGAGGCGGAGGTAGGCCGAGCCCACGCGGCCGGCCGGCTGCGGCGGCACGGTCACGCCGGTGAGCAGCTCGCCGGGCGCCAGCGCCGTCCGCGCCGGACCGAGCAGGAAGTCGGCGAGCGGCAGGCCTCGGGTCCCGCTCGCCGAGCGCAGCTCGACCGAGGCGTCGTAGACGAGGAGCGGCGCCCCGCTCTCCATGGCCGGGGACGCGTTGCACAGGTTGCCGCCCAGGGTGCCGACGTGGCGCGTGGCGGGCGAACCGACCAGCGCGGCGGCATCGGCGAGGGCGGTCCAGCGGCGCCGGACGAGATCCGACCGTTCGAGGTCCGCATGGGTCACGAGCGCCCCGAGGGCCAGCCCGCCGAACGGCGAGCCTTCGATCGTGGCCAGCTCGCTCAAGCGGTGGATGGCGACGAGCGCGGTCGGCAACTGGCGCCGGCCGCCGCGAGCGGCGACGACGAGGTCCGTGCCCCCGGCCACTACCCCTGCGTCGTTCCCCAGCTCGGCGAGCAGCGCGATGGCCTCGTCCAACGACGCCGGTGCGTGATAGGTGCGGCCCACGGCGACGGCCACTCAGGCGTCCTCGCCGGCGAGTGCGGCCCAGACCCGGACCGGGGTCATGGGCAGGTGCCGGACCCGGACCCCGGTCGCAGCCGCGATGGCATTGGCCACCGCCGCTGCGGTGGGCACGACCGGCGGCTCGCCGACACCCTTCGAGCCGTACGGCCCGCCATCGGCCGCGGGCGCATCGACGAACGCGATCTTCATAGCCGGCACGTCGGCCGCCGTCTGGAGCTTGTAGTCGAGGAGGTGCGGGTTCGCCTGGTTGCCGTCGCGGAACACGGTGCCCTCGCTGAGCGCGATGCCGAGGCCGTGGACGATGCCGCCCTCGACCTGGCCTTCGACGCCGATCGGGTTGAGGACCCGCCCGAACTCGTGGCCGGCGGCCACCTCCAGCACGCGCACGACGCCTGTCTCGCGGTCGACCCGGACGCGAGCGGCGTGGGCGAAGAAGGCCGGGGCGGCGAAGGCCGGGAACGCGACCCGCCCGGCGCACGACCCGCCGAGGCTGTCGGGCATCTTCGGTGCGGGCGGGTTGCCCTGGCCGGTGATCAGCTCGCCGTCGTCCTGGGCGCGCCTGGCCAGCGCCGCGATCACGACCGACCGGCCGGGCGCGTCCTTCGCGCGGACCACGCCGTCCACCAGCTCGAGGTCGAGCGGATTCGCCTCCAGCTCGTCCGCCGCCATGCGCAGCAGCCGGTCGCGGATCTGCGCCGACGCGGCCAGGACCGCCCGTCCCACGTTGAACGTGGTCTGGCTGCCCGAGCTGCCCGAGTCGAAGGCGCCCGCGTCGGTATCCTGGTAGACGAGCGAGATGCGTTCGGGCGCGAGGCCCAGCTCCTCGGCGGCGAGAAGCGCGAGGCCCATGACGCTGCCCGAGCCGTTCTCCTGGGCGCCGGTGACGACCGTTGCCGAGCCATCGGCGTTGAGCTTGATGTAGCAGCCCGCAGGGCCGGGTGCGCTGAACCACCAGCCGACGGCCAGGCCCATCCCGTCGCCGGGCGGCAGCGGCCGGCCCCAGCCGATGAGGCGGGCGGCCTCGAGCAGGCTCTCCCGTGCGCCGATCTTCTCGAAGCGTTGGCCGGTGGGGCCCTCGTCGCCCTCTGCGACGATGTTGCGGAGGCGGAACTCGAGCTTGTCGAGGCCAAGCCGCTCGGCGATGGCATCCACGTGCTGCTCGAGTGCCCAGCAGACCTGCGGGCCCGAAGGTGCCCGGGTGGAGCCGGCCGGTGTCCGGTTCGAGTAGACGGTGCGTCCCTCGACGAGCATGTTCGGGTGGCGATAGGGCCCGGCGGCCATCATCGTGGCGATCTCGGTGATGACCGGGCCGTGGGTCGCATAGGCGCCGGTGTCGAGGATGAGGCTCGCCTCGTGCGCGACGATCGTGCCGTCACGCCGCACGCCGGTGCGGAACGTGGCGATGATGCCGTGGCGGGCCATGTCGGTGGCGGTGAACTCCTGGCGCCGGTCGAACACGAGGCGCACCGGCCGCCGCGCGGCGCGGGCCAGGGCCGCCACATGAGCTTCGAAATGGAACTCGCACTTCCCGCCGAAGCCGCCGCCGAGGTGGGGGACGACGACGCGGACTGCGCTCTCGGGCAGCTCGAGCGTCCTGGTCAACCCGTTGCGCGCCGGGAACGGCGTCTGCGTCGTGCTCCACACGGTGACCCGGTCACCCTCCCACTGGGCGAGGACCGCGTGGGGCTCGATGGGGACGGGATGCGACATGTCGGCGACGTAGCGGCCCTCGACGATCTCGTCGGCTGCGGCGAAGCCGGCCTCGATGTCGCCCTTGACGATGTTCACAAAGCCGCAGTCGTTGCCGTCGCGGACGATCCCGTCGTTGGCGCTGTAGTCCTGCCAGTCCTCGTGGACGAGCGGCGCGCCGGGCGCCAGGGCGGCCTCGGGATCGAGGACCGGGGGCAGCGCCTCGAGTTCGACCTCGATGAGCCGGCAGGCCCGGTCGGCCAACTCGGGCGTCAGGGCCGCCACGGCAGCCAGGATCTCGCCTTCGAAGCGCACGACTTCGTGGGCGAACAGCGTCCGGTCCTCGACCGCCGCGCCGAAGCGGACGAAGGGGACGTCGTCCTGCGTGAGGACGGCCAGGACGCCCGGCAGGGCGCGCGCCGCGGACACGTCGAGGCGCCGGATCCGGGCCCGCGGGACGCCGGCGTGGAGGAAGGCGGCATGGAGCATCCCGGGCAGCACCAGGTCGGCCGCGTAGCGCGCCTGACCGGTCACCTTGGGGAGGCCGTCCGCCCGGACGAACCGCCGTCCCAACACCCGACTCATCGCGGCCTTCTCGTCGCCCGGCGTGACCGAGCGCCTGATCAGCGGTGCGTCAGGTCTTCGGCGTCTTCGGCGCCTTCGGCTTCTTCGGCTTCGGCGGCCGCTTCGGCGTCTTGTCACCCATCTGGGACCTCCTCGTTCGCGTGAGGGGGGCGCGACCCGCCCGGCATCCGGGTCGGTCGACCAGGCGACACGCGGCACCTGCTCGGCGACACGATACCCGAACACGGGTCTCCCGCACCGGTCCTGCGCGCCACTCCCCACCGACGGGATCCGCAGCGAGCACCCCTGGCCGGCCGGCTCACCCGGCAGCAGCGGCGCCATCAAGCAGGCCGTCGCGGCCGGCTTGGGGATCACGGTCATCTCGCACTGGGCGATCGAGAAGGAGCTCCAGCGTGGTCGTCTGGTCGTCCTCGACGTCGAGGGCTTTCCGCTCGAGCGACGGTGGTCGCTGGTCAACCTTCGGGCACGCCGCCTCTCACCGGCCGCTCGCCTGTGTCGCTCGTTCCTCGCCGACTATGCGGCTGCCCACGGCGCCGGCTGATCGGCTCCCTCGGCGCAGCGGGCGCTGCTCCGCCGAGCGCAAGGGCCGGACGGCTCTGGCCGCCGGGCCCGGCCCTCGATAGCGTGACGTGGTGAAGAGGAGGGCTGTCGGGCGTGTCAGAAGCGACCATCCGCCAGTGTCACTTCCCGGGCGATCTCGTCTACGACGTGGAGCGCGACCTGTGGGCGCGGCAGGATGGCGACGGGACGCTGGTGCTGGGGCTCACGGACGTCGGCCAGTCGCGGGCCGGGCACATCCAGGTGGTGAGCTTCTCTCGCCGCGCGCGGTCGGGGACGGTCGATCGTGGCGACGCGCTCGCGGTCCTGGAGAGCGCGAAGTGGGTGGGACCGGTCACGGGCCCCGTGGCCGGGTTGGTGGTCGCGCTGAACGAGGTGCTCCTCGTCCGGCCGAAGCTGATCAACCTCGACCCCTACGGCCGCGGCTGGATCGTCCGTCTCCGACCGGCTTCGGGCGAGGCTCTCGCCTTGGTCGACGGCTGGGTGCGCGGGCAGGAGGCCCTCGAGCGCTACGAGGCCAAGCTGCGGCTGCCGTTCCGCTCGGTGGCCGGGGTGGACGAGGACTTCTGGTGCGTCCACTGCAACGAGTGGGACGTATGACCCCTCGGATCGAGCTGTTCACCCACCCCGTCTGCAGCGGCTGTCGCGAGGCGCTGCTGGCGCTGTCCGAGCTGGAGAGGGCGGGGGAGATCGAGCTGGTGCTCTGGAGCCTCGCCATCCCCTCCGGACGCGCGCGCGGGGCCGAGGCCGGCGTGACGAGCGTCCCCACCGTGATCGTCGCCGGGGAGACCCGGGAGCTGGCCACGCGCCAGACGCTGGAGCGCCTGATCGACGAATTGCGCGAGCCCCGGCTCTGAACCCGGCCTGCGTCAGCGCCGGGCCCTGGCGCCCCTTCAGGTCCGGGGCGGGCCGCAGGCCGGTCGCGACCTCATCCGGTCCGCAAGGATGATCGACCCCCAGATCACGATGCCGGTGAGGAAGACGCCGATCGTCGCCCCGACGTCGGTCAGGCGCTCCGGCGCGAGCAGGAGGAGCAGGCCCAGGCCGAGCATGAGCAGGCCGCTCAGCAACTTGAGCCTGCGCATCTCCCGCTCGCTGATGCCGCGGGAGCCCAGCTTCCAGGTGAAGAAGGCGACCACCGCCAGCAGCGGAGCGACATACACGACGTTGTACAGCAGCAGGTACGCGTAGTAGGTCCCGAGGGGGAGGCTCGACAGCGTCAGCACCCGGGTGAAGACGACCGGGAAGCCGCCCGTGCAGAGCATCTCGTACGAGTTGGCCACGACGGCCACGAGCACCGTTCCGGCGACGAGGGCCGTGAGCCGCGTCGTCTCGGAGAGGTCCAGCATCCGCCCGAAGATCGCCGGCTTCGCCGACCCCGGGATGACCAGCGAGGGACCGTGCCCGAACCAGGCGAAGTCCTTGATGTTGATCAGCGCGGCCAGCACCGCCGCGCCCCCGGCGACCAGGGTCACGACGCGCAGCGCCCCGAAGAGCAGGAAGAGGTTGAGCCAGGCCGCCATCAGCACGAAGTAGGTCAGCCCCGAGACGAGGACGAACGTGCCGCCGATGAGCGCCATGCGTGCGCGGCTACGGAAGCCGACGAGGACGCTGAGCAGGAAGAGGAGGACCGAGAGCGCGCAGGGGTTGAAGGCGTCGAGGCCACCGAGGACGATGGCCAGGACCGGCAGGGAGATCGTCCTGGCGTCCACCGGACCCGCCAACGGGAGCACCACCGACGTGCCCGCGCCGGCAGGGGTCGGGGAGGGGGTCGGGGTCGCTGAGGCGGCCGGCGTCGCCGACGTGGACGGTCTCGGCAGCGCCGCCACGAGCTCGTCGTGGTACGCCACCAGCTCGGCGCGCAGGCTCACGCCGGTCGTCGTCGCCTCGTCGAAGCCGGTCCGGAGTCGGCCGGCGAAGAGGAAGGCCGGCACGCTCTGGATCTCCTCGCCGATGCTCGCCGCGAGGTCGACGATGAGCTGCCGGTTCGCCTCGCTGTCGCCGTCGAGCTGGAGCGAGTGGACGGTGAGCCAGGGCAGTTCGGCCTCGAGCTCCGCCACGAAAGGCCGCGCCTTCGCGCAGTGCGGGCAGGTGCTCAGCCAGCCATAGTAGAGGTCGACCTGCACGTCGCCGCGCTCATCGAGGTGGTACCACGGCGACGACGGCGGTGGGGACCCGGCGGCTGTGGAGGCCGGCGGCGTGGTCGCGGCGACGGTCGCGAGCAGGATGATCGCCGCCGCCCCCACGCGGAGCATGCCCCTTGGTGACAAGGCGGGACCCATCGATCTCGATTCAAGCCGTGCGCCGTCCGAACCGCGAGTGCCGGTCGGCCCGCTGGGTCAGTCCGATCGAGCCGGACTGGAGCGGCGGGCGGGCCCACTGAGCTCGACGCCTGCACGGACCGGTGTCACGATGATGCCCATGGCCGCCACGGTCCCGTTCGGCGACTCCCTGCTGCTCCTGATCGCCTTCCTGACGCTCGCGTCGATCTCCGTCTTCGCCTTCGTCGACGTCGTCCGGCGGCGGGACCTGAGCCGGTCCTGGAAGGGGCTCTGGATCGTCGTCGTCTTCGTGCCACCGTTCCTCGGCACGCTCGTCTACCTGCTCTTCCGCCCGGCGGGCGCCACCAGGGCCGAGCGGGAGGCGATGGAGAAGGCCGACCCCGACTCGCCCCGGTAAGCGCGCGCCAAGCGCCGGGGCACACGATGGGCGGCATGAATGACACCTCGCCGGCAGACCGACGCACCCTCCGCCGTCGCCGTGGCGACGAGGCTGAGGCACTCGCGGCCCGCCATCTCACCGAGCGCGGCTGGACCATCCTGGCCACCCAGCTGCGGGTCGGGCGCGACGAGGTCGATCTCCTCGCCCTCGAACCCGGACCCCCGCCGACGATCGTGGTCGTGGAGGTGCGCAGCCGCTCCGACGCTCGCTACGGCGCGCAGGAGGAGCGTGTGGACGCCCGGAAGCTGCGCTGCCTCTACCGGGCGGCGGCGGCCCTGCGGATAGCGGGCCGGTCGGCCGACGGCACCCTCCTGCCTCGCGGGCCGTGGCGCGTGGACCTCGTGTCCGTGGACCTCGCCGCGGCCGACGGGTCCCACGACGGACGTCCCATGGCGCGCGTGCGCCACCTGCGCGGGCTCATCCCGCCCTGAGCCGGCAGGGGGCTGCGGCAGGACCCTGTGCTAGACTTCCGCGGCCGCCCGCAGGGCAGGCGCCGTGGATCCGTCCGCGGCATCACGCACGCGTGCCGCTCCCCGCGGGGGTGCCGGCCGGCGCCCGGAAGCGTCGAGTCCGGTCCGCGGACCCTGAGGCGCGCGGAGGTCAGAACCGCACAGGAGGTCCTCGCCCCATGCCGACCGTGTCGATGCGCCTGCTCCTGGAGGCCGGCGTCCACTTCGGCCACCAGACGCGACGTTGGAACCCGAAGATGCGCCCGTTCATCTTCGCCGAGCGCAACGGGATCCACATCATCGACCTGGCCCAGACGGTGCGCCGCCTGGACGTCGCCCTGAACTTCGTGACCGAGACGACCGCCCGTGGCGACATGGTCCTCTTCGTGGGCACCAAGAAGCAGGCCCAGGAGCCGATCGCCGAGGAGGCCACCCGCGCCGGCCAGCCGTACGTCAACCAGCGCTGGCTGGGCGGCATGCTCACGAACTTCGTGACCATCAAGAAGCGCCTCGCCCTGCTCGAGCAGCTGGAGGCGCGTCAGGCCAACGGCGACTTCGAGCGCATGAGCAAGAAGGAGGCCTCGCGCCTGCTCGACGAGATGGCCCGCCTGCAGCGCACCGTCGGCGGCATGCGGCGGATGAAGCGCCTGCCGGGCGCCATCTTCATCGTGGACCCCCACCGAGAGCGGATCGCCACGATCGAGGCGCGCAAGCTCGAGATGCCGGTCATCGGGACCGGCGACACGAACGTGGACCCCGACGAGCTGGATTACATCATCCCCGCCAACGACGACGCCATCCGGGCCATCCGGCTCCTGTGCAGCCTCGTGGCCGACGCGGCCATCGAGGGTGCTCGGCAGCGTGCGACCCGCTCCGAGGTCGAGCCGGTGGACGAGGAACCGATGGTCGAGCGGCTCGAGGAGACGGCCAGCGACGAGCTCGTCGCCGCGGTGGCCGCCGGTCAGGCGCTTTCCTTCGAGCCGGACCCGGAGGACGATGAGGCGCTCCTGCCCGTCCACGGCCGCCCCGTCGCCGAGCATCTGCACCGCCCGGCCGTCGAGCCCGAAGAGGCGGTCGAGGAGGTCTAGGCCTCGCCGCGCCGACATCCTGACCAGACATTCGAGGGACACCAAGCGTCATGACCACACCGACCATCAGCGCCGACGCCGTCAAAGAGCTCCGCGAGCGGACCGGCGCCGGCTTCATGGACTGCAAGCGCGCGCTCGAGGAGACCGCCGGCGATCTGGACCGGGCGGTCGCCGTGCTCCGCGAGCGCAATCAGGCCTCCGCGGCCAGGAAGGCCGGGCGGGAGGCACGCGAGGGGCTCATCTACAGCTACATCCACACCGGCGGCCGCATCGGCGCGATCGTCGAGGTCAACTGCGAGACCGACTTCGTGGCCCGCAACGAGCAGTTCCAGAAGCTCGTGCGCGACCTGGCCATGCAGGTTGTCGCGCTCCGCCCGCTGTACCCGACGATCGACTCGATCCCTGCCCAGGCGCTCGAGGCGAAGCGCTCCGAGCTCCTCGCCGACGAGATCGTGCAGAAGAAGCCGGAGGCGATCCGCGGGCAGATCGTCGAGGGCCAGCTCAGGAAGTGGTTCCAGCAGGTCGTGCTCTCCGAGCAACCCTTCCGCGACACGGACCAGACCGTGGGTCAGCTCGTGCTCGACGCGATCGCGACCATCGGCGAGAACATCCGCGTGCGTCGCTTCGTGCGCTTCGAGCTCGGAGAGGACCTGTGAGCGACGCCCGTGCGCCGCGCTATGGCCGGATCCTCCTGAAGATCTCGGGCGAGGCGCTGCTCGGCGACCGGCAGTACGGGGTCGATCCGGGCTTTTGCGCGTTCATCGCCCGCCAGGTCGCGGACGTCCACGGACTGGGCGTCCAGGTGGCCATCGTCGTCGGCGGCGGAAACATCTTCCGCGGCATGGCCGCGGCAGCGAAGGGCATGGACCGCGCCACGGGCGACTACATCGGCATGCTGGCCACGGCGATGAACGCCCTCGCCCTGCAGGACGCCATCGAGAAGGCCGGCGTGGCCACGCGCGTCATGAGCGCCATCGCCATGAACGAGGTCGCGGAGCCGTACATCCGGCGAAGGGCCGTGCGCCACCTCGAGAAGGGTCGCGTGGTCATCTTCGCGGCCGGCACCGGGAATCCCTACTTCACGACCGACACCGCGGCCGCGCTGCGGGCGGTGGAGATCGGTGCTGAGGTCATCCTCAAGGCCACCAAGGTGGACGGGGTCTACGATGCCGATCCCATCAAGGATCCACAGGCCCATCGCCACGACCATCTGAGCTACGCCGACGTGCTGAACGGCCGCCTGCAGGTCCTCGATGCCACGGCCGTCTCCCTGTGCATGGAGAATGACCTGCCCATCGTCGTCTTCGACCTCAACACGCCGGACAACATCCGGCGCGTGGCCCTGGGCGAGACCGTGGGCACCCGGATCGACGGAGGTGACACGGCATGAGCCAGACGGCCGACGTCGAGGCGCGCATGGGTCGCGCCGTGGAGGCCCTGGAGCGCGAGCTGGCGGCCGTGCGCACGGGTCGCGCCTCGACCGCCCTCGTCGAGCGGCTGCACGTCGAGTACTACGGCACGCAGACGCCGCTCAACCAGCTGGCCGGGATCAGCGTCCCCGAGCCCCACCAGATCGTCATCCAGCCGTGGGATCGCGGGGTCCTGGGGGCCATCGAGAAGGCCATCCTCAAGAGCGACATCGGCCTCATGCCGAACGTGGACGGCACGGTCGTGCGCCTGAACATCCCGCCGTTGACCGAGGAACGTCGCAGGGACCTCGTGAAGCTCGTCCATAGGCGCATGGAGGATGCGCGTGTCGAGATCCGCAACCACCGTCGCGAGGCGGCCGACACCATCAAGGCCCGCGAGCGCGACGGCGAGATCGGCGCCGACGAGGGGCGACGCGAGCTCGACCATCTCCAGAAGGTGACCGATCGCTGGATCGACGAGGTCGAGCGCATCGGCAAGGCCAAGGAGCAGGAGGTCCTCGAGGTCTCGTGACCACCATCGGCTCGGCGCGGGGCGGTGTCTCCGGCCTGGCCGCCGAGCGGCCGGTGGATCGCCGCTCGTCGCCGGCCGACCTGGACGACGGCGAGTCGGACGGCGAGCCGACCATCCCGCCGCGCCACGTGGCCATCATCATGGACGGCAACCGGCGCTGGGCCCGGTCGCGCGGCCTGCCCGAAACGGAGGGCCACGCCGCGGGTGTCGAGGCCATCCGGCCCATCCTGCGTCGCGCGGTGGAGCGCGACGTCGAGGTCCTCTCCCTCTACGCGTTCAGCCGCGAGAACTGGTCGCGTTCCGAGGACGAAGTGCGCACGCTCTTCGCGCTGCTCGAGTCGGCGATCCGCGACGAGACCCCGGAGCTCGTGCGCCAGGGCGTGCGGGTGCGCATCCTGGGACGCCTGGACGAGCTGCCGGAAGCCACTCGTAACTCCATCGGCGAGGCGCTCGCGGCCACCGAGGGCGGGCGGCGCCTGACCCTCAACGTCGCGTTCAACTACTCCGGCCGTTCGGAGATCGTGGACGCCGTGCGCCGCTGCATGGCCGACGGCCTCGGTCCCGAGACGATCGACGAGGCGGCCCTCGAGGCCCGCCTCTACACGACTGGGCTGCCGGAGCCGGACCTGCTCATCCGCACCGGCGGCGACCAGCGCATCAGCAACTTCCTGATCTGGCAGGCGGCGTACGCGGAGCTGTATTTCTGCGAGCGGCTCTGGCCCGACTTCGACCCCGACGCCTTCGACGAGGCACTCGCCGAATACGCCCGGCGCTCACGCCGCTTCGGCCGGTAGGGCACGGCGTGCTCGCCCGACGGGTCGCCAGCGCGGCCGTCCTCATCCCGCTCGTCGTCGTCGTCCTGCTGCTCGGGCAGCCCTGGCTGGGACTGCTCATCATGGCCATCGCGGCGCTCGCGGCACGCGAAGCGTTCGCCCTCCTGAAGGGCGCCGGGGTCCTCAGCGAGCCCCTGCTCGGGACGGCGGTCGCGCTCGTCGTGGTCGGCGGGAGCTGGCTCCTCGGCGACCGCCTGGGCGAGACCTCGATCCTGGTGGCGTTGGGCGTCATCCTCGCCGCCATCGCCGCGTTCCTGCGCCTGGATCCGCGCGAGGGGTTCCAGGCCTGGCTGGGCACGGTCTTCGGCGCCCTCTACACCGGCCTCCTGGCCTTCCTGCTGCTGATCGTGGAGGGCGCCGCCGTCCTGCCGGACGGCGCGCCACTGGGCGCATGGCTCGACGGCGGGCGGGCCTGGCTCGTGGTCTGCGTCCTTGGCGTGTGGGCCTTCGATACGGGCGCCTACCTGGCCGGCCGCACCTGGGGCCGCCACGGCTTCCTCGTCCATATCTCGCCCAAGAAGACCTGGGAGGGCGTCATCGGTGGGGCCGTCGTGGGGACCGCGGTCACGGCGCTCACCCTGTGGGCGGCCGGCGCCCAGCCCCTGGGCGCGATCGCCCTGGGCCCGATGATCGCGGTCGCCGCGCAGTCGGGTGACCTGGCCGAATCGCTCCTCAAGCGCGCCGCCGGTGCCAAGGACTCCGGTGCCCTCATCCCCGGCCACGGCGGCATGCTCGACCGGGTGGACTCGATCCTCTTCGCAGGCCCCGTCGTCTACTTCTACCTGCTCGTCGTTGGCTCGATCGGCTGAGCGCGGCCGCACGCGGGTCGCCCTCCTCGGAACCACCGGCTCCATCGGGCGCCAGGCGCTCGACGTCCTGGCCGGTCTGGGCGACGCGTTCGAGGTGGTGGCCATGGCCGCCGGCCGCGATGCCGAGCGGTTCGCGGCCCAGGTGGCGGCGGTCCGTCCGCGGGCCGTGACACTCGCCGACCACGACGCTCTCACCCGCCTCGAGCTGCCGGCCGGCACGGTCGCCGACGGGTCCGACGAGGCCCTCGTGGCCTTCGCGACGCGCGACGACGTGGACCTCGTCCTCGTGGCCACGGGCGGCGTGATCAGCCTGCGGCCGGTGCTCGCCGCCCTCGCCGCGGGCAAGATCGTGGCCACGGCCAACAAGGAGACCCTCGTCGCCGGGGGGCACCTGGTCATGCCGCTCGCGCGCGCTCGGTCGGCCGAGGTGGCGACCAGGGCAGGGGCGGGCGACCCGATGGCCTCGCCACTGGCCTGGCTGCGGCCCATCGACTCCGAGCACTCGGCCATCTGGCAGTGCCTCGTCGGCGAGAGCATGGCCGACGTGGCGCGACTCATCCTCACCGCGTCGGGCGGCCCGTTCCGGAACCTGCCGGCCGAGCGGCTCGTCTCGGTCACGCCGGCCGATGCGTTGGCCCACCCCGTATGGCGCATGGGAGCGAAGGTCACGATCGATTCGGCGACGCTCATGAACAAGGGCCTCGAGGTCGTCGAGGCGCGCTGGCTCTATGATTGCGACTACGATCGGATCGACGTCGTGGTGCATCCGCAGAGCGTCATCCATTCGGCCGTCGAGTTCGTCGACGGCTCGGTCAAGGCCCAGCTGGGGCTCCCCGACATGCGCCTCCCCATCCAGTACGCCCTGACGTATCCGCGCCGGCTGTCGTCACGCGCGCCGCGACTTTCTCTCGCGGATCTCTCCGCCCTGGAGTTCGGGCGACCGGACGTCGAGCGCTTTCCCGCGCTGCGCGTGGCACGCGAGGCCGCGCTCCAGGGGCCGCGCGCCACGGCCACGCTCATCGCCGCCGATGAGGTGGCCGTGCGCCGCTTCCTCGACGGCAGCCTGGACTTCCCGGGCGTCGCGCGCCTGGTCGGCGCCGCCGTCGAGCACTTCGGTGCCGCCGGCGACCGGGAGCCCGGCCTCGAGGCGCTCCTCGAGCTGGACCTCGAGGTCCGCGCCTGGTGCGCGACCGCCTCCGTAGCCGGAGCCGCCTGACCGTGCTGGTGATCCTCGACAGCCTCGTCAACATCGCACTGCTGCTGGCGATCCTCGTCGCGCTCGTGGTCGTCCACGAGTTCGGCCACTTCGTCGTCGCCCGCCGGGCCGGCGTGAAGGTCCACGAGTTCGGCATCGGCTTCCCGCCCCGGGCGCGAATCCTCCACCGCGGCGGTGAGACGCTCTACACCCTGAACTGGCTGCCCATCGGCGGTTTCGTCCGCCTCGAGGGTGAGGAGGGCGAATCGGACGACCCGCGCAGCTTCGTGCGACAGTCGCTGCGCACCCGCATCGTCATCCTGCTCGCCGGCGTGGCCATGAACCTGCTCCTGGCCTGGCTGCTGATGAGCGCCATCCCGCTCATCGGCGACCCCACGGTGAACATCACCGTCAACGAACTGCCGGCCGGGGCAGACGGCGCACCCTCTCCGGCCCAGCGGGCCGGCATGGTCGTGGGCGACACGATCCTCGCCATCGACGGGCGGACATGGGCATGGTTCGACGGCCCGAACGCGCCGGTCGACTACCTCCGTGACAACCCGGGAACCAAGGTCGTCATCACCGTGCGCCACGCCGATGGATCGACGGACGATCTCACGGCCACGCTGCGTGACGCCGCCGCGGTCGCGGCTGGAGAGGGAGCCCTGGGCATCGGCGCCCGCGTCTACGAGACCGGGAGCAATGCGCAGCACGGAATCCTCGAGGCGCTCGAGATCGGCGGACGGCGGACCGTCCAGGCCTCCACGCTGATCCTCGGCGCAGTGCGCGATCTCGTCGCCGACATCGCCCACCCCCAGGTCTCTGGGCCGATCGGCATCGTTGACGCCGTGGGCACGGTGCGCGGAGAGCCGCCGATCTTCCTCATCTTCCTCATCGCGCTCCTGTCGGCGAACCTCGCCGTCGTCAACGCGCTGCCCTTCCCGCCCATGGACGGCGGACGGATCGCCGTTGCGCTGCTGAAGTCGGCCTCCGGTGGCCGCCTGAGCGTCTCCGCCGAGCGCGCCACGTACTTGGTCGGCTTCATGCTGCTGATGGCTTTCCTCGTCTACATCAGCCTCTTCGACATCGCGAGGCTCGGAGCCGCCTCGCCATGAGCCGCGCCCTCCCCGAGGGGCTGGGGGTCGAGGGCGAGCCCCACCTGCCCGGACGCCGGCAGACGGTCAGCGTCGACGTGGGCGGAGTCAGGATCGGCAGCCGCCAGCCGGTCGTCGTGCAGTCGATGACGAACACCGACACCGCGGACGCCGACGCGACCGCCCTCCAGGTCGTCGCGCTCGCGCATGCCGGTTCGGAGCTGGTTCGCGTCACGGTCAACCACGATGCGGCGGCCGCCGCGGTGCCCGAGATGATCCGCAAGGTGCGCGATCTCGGCGTCGGCGTGCCGGTCGTGGGCGATTTCCACTACAACGGCCACCAGCTGCTGGCGGAGTACCCGGAGATGGCGCAGGCGCTGGACAAGTACCGCATCAACCCGGGCAACGTCGGCGCCAAGCGGCGCGACGAGAACTTCCAGACGATCGTCAGGCTCGCCGTGGAGCACGGCAAGCCGGTGCGCATCGGGGTCAACTGGGGATCGCTCGACCAGGCCCTGCTGACCGAGCTGATGGACGCGAACGCCCGCTCGCCGGAGCCGCGCGACGCGCGCGACGTGCTGATCGAGGCCATGATCGCCTCCGCCCTCCGCTCGGCCGAGCTGGCCGAGGCGACCGGCTTGCCGCACGACCGGATCGTGCTCAGCGCCAAGGTCTCGGGCGTGCCGGACCTCGTGGAGGTCTACCGGCGCCTCGCCTCACGCTGCGATTACCCACTCCATCTCGGCCTGACCGAGGCCGGCATGGGCATGAAGGGGATCGTGGCCTCGGCAGCCGGCCTGGCGATCCTGCTCCAGGAGGGCATCGGCGACACGATCCGCGTCTCGCTCACGCCCGAGCCCGGCGGTGATCGCAGCGAGGAGGTGCGGGTCGCCCAGCAGGTGCTGCAGTCGCTCGGGCTGCGCTCCTTCCTGCCGCAGGTGTCCGCGTGCCCCGGCTGTGGCCGCACGACCTCGGTCTTCTTCCAGGAGATGGCACAGCGCATCGCCGGCTACCTGCGCGACCAGATGCCCGCCTGGCGCGAGCGCTATCCGGGCGTCGAGGAGATGCGCGTCGCCGTCATGGGCTGCGTCGTCAACGGCCCCGGCGAGTCGAAGCATGCCGACATCGGCATCTCACTCCCGGGCACCTTCGAGGAGCCGGTGGCCCCCGTCTACATCGACGGCGCCCTGCGCACGACCCTGCGAGGGGAGGGACTGGTGGACGAGTTCATGGCCATCCTCGACGAGTACGTCGAGGGGCGCTATGGGGCCGTCGCCGGCTAGGACCAAGGGGGTCACCGGCCGCTCCTCCGCCAGGTGGCCTTGAGGTCAGGAGTCTCCGAACGCCCGGCTCCGGCCAAGCCACGCCCGTCTTTTCACTTGACGTGAACAAGACGGCCCGGTTGAGTGATCGCGCGCACCAAGAGCGTTCCGCGAGGGGCTGCCGCCGCGCCTTCGCGAGCGTGGACCAAAGGCGGCAGATGGCCATCGCGGCCCCGATTGCCCCGGACCGGCCTGTTCCCTCCCCCTTCGACGTCCACGTGTTCGCTTGAAATGGAAAGGCCGGTAGTCGTCTCGGGCGACGACCGACCCTGCGTTACGATAGGCGCCCGGCGCAGGGGCAGGGGAGCACTCCCCCCGGCAGGCCCGGCCCAGAGCCCACCCAGGAGGACCCGTGGCCAAGGACGGCTTCGTCACGAGCATCGCGCGACAGTCGGAGGACTTCCCCGGCTGGTACAACGACGTGGTCCTCAAGGCGGAGCTGGCCGACTACTCCCCCGTGCGCGGCTGCATGATCATCCGGCCCTACGGCTACGCGATCTGGGAGTCGATGCGCGACGAGCTCGACCGCTACATCAAGCGCACCGGCCACAGCAACGTCTACTTCCCGCTCTTCGTGCCCCGTTCGCTGCTGGAGAAGGAGGCCGAGCATGTCGAGGGCTTCAACCCGCAGGTCGCCTGGGTGACCCACGCTGGCGGCGAGGAGCTCGCCGAGTGGCTGGCCATCCGGCCCACCTCTGAGGCGATCATCGCCGAGGTCGTGAAGGGCTGGATCCAGTCGTATCGCGACCTGCCCCTGCTCATGAACCTGTGGAACAACGTGGTGCGCTGGGAGCTGCGCACGCGGCTCTTCCTGCGCACCGCCGAATTCCTGTGGCAGGAGGCACACACCTTCCATGCCACCGAGCAGGAGGCGGCCGACGAGGTGGCGCTGGGCCTCGAGGGCTACCGCTCGGTGGCCGAGGACTGGCTGGCCATCCCGGTCATCCGCGGCCGCAAGAGCCGCGCCGAGACCTTTCCCGGCGCCGTCTACACAGACGCCGTCGAGGCCATGATGCGTGACAGACGCGCCCTCCAGGCCGGCACGAGCCACATGCTCGGCCAGAACTTCGCGCGCTCGGCGGGCATCGAGTTCCTCGACCGCGACAACCTGCGCAAGAACCCCTACGGCACCAGCTGGGGCTTCTCGACGCGGATGGTGGGGGCGACGATCATGGCCCACGGGGACGACGCGGGCCTCGTCCTGCCGCCCAACGTCGCGCCGCACCAGGTCGTGGTCGTGCCGATCTTCCGTGACGACGAGGGCCGCGCGGCGGTCGCCGGCGCGATCGAGCGCCTCGAAGGCGCCTTCGCCGGCGTCCAGACGGCTTCGGGGCCCCTGCGCTGGAAGGTCGACTGGCGCGAGGAGTCGCCCGGCTTCAAGTACAACCACTGGGAGCTGCGCGGCGTGCCCTACCGACTCGAGATCGGCCCGCGCGACGTGGCCGCGGGGCAGGCCGTCCTGGTCCGCCGCAGCGACCGGGCGAAGGAGGCGCTGCCCCTCGACGCCCTCGCCGCCGAACTTCCGGGCCACTTGGCCGCCTACCAGGCCGGTCTCTTCCAGAGGGCGCTGGACTTCCGCGCCGCGAACACGCACCACGTGGACACGTACGCCGACTTCAAGCACGTGCTTGACGAGGACGGCGGGTTCCTCATGGCGCCGTGGTGTGGCGGCGACGAGTGCGAGAAGGAGATCAACGCCGACACCGGCGCGACCATCCGCCTCGTGCCCTTCGATTCGCCCGACGAGGCCGGTACGTGCCTCGTCGACGGCCGGCCATCGGAGCGCCGGGTCCTGTTCGCCCGGGCATACTGAGCCGCGGCCGGGACGGACGGTCCCCCGACGCCGGGCTGGAGGACACTGGCCACCCGCAGCGCCACGCCCCGAGACTCCATGTCGATGACGAACGTGATCGAGGCCGAGGGCCTCACAAAGTGGTACGGCAGCCGCCGGGGCATCGTGGAGGTCGACTTCGCGGTGGCCGAGGGCGAGGTCTTCGGATTCCTCGGGCCGAACGGCGCGGGCAAGACGACCACGATCCGCCTCCTGCTCGGCTTCCTGCGCCCGAGCGCGGGCCACGCGGCCATCTTCGGGCTCGACTGCTGGGCCGCTTCGTCGACGGTGCACACTCGGCTCGCCTACGTGAGCAGCGAGCCGGGCTACCTGGGCGAGTTGACGGCCGGCGAGCAGCTCGACTACCTCGGGGCCCTGCGCGGACTGCCGCGGGGTGCCTGGCGGCCCATGGCCGAGCGGCTCGAGCTGGACCCGACCGTCCACATCCGCAAGCTCTCGCACGGCAACCGCCAGAAGATCGGCGTCGTGCACGCCTTCATGGGTGATGAGCCGTTGCTCCTCATGGACGAGCCGACGAGTGGCCTCGATCCCCTGATGCAACGCGAGTTCCTCGCCCTGGTCGCCGAGGCCCGCGCGGCGGGGCGCACGGTCTTCCTCTCGTCGCACAACCTGCCCGAGGTCGAGCGCGCCTGCGACCGCGTGGGGATCATCCGCGAAGGACGGCTGGCGAACGTCTCGACGGTTGGCCAGCTGCTCGGAGAGCACTGGCGCTCGGTGAACCTCGTCCTCGAAGCGCCGCCTGCGCCGGGCACCTTCGACCTGCCCAACGTCGAGGTCGTGGCGATCACCGGTCGCGAGGTGCACCTCATGGTGCGCGGCGACGTGAATCCGCTCCTGGCCCGGATCGCCTCCCTGGCCGTCCGCGACGTGGCCATCACGACGCCGGACATCGAGGACATCTTTCTGCGCCTCTACAGCGCGCCGGCCACGCAGGCCCCCGCCGAGGCGACTCCATGAGCGCGGCCTTCCGCCTGGAGGTGCGCCGCAGCCGGTCGCTCATCCTGTGGCTCGCCATCATCGCCCTGGCCTACGGCACCTTCCTGGCCGTCTTCTACCCGGTCTTCCGCGACAACTACAAGCTCGTGGATCAGTACCTTTCGCTCTTCCCCAAGGAGTTGATGACGGCCTTCGGCATGGAGGGCAGCCTCGCCGATCCGGGCGTCTTCTTCAGCACGTACATCGGCGGCATGCTCTGGCCGATATTGGCGGCCATCGCCGGCATCGGCATGGCTACCAGGCCCAGCGCCGGAGACCTCGACCGTGGCTTCCTCGAGCTCGCGTTGTCCACGCCACTCTCCCGCGTCCGCTACATGGCCGCGGCGATCGGCGGCCAGATCGTCGGCATGGCCGTCCTGGCCGCGGCCACGGTGGCCGGCATCTACGCCGCCGGGCGCATCGTGGCCGCCCCCTTCGACCTGGTCGGATTCGGCCTCGCCGGGGCCGTCGCCTGGGCCTTCGGCTGCGCCATCGCCGCGGTCGGCACGCTGCTCTCCGTGGCGACGCTGAACCGCGGCCTGTCGGCCGGGGCGACCGCCGGCGTGCTGATCGCGATGTATCTCGCCGCGGCCATCGCCAGGATCCAGCCCGACCTGGCGTGGCTGGGCGACCTCAGTGCGTTCCGCTACTTCCAGGCGACGCCGATCATCGACGAGGGACGGTTCCCATGGGGCGACTTCTCGGTCTTCGGGGTGGTCGCCGTCGCTGCCTGGGCCCTCTCGCTATGGACGTTCCGACGGCGCGACCTGGCGGCCTGATCGGCCGGGCGCGGGCGGCGACGGTGTATACTTCCGGGCGACATCCGACCCGGCCGCCTCGAAACGTGGGTGACCCCCACGTTTTCTTGTGAGCGGCGCAGACCAACCAGAGGACGACGGAGGGAGGCCAACGTGAACCGCGAATTCATCGGCGCCCTCCTGCAGCTGAACGCCGAGAAGAACATCTCCCGCGAGTCGCTCATCCGGACCGTCGAGGAGGCGATCCAGTCGGCCTATCGCCGCGTCGCGCCCGGCAACGAGAACGTGGGCGTCGAGGTGGACGCGGAGACGGGCAAGATCCGCGTCTACCGGGCCAAGGCCGTCGTGGAGACCGTGGAGGACCCGCTCACGGAGTTCACGCTGGAAGACGCGCGTGCCTACAAGCCCGACGCGAAGGTCGGCGACCTGGTCGAGATCGAGCAGGTGGACTCCTCGACGTTCGGCCGCATCCACGCCCAGACGGCCAAGCAGGTCGTCCTGCAGCGGCTGCGCGAGGCGGAGCGAGAGCAGGTCTTCGGCCAGTACGCCAGCCTCGAGGGCGAGATCATCACCGGCACCGTCAGCCGCGTCGAGCCGCGGGCGATCATCCTCGACGTCGGCCGCGAGCCGAACCGCGTGGACGCCATCCTGGCCACGACCGAGCAGTCGGCCATGGAGCACTACCGCATCGGGCAGCACGTGAAGGCCTACGTGCTCGAGGTGCGGCGCACCACCAAGGGCCCCCAGATCCTCGTCAGCCGCACGCACAAGGGCTTCCTGCGCCGCCTCTTCGAGCTCGAGGTGCCGGAGATCCACGCCGGCACGGTCGAGATCAGGGCCATCGCCCGCGAGGCCGGCAGCCGCAGCAAGGTCGCCGTCGCGAGCCGCCAGGAGGGCCTCGACCCGGTCGGCGCCACGGTCGGCCAGCGTGGCGGTCGCGTGCAGGCCGTGGTGGCCGAGCTAGGGGGCGAGAAGATCGACGTCATCCCCTGGGCGGACGACCCGGCCCAGCTCGTCGCCAACGCGCTCAGCCCGGCGCAGGTCGTGGGCGTGCGCATCGACGAGGAGGCCCGCATCGCCAACGTGACGGTCCCCGAGCGCATGCTCTCGCTGGCCATCGGCCGCGAGGGCCAGAACGCCCGGCTGGCAGCCAAGATGACCGGCTGGCGCATCGACATCCGCAGCGACCAGGCACCGCCGCCCGAGCCGCCCGTTCCCAAGGCCCCCCAGCCGGAGGCGACCGAGGCCGGTGCCGCGCTCCCGAGTTCGGCGGATGCGGACCACACGGCCGCGCACACCCCGGAGCCTGCCCCAGAGCCGACCCCGGAGCCGACCGCGAAGCCCAAGCGGGCCAGCCGCGCGAAGAAGGCGGAGCCGGCCGGCGAGGTGGCATCGTAGGCGCCGCCGTGGACACACCCACTCGCCGAGTACCGACGCGCACGTGCGTCGCCTGCCGGACCGAGCGCCCCAAGCGGGAGCTGGTGCGGATCGTGCGCACGCCTGCCGGCGCCCTCGAACTCGACCCGAGCGGCCGCCTGGCGGGTCGCGGCGCCTACCTCTGCGCCGACGGGGCCTGCTGGTCCTCCGCGCTCAAGAAACACGCCCTCGAACGGGCGCTGGGGGCGCCCCTCCCGCCGGAGCTGCAGGTGCGGCTCGCGGCTCCCGACATCGATCTCACCGAAGGAGGCATCCGTGGCTCGTAGCCGAAGCGGCACGCGCAATCGGCGGGGGCCGCGCAAACCGCCCCGCAGTCCCGCCCAGAACGGCCTCGGCGTCGTCCAGACGCTCGAGCCGGCCCAGCGCGGGGCCATCGAGATCCCCAGCTCCATCACCGTCAAGGAGCTGGCCGACCTGCTCACGGTCAACCCCGCGGACGTCATCCGCGAGCTGATCAAGAGCGGCATCTTCGCCAGCATCAACCAGCTCATCGACCGGGACACCGCCTCGCTCGTGGCCACCGAACTGGGCTACGAGGTCGCGGAGCCGGTGGCGACGGCGGCCGCCGCCGAGGCCGCCGGCGAGGCGCCCGTGGCGGAGGCGACGAAGGAGATCCTCTTCGAGGAAGAGGACCCCTCGAAGCTCGTGCCGCGCGCGCCGATCGTGACGGTCATGGGTCACGTCGACCACGGCAAGACGAGCCTCCTCGACGCCATCCGCGCCACCGAGGTGGCGGCCGGCGAGCGGGGCGGCATCACCCAGCACATCGGGGCCAGCGAGGTCGTCAAGGACGGCAAGCGCGTCGTCTTCCTCGATACGCCGGGCCATGAGGCCTTCACGGCCATGCGCGCCCGCGGCGCGAAAGTGACCGACATCGCGGTCCTGGTCGTCGCCGCCGACGACGGCGTCATGCCCCAAACGCTCGAGGCCATCGACCACGCCCGCGCGGCCAAGGTGCCCATCGTCATCGCCCTCAACAAGATCGACAAGCCCGACGCCAACCCGGACCGCGTCAAGACCGAGCTCTCCGAGCACGGCGTGATCGTCGAGGAATACGGCGGCGATGTGCCGCTCGTCCAGGTCAGCGCCAAACAGCGCCTGGGCATCGACGAGCTGATCGAGATGATCCTGCTGGTGGCCGATCTGCAGGACCTGAAGGCCAACCCCAAGCGCCCGGCCATCGGCACGGTCGTCGAGGCCGAACTGGACAAGGGCCGCGGAGCCGTAGCCACCATCCTGATCCAGACGGGCACGCTGCGCGTTGGCGACACGATCGTCGTGGGCGACACCTCCGGCCGCGTCCGGGCACTCGAGAACGGCAAGGGCGAGCGGGTGGCGAAGGCCGGCCCCTCGTCGGCCGTCGTCCTCCTGGGGCTCGCCGAGGTGCCCGCGGCCGGCGACGTGCTGCGTGCCGTACCCGACGAGAAGACCGCCCGCGCCATGATCGAGGAACGCCGAGCCCGCGTCGCGACCCGGCCCGACGGCTCGGGACGGGCGACGCTGGAGGATCTCTACCGCCAGATCCAGGCCGGCCAGACGAAGGAGCTGCGCATCATCGTCAAGGCGGACGTCCAGGGCTCGCTGGGCGCCATCCGCCACGCCGTGGAGCAGATCGCGACCGACGAGGTGCACATCAACATCATCCACGAGGGCACCGGCGATATCACGGACAACGACATCCTGCTCGCCTCGGCATCGGACGCCATCGTGGTGGGCTTCAGCACGAAGCTCGACGGCACGGCGCGCCGCACAGCCGAGACGGAGGGGGTGGACGTCCGCCTCTACGACATCATCTACAAGCTGACCGACGACATCGAGGCCGCCCTCCAGGGGCTCCTCGAGCCGGAGCTCGTGGAGACCGTCGAGGGTCGGGCGGAGGTGCGCCAGATCTTCAAGGTCGGCAAGGCCACGGTCGTCGCCGGCTCGTACGTGACCGACGGTCGCATCGTCCGTGGCGGCGCCCGTGTCTTCCGCGCCGGCAAGCTCATCGCCACCGATCGCATCGAGTCGCTGCGCCGCTTCCGGGACGACGTCCGGGAAGTCGCCCAGGGCTACGAATGCGGCGTCGGCCTGAGCGGCTTCCATGAGCTCGCCGAGGGCGACATCATCGAGTGCTTCACGCAGCAGATGGTCTCGCGCGCCACGAGCGCGTGAGGCGGCCGGGAAGCGTCCTGCGACCATGAGCGAGCGCACGGCGCGGGTCGACGAGCTGCTCCGCGAGGAGATCAGCCGCATCGTCGCGCGCGAGATCGGGGATCCACGGGTCGGCTTCGTGACCATCACGAAGGTGGAGGTCACGCCGGACCTCGGGCACGCAGTCGTCTGGGCGAGCGTCATCGGACAGTCCGACGAGCGCGCTGCGACGATCCGCGCCCTGGGCCGGGCCATGCCGTTCGTCCGCCACCGCCTCGGCGTGCTCCGTCTGCGCCGCATCCCCGAACTGCACCTGAAGCTCGACGACACCGCCGAGCGCGGCACGCGCCTGCTGACGATCATGCAGGAACTCGAGGCGGGCCACGAGCCCGACGTCCCGCCGCTGACGGAGACGCTGCCCACACCGAAGCGTCGCCCTTCGGTGGACGAGGAGACGGCCCCAGGCGCGGAGGATGAGACGTGAGCGTGGCCCCGGGCCAGGCCGCTCTGACCGACGCCGACCTCTCCGCCGTCCCGGCGGCGGTGGCCGCGCTTCTGCGGGGGGCCCGCAACGTGCTGGCCGTCTGCCACGAGAACCCGGAGGCGGACGCGCTGGGCTCGGCGCTCGCCCACGTCCTGCTCGTGGAGGCGCTGGGCGGCCGTGGCACGGCGGTCTGCGCCGATCCGGTGCCGCCCATGTACGGCTTCATGCCGGGCGTCGAGCGCTTCCGCACCGCCCCCGACCCGGACGTCGATTACGACCTCATCGTGGTCGGCGACTGCGGCGAGCTCGAGCGCGTGGGCCCCGTGCTGACCGACCACGCCGAGCTCTTCGCCCGCGTGCCCATCCTCGACATCGACCACCACGTCTCCAACCGCGGCTTCGGCACCGTGGACTGGATCGACCCCACGGCCGCCGCCACCTGCGAGATGACGACGCTCCTGGCCGTCGCCCTCGGCGTGCCGCTCGACGTCGCCGCGGGCCAGCTGGCGGCGAGCCTCGTGGCCGGCGTGGTCATCGACACGGCCAACTTCCAGCACCCCAACACGACTCCGCGAACGCTGCGCGTGGCCAGCGAGCTGGTGGCGGCCGGCGCGCCCCTCTTCGAGACGGCGCGCAGCCTCTACCGCACCAAGCCGAACCGCCAGCTGCACCTGTTCGGCCTGGTCCTGGGGCGGCTCGAAGAGGACGACGACGGTCGACTGGTCTGGTCCACGCTGACCCAGTCGGACCTCGTCGTGAGCGGGGCGCGCCCCGACGACTCCGAGGGGCTCATCGACCTGCTCAGCCAGTCGGCCACCGGCGAAGTGGCGATCCTGTTCAAGGAGGTCGGCGCCGTGACGCGGATCAGCGTGCGCACGAAAGACGGCGGCGTGGACGCCACCGCGCTGTGCGGTCGCTTCGGCGGGGGCGGTCATGCACGCGCCGCCGGCGCGACCGTGGAAGTGCCCGTCGCCCAGGCCCAGCCCGTCTTCCTGGCCGAGGCCCGCCGCCTCGTGGCCGCGCTGCCGCCGCGCTGATGGGCGCTCCCCGCACCACGGGCGACGGCACGTTCGACGGCATCATCGTCGTGAACAAGCCGTCCGGCCCCACCTCCCACGACATCGTGGCCCTCGTGCGCCGCCTGACCGGCGTCCGGCGCGTGGGACACGGCGGCACGCTCGACCCGTTCGCGGCTGGCGTGCTGCCGGTCTTCGTCGGGCGCGCCACGCGGCTCGTCGAGTACCACATGGCCGACGAGAAGGCGTATCGCGCCGTGGTCGCCTTCGGCGCCCGCTCGACGACCGACGACCTCGACGGTGAGTTGACGCCGGGCGAGGGGAGGGCACCCGATCGGGCCGCGGCTGAGGCGGGCCTGGGCGCCTTCCGCGGCCGGATCAGCCAGGTGCCGCCGGACTATTCAGCGGTGCGCATCGCCGGCCGCCGGGCCTATGAGCTGGCACGCGGCGGCGAGAAGCCCCCGCTGCAGCCCCGCGAGGTGACGATCCACCAGCTCGACCTGCTGAGCTGGGACGCCAGCGACACGGAGCGACCGACGGCGACGCTGGAGGTCCGCTGCTCGGCAGGCACCTACATCCGGGCCCTGGCGCGGGACCTCGGTGAGCGGCTCGGCTGCGGCGCATACCTCGTGGCGCTGACGCGCACGGCGAGCGGCCCGTTCCGACTCGATGGATCTCACCCACCGGACGCCATCCGGGAGGCCATCACCACCGGTCGCGTCACCGACGTGCTCGTGCCGGCCGACACGGGCCTGGATGGCTTCCCGGCACTCACGCTCGAGGGCGACGACCTCGGCGCGCTCCTGCGCGGCCGGGTCGTGCGCGCGCGACTGGACGTCGCCGGCCCCGGCCGTGGCAACCACTACCGTGTCCGCGACGGCACGGGACGGCTCGTGGCGATCGCCCGCGTGGAGGGCGGCCGGCTCCACCCGGAGAAGGTCTTCCTCGATCCGATGGCTTGAGGAGCGGGCACGTGGAGCGACATGCGGGCCTCGAGACATTGCCGGTCGGTCTTCGCCTCGCGGTGACCATCGGCGTGTTCGACGGCGTCCACCGCGGCCATCTCGCGGTCCTGCGGGCGCTGATGCACGCCGCGCGCGCGGCACGCGCCGCTCCCGTGGCGGTCACCTTCGAGCCGCACCCCGAGCTTGTCCTGCGCGGCGCGGTCCCACCCCTGCTGTGCGACGCGGAGGAACGGGCAGCACTGCTGGCGGCGGCGGGCGTGGCCCATCTTGTGGTGCAGCCCTTCGACCGCGCCTTCGCCGCGCTCAGCGCCGAGGCCTTCGTGGAGCGGCTCGGCGCCGGCCGCGACCTGGCCGCGCTGGTGATGACCCCCGAGTCCGCCTTCGGGCGCGGCCGCGCAGGGACGGCGGCGACCATGGCCGCGCTCGGCGCCCTGCGCGGGTTCCGGGTCGTGGAGATCGCCTCGCTCCGCTCTGGTGCCGCGCTCATCTCCAGCGGCCGCATCCGGTCCCTCCTCGCGGAGGGGCGGCTGGCGGCGGCGGCGCGCCTGCTCGGGCGCCGTCCGGCGGTGACCGGCAAGGTCGTCCGAGGAGATGGGCGAGGACGGGAGCTGAGGTACCCCACGGCCAACCTCGCCTTCGATGCCCCGGTGGCCCTGCCGCGGGACGGCATCTACGCCGTGCGCGTCGGCTGGGGCGGCCCGCATCCCCTGGCGCCGCAGCGGCAGGCCGACGGCGTCGCCTCCTTGGGCGTCCGGCCCACCTTCGGCATCGGCGACCGCGTCCTCGAGGTGCATCTCTTCGACTTCGACGAGGAACTCTACGGCCAGCGCCTGCGGGTCGAATTCGTGCGTCGCCAGCGCGGGGAGCGGCGTTTCCAGAACGCGGCCGCGCTCGTGGCACAGATGGACCTCGACGCCGCGCGAGCGCGCCGCACGCTGGCCGCCACCGCGCCGGCCCCGTCGAGGGCCAGATAGGGTAGTTTGCCGTGCTGCGGAACGCCTGTTAGACTCCGGCGAGTTTGATGTAGATGTAGAACGTTCGGAGGACCGGGTGCCGCTGACGCGGGAATCGAAGGAAGCCACCATCACCGAGTACGCCGTCAAGGACGGCGACACGGGCTCACCGGAGGTCCAGATCGCGCTCCTGACGGAGCGGATCAGGGATCTGACCGAGCACCTGAAGCGCTTCCCCAAGGACAACCACTCGCGCCGCGGCCTCCTCAAGCTCGTCGGGCAGCGTCGTCGACTCCTGGCGTACCTGGTACGCAAGGACAACGCCCGCTACCGCGCCGTCATCGGACGGCTGGGGCTCCGCCGCTAGTCGGAGCCACCGGCGGGACACCCCGCTCGAACGGCCCGGGGCCATCGCTCCGGGCGTTTCGCTGCGAAGTCGCCACTCCCGCCCGACCTGCCAGGTCCGTCCTCCGGCCATTGGAGGACTGATGTCAGTCACACTCACCACGGAGCTCGGTGGTCGCACGCTGACCATCGAGACAGGCAAGCTCGCCCGGCTGGCGGGCGGCTCGGTCACCGTCCGTTACGGTGACACGTTCGTGCTCGGCACGGCCAACCGCTCGGAGCCCCGCCCGGGCCTCGACTTCTTCCCGCTCACGATCGACTTCGAGGAGCGGATGTACGCCGCGGGCAAGATCCCGGGCGGCTTCATCAAGCGCGAGTCGCGCCCCTCGGAAGCGGCCATCCTCGCCGCCCGCCTCACCGACCGGCCCATCCGGCCGCTGTTCCCGGCGGGCTACAAGGACGACGTGCAGGTCGTACTCACGGTCCTCTCCACCGACCAGGAGAACGACCCCGACATCATCGGCACCATCGCCGCCTCGGCCGCGCTGACGATCAGCGAGATCCCCTTCCAGGGTCCCATCGGCGCCGTGCGCATCGGCCGCATCGACGGTGAGTTCGTCGTCAACCCGACCATCAGCCAGCTGGTGGACTCGGAGCTCGACCTGATCGTCTCCGGCACGCGCGACGCGATCATGATGGTCGAGGCGGGCGCCAGGCTCCTCCCCGAGGACGTCATGGCCGACGCGATCCAGTTCGGCCATCGCGCCCTGCAGCCGCTCATCGACATCCAGGAGGAGCTCCAGAAGCAAGTCGGCAAGGCCAAGCGCCTGCCCTTCCTGGAGGCCGGCACCGGTTCGGTCCTCGACTTCGTCAAGGCCGCCGAGGCGGGCGCGGAGTTCGTCGTGGTCGACGTCGAGACGACGGGCACGGATCCCAGGATGGCCGATCTCGTCGAGATCGCCGCGGTCAAGGTCAAGGGCGGCAAGATCGTCGACCGCTGGTCGAGCCTGGTCAAGCCGAGCCGGACGATCGTGGGCAACCAGATGCACGGCATCACGGACAAGGACGTCGCCAAGGCGCCCTCCGCGGCCGACGCGGCGCGCCAGTGCATGGCCTTCATCGGTGACGCCCTCGTGGTCGGTCACTCGGTGGGCTTCGATCTCGGCTTCGTCGAGGAGGCCCTCGGGGACGGCACGCGCTTCGACTCCGGCCGCCACCTCGACACGCTCGTCATCGCCCGCGATGGCTATCCGGACCTGGAGAATTACCGGCTCGAGACGCTCTCGCGCTACTTCGGTGTGGAGCTCGCGCAGAACCATCGCGCGCTGCCGGATGCCGAGGCGACGGCCAACCTGCTGATCTGGTTCGCGGGCGACCTCCCCGGCCGCCTGGCGCGGCTGCGCGAGTCGATCGCGGACGCGGTGCGTGCCAACCGCAGCGGTGGTGACCCCAAGGCGCTGCTGGAGGCCGCGCGCCGCGAGGCGCGCGTGAGCAAGAGCCTCTTCGGGCTCGTGCACAAGAAGACCGTCCGGCAGCTCGTCCTCGACGAGGGCATCCGGATGGACGGCCGCGGCGTAACGGAGATCCGCCCCATCAGCGTCGAGGTCGGTCTGGTCCCGCGCGCGCACGGCTCGGGCCTCTTCACGCGGGGCGAGACCCAGGCACTGACCGTGGCCACGCTCGGATCGTCCTCCGACGTCCAGCGCATCGACACGATCAGCCCGAAGACCGAGAAGCGCTACCTCCACCACTACAACATGCCGCCCTACAGCACGGGCGAGAACAAGATGATGCGCGGCCCCGGCCGGCGCGAGATCGGCCACGGCAACCTCGCCGAGCGGGCGCTCCTGCCGGTCCTGCCCAGCCACGAGGACTTCCCCTACGTCATCCGCCTCGTCAGCGAGTGCGTGACCTCCAATGGGTCCACATCGATGGCCTCCACGTGCGGCTCGACCCTCGCCCTCATGGACGCGGGCGTGCCCATCAAGGCGCCCGTAGCGGGCGCGGCGATGGGCCTCATCAGCGAGCCGGACGGCCGGTTCGCGGTCCTCACCGACATCCTGGGCAAGGAAGACGCCTTCGGGGACATGGACTTCAAGGTGACCGGCACGCGCGACGGCATCACGGCCCTGCAGATGGACATCAAGGTCCAGGGCATCACCGAGGCGATCATCCGCGACGGCCTGAAGCAGGCCCACGCGGCGCGCCTCACCATCCTCGACAAGATGGCCGAGGTGCTCCCCGAGGCCCGCGCCGCCATGAGCGACTTCGCGCCGCGCATCATCACCATCAAGATCAACCCCGAGAAGATCCGCGAGATCATCGGCAAGGGCGGCTCGATGATCCGCAAGATCCAGGAAGAGACCAGCACCGAGATCAACGTCGAGGACGACGGCACGGTCGAGATCGCGGCCGTCTCCGGCGAGAACTCGCGCAAGGCGATCCAGTGGATCGAGAGCCTGACGCGCGAGGTCGAGGTCGGTTCGCTCTACCTGGGCAAGGTGACCCGGATCATGGGCTTCGGCGCCTTCGTCGAGATCCTGCCGGGCAAGGAGGGCCTCGTGCGCATCGGCGAACTCGCCGACTACCACGTGCCGAGCGTCGAGGACGTCGTGTCCGTCGGCGACGAGGTCATGGTCGTCGTCACCGAGGTCGATCGCCAGGGTCGCATCAACCTCTCGCGCAAGGCCGCCATGCAGCGCCACCTGGCGCGCGAGACCACCCCGGCCTGACGCGCGTCAGGACCCCGTCACGCAGCCTCGCGGCCGCCGGGAGACCGGCGGCCGCGGTGTATCATCCGGCCGTGCCCCGACGGATCTCCGCCTGAGCGAGCCCATGCCCGAACACCAGACCCGTCCCCTCACCGTCGCGGTCGTCGGCGCCACCGGCGTCGTCGGGCAGACGATGATCCAGGTCCTCGCCGAGCGCGGCTTCCCCGTGGCCGAGCTCCGTCCGCTGGCCTCGCGCGCGGACGGTCGGGTCGTGGACTTCGCCGGGCGCTCGTACCCGGTCGCCGAGGCCACGCCCGAGGCCTTCGACGGCGTGGACATCGCCCTCTTCTCCGCCGGCGCGTCCGTCTCCGCCGTGCTGGCGCCGGAGGCGGCGCGGCGCGGCGCGCTCGTCATCGACAACTCCTCGCAGTGGCGCATGGACCCGGCCGTGCCGCTGGTGGTGGTCGAGGTCAACCCGGGGGATGCCGGCGAGCACGAGGGCATCATCGCCAACCCCAACTGCTCGACCATGCAGCTCGCGCCGCCGCTCATGGCCCTGCGCGACGCCGTCGGGCTCGAACGCGTCATCGTGGACACCTACCAGGCCGTCGGCGGCACGGGCGCCGACGCCATCGCCGAGCTCCAGGCGCAGGTGGAGGCCCACGTCGCCGGCCGGCCCAAGGAGGCCTCGGTCTACCCCCATCCGATCGCCTTCAACGCGTTGCCCGAGATCGACGCCTTCCTCGACGACGGCTATTCGAAGGAGGAGTGGAAGGTCATCCACGAGAGCCGCAAGATCCTCCACCTGCCCGACCTGCGCGTCTCGTGCACGGCCGTGCGGGTGCCGGTCTTCGTCGGCCACTCGGAAGCCGTCCACGTCGAGACTCGGGCACCCATCACGCCCGAAGAGGCGCGCCGGCTGTTCGCCGCCGTCCCCGGTGTGGTGGTCGTGGACGAGCCGCGGGCCCATCGCTATCCGCTCGCCACCGAAGCCGCCGGACGCGACGAGATCTTCGTGGGGCGCGTGCGACGCGACGCCTCGATGCCCAACGGTCGTGGCCTCGTCTTCTGGTGTGTCAGCGACAACCTGCGCAAGGGGGCGGCCACGAACGCTGTCCAGATCGCCGAGCTCGTGCTGGGCAGTGGCTGGCTGGCGCCCGCATCGCGCCGCGTCGGGCGGTCGGCGTGACAGACGATGGCCGCGCAGCGGCACTCGGGGCGATCGCCAACGAGGTCCGCGCGTGCACCCGCTGCCGGCTCCACGCCGGCCGCGCCAACGCCGTGCCGGGGGAGGGGAGCCCGGAGACGGAGGTCGTCTTCGTGGGTGAGGGGCCGGGTGCCAACGAGGACCAGCAGGGCCGCCCGTTCGTGGGTGCCGCCGGTGGGCTGCTGACCGAGCTGCTGGCGGCCATCGGCTGGCGGCGCCACGACGTCTTTATCACCAACGTCGTGAAGTGCCGCCCGCCGGGCAACCGGGACCCGGAACCGGACGAGATCGCCGCGTGTGCGCCGTACCTGCGCCGCCAACTCGAGATCCTCGACCCGGCCCTCGTGGTGACCCTCGGCCGCTTCTCCCTGCAGACCTTCATGCCCGGCGCCCGCATCGGCAGCGCCCACGGCACCGTACGCCCCGTGGACCCAGCCACGGGCGCGGCTGACGCGCTGGCCCTCGCCCTGTACCACCCGGCGGCAGCCTTCCGGCAGACGGCCCTCAAGGAGACGCTCTTCGAGGACATGGCCAACGTGCCCGAGGCGCTCCTGCGCTCCCGCGAGACGCGGGCAGCCGGACGGACGGCGATCATCGCCTCTCCCGCGCATGGGCCGACCATGCCCGACACCATCTCCGACCCATCCACCAGCGTCGAGCGCATCGGCGACCTCGAACCGGTCGCCGTCGCGGTCGCCGACGATCCCGACCAGCTGAGGCTCTTCTGAATGCCCAAACGCACCGCCCCGACGGCCGCCGACAAGCCGCTCCTGCGCATCATCCCGCTGGGCGGCGTGGGCGAGATCGGCAAGAACATGTACGTCTTCGAGTACGGCGAGGAGATCGTCGTCATCGACTGCGGCCTGATGTTCCCCGACGAGGAGATGTTCGGCATCGACCTCGTGGTGCCCGACGTCACCTACCTGCGCGAGAACCGCCACAAGGTCAAGGCCTTCCTCATCACCCACGCCCACGAGGACCACGTGGGCGGTCTGCCCTACGTCCTGCCCGAGTTCCCCGGCGTGCCCGTGTACGCCTCGACGCTCGCCCGCGGGCTGCTGGGCAACAAGATCAGGGAGCACAAGCTCAACAAGAATCCGCTGCTCGCCTTCGAGCCGGGGCAGACTGTGCGCATCGGCGCCTTCGAGGCGACCCCCTTCCGCATCGGCCACTCCATCCCCGACGCCATGGGCATCGCTCTGCGCACGCCGGTCGGCGTCGTCGTCCACACCGGCGACTTCAAGTTCGACCACACCCCGGTGGATGGCAAGCTGTCGGACTTCCATGCGCTGGCCAAGCTGGGCGAGGAAGGCGTGCTCTGCCTGCTCTCCGACTCCACCCGCGCCGAGAACCCCGGCTACACGCCGTCCGAGCGGACGGTCGGCGAGGCCTTCCGCGAGATCATGGAGCCGCTCGAGGGCCGGGTCATCGTGGCCACCTTCGCCAGCAACATCGCGCGCATCCAGCAGGTCTTCGATGCGGCCGCCTCGTTCAAGCGCAAGGTCGCGGTCATCGGCCGGTCGATGGAGCAGAACGTGCGCATCGCGACCGACCTCGGCTACCTCGCCTACGACCCCGGCATCCTCGTCGCCAAGGACCGCATCCGCGACGTCCCCGACGGACAGCTCGTCATCGCCACCACGGGCGCCCAGGGCGAGCCGATGGCCGGCCTCGCGCGCATGGCCAACCGCGACCACCGCTTCGTCGAGATCGGCCCGGGCGACACGGTCATCGTCAGCGCGAGCCCGATCCCGGGCAACGAGGAGTCCGTGGCGCGCACCATCGACAACCTGTTCAAGAACGGCGCCAACGTGTACTACCACGCCATCAGGCGCGCCCACGTCTCCGGCCACGCCAGCCAGGAAGAGCTGAAGCTCATGCTCGGCCTGACGAAGCCGCGCTACTTCATCCCCATGCACGGTGAGTTCCGCATGCTCGTCCAGCACGGGCGTCTGGCCGCGGAGGTCGGCGTCGACCCGGAGAACATCTTCATCATCGAGAACGGCCAGCCCATCGAGTTCGGGGCCGACGGCGTCGCCCGCCGCGGCACGCCGGTGCCGGCCGGCTACGTCTTCGTGGACGGGCTCTCGGTCGGCGAGGTCGGCGATGTCGTCCTGCGCGACCGGCGGGCCCTCGCCAACGACGGCATGTTCCTCGTCGTGGTCACGGTGGACAAGCAGACCGGCGCGCTCATCGGCCGCCCGGAGATCATCACGCGCGGCTTCATCGCCGGCGAGGACGACCCCCTCATCGCCGCCGCCGTGGAGCGCGTGCGCGATGCCATCCACACGCGCGGCGAGCACACCGGTGAGATCGCCCTGCTGAAGACCCAGATCAAGGACGGCCTCTCGCGCTTCCTCTACGAGCGCACGAAGCGGCGGCCGATGGTCTTCCCCGTCGTCGTGCTGGTCTGAGCATGGCCCAGCGACGCCGGACGCCCCGAACCAGCCGGGCGCGGACGCGGACCCGCTCCGGCCGCCCGCTCATCGCGCCCCAGACGGCGCGCTCGATCATCGGCATCGTCCTGCTCGTCGCCGGCGCCGTCACCCTGATCGCCCTCTTCCTGCCGGGGGAGGGGATCCTCAACCGCTACGTGAACGGGCTCCTGCGCCCGGCCTTCGGCCAGGGTGCCTGGCTGCTGCCGGTCCTGCTCATCGTGGCCGGCATCTTCGTCGAGCGGGCACCGAACGTCGGACCGACCTGGCAGGTCAGCGCCCTCGGGGGCGCGGTGACCCTGTTCGGTGCTCTCGGCCTCATCGACATCATCTGGGCCCGCGGCACCAAGCCGGCACAGCTCGCCGCCGCGGGCGGCTGGATCGGCCACCAGCTCTCGAGCGTCCTCGCCGCCCTGGTGAGCGAGCCCGGGGCCTTCGTCGTCCTGCTGGGCATGCTCGTGGTGGGCATCCTGCTGCTCTTCAACCTCACCGTGCGCAGCCTCATCGCGCCGCTCACCAGCGGCGGCCGCGCCCTGGCCGACGCGATGGCCCAGCCGCTGGAGCGCGAGGTGACGCCGGCCCGCGGGCGAACGGCGGCGGGCCGTAGCGCGACGGACGGGCCGCACCTCGAGACCCCGCAGCCGGACCTGCCCAGTCCGCTCCCCAGCCCGGCGCCGATCAGCCAGACGGTCTGGGCCGGCCGCGGCGGCCACGGCCAGGCACCCGTCTCGGCGATGCCCTCGCGCGACCCCGACGCGCCGAGCGAGGAGCTGCTGGCGGTCGAGGACACGCCGGCGCCGGTCGGCGTGCGCGACTGGGTCCTGCCCCCGATCGAGCTACTCGACCCGCGTCAGGGTGGCAACAACGGCGCGAAACTCGACCACGAGCGAAACATCCGCATCATCGAGGAGAAGCTGCGCAGCTTCCAGATCCCGGCCACGGTCACGGGCACGAACGTGGGACCGGTGGTGACGCAGTACGAGGTGCGCCCCGACGCGCGCGTCAAGCTCTCGCGCATCGAGGCCCTCGCCGACGACCTGGCCATGGCGCTCGCGGCGCGCACGATCCGCATCGAGGCGCCCATCCCCGGCAAGGACGTCGTGGGCGTCGAAGTCCCGAACCACGCCAGCGAGCTGGTCGGCTTCCGCGAGCTGATCGACGACGCCAACATGCTGGCCGCCACGGGCAAGCTCACCTTCGCCCTGGGCCGCGATGTGTCGGGCAAGGCCTACGCCGTGGACCTCGCCAAGATGCCCCACCTGCTCATCGCCGGCGCGACCGGATCCGGCAAGAGCGTGTGCGTCAACGCGCTGATCACGAGCCTGCTCATGCGCGCCCGTCCCGACGAGGTGCGCCTCGTCCTGGTGGACCTCAAGCGCGTCGAGCTGTCCGCCTACGACGGGCTGCCGCACCTGCTCACGAACGTCATCATCGAGGCTCGCGACGCGAAGGCGGCGCTGCACTGGGCGGTGATGCAGATGGAGGAGCGCTACAAGGCGCTGGCCGCGAAGACCGAGCGCAACATCGCCGCCTTCAACGCCAGCCCGCGCGTGTCGGAGGAGGAGCGGCTGCCCTACATCGTCATCGTCATCGACGAGCTGGCCGATCTCATCATGCGCGAGGGCCGCAAGGTCGAGGATCCCATCGTGAAGATCGCCCAGAAGGCGCGTGCCGTGGGCATCCACCTCGTGCTGGCCACGCAACGGCCGAGCGTCAACGTCGTGACCGGGCTGATCAAGGCCAATGTGCCCAGCCGCATCGCCTTCGCCATGTCCTCCAACGTGGACAGCCGCACCGTGCTGGACCAGCCCGGCGCCGAGGACCTGATCGGACGCGGCGACATGCTCTTCCAACCGGCCGACCTGCCCCGACCGGTGCGCCTCCAGGGCGTCTTCGTCAGCGACGCCGAGGTGCGCGCCGTCACCGACCACTGGCGCGGACAGGCTCCGGAGCCGGAATACGACCCGCTGGTGGTCGCCTTCAGCGATGGCGGCGACGGCAATGGCGGGCAGTTCGGCTGGCTCGCCGCGGTGGCCGAGGACGAGATGACCGCGCGCGCCGCCGAGCTCATCACCGCCACGGGCAGGGCCAGCACCTCGATGTTGCAGACGAAGCTGAAGGTCGGCTTCAACCGCGCCAGCCGCCTCATGGACGACCTCGAGCGCTTCGGCATCGTGGGCCCGCAGGATCCGCGCAATCCGGCCGTTCCGCGACACGTCTACGGGCCGGATAACTGGCTGCGCAGTCTGGATGACGTGGACGACCCTGGCTACGGCTGAGCCAGTAGGCATCCCTGCTGAGCTGGTTTCGCGGCGCGAGCGCGTATCCTAGGCGCTGCGCTCCAGACGACCGCGCCACCGAACGAACCGGGGACCACCACCTTCGTGACCGCCGCATGACCGCTCGCGACCAGGCTCATCCAGGCGAACGCCGCCTCGCCGAGCGCGATCGCGCTCGAGGCCGCCCGCCCGTCGCCTCGACCGCCGCCCCGTCCGTGCCCCGGCTGGGCGAGATGCTGCTCGACGCGCGCGAGCGCAAGGGCGTTGACCTGTACCGTGCCGAGCGGGACACGAAGATCCGCGCCCGGTTCCTCGCTGCGCTCGAGCGCAGCGACTTCCGGGAACTTCCCGGAGCGGTGTACACGAAAGGCTTCCTGCGCAACTACGCGCTCTACCTGGGCCTCGACCCCGAGGCGGTGCTGGCGCAGTGGAAGTCCGAGGTCGGAGACGTGCGGCGGCAGGAGCCCACGATCATCGTGCCGCGACCGCTGGAGGCGCCGCGCACCGGCTTGACCTTCACGCGCGGCATCGTCGTCACGGCCGTCCTCACGCTCGCGGTGGTCGCCTTCGCCGGCTACATCGCCCTCCAGCTCCTGCGCTTCTCGCAACCGCCCGAGCTGACGGTGGACCAGTCCGCGGTCAGCGAAGTGAACGCGGAGACGGCCCTCCTGAGCGGCACGAGCGACGCGGGGATGACGGTCTCCATCCTCGCCGTGGGCCGGGAGACCTACCGGCTGACCGTCCCCGCCGACGGCCGCTGGGAGCAGGTCGTGCCCCTGAAGAAGGGCCGCAACGACTTCACGGTCACCGCCACGGACCCCGCCACCGGCAAGGACTCGCTACCGGTCCGGCTGATCGTCACGGTGCCCATCCCGCAGGGTCCAGAAGCGCCCACGCTGGGGGTCTCGAGCCCCAACGATGAGGCCGCCTTCACCAACGGCGCCATCCCCGTGCAGGGCACCACGAATGGCATCTCCATCGTCGTCAGCGCCACCTACCTCGGCCCGGCGGGCACGATCCCGTCCGGCCAGCCGACGCCGCAGCCGCCGCCCATGCCGGAGCCGGTGGAGATGGCCGTCGACCCCGACACGGGCGCGTTCTCCGATGCCTACCAGCTGGCGCCGGGGCGCTGGCAGCTGACCATCACCGCCACCGGCTCCGCCGACAAGACGACCACCGAGCGGCGCACCATCTCGGTCGAGTTCACCGGCGTCAACCTCGTCATCTCGGTCAAGGGCTCGGCGGCCTGGCTCAAGGTATGGGTCGACGACCAGCTCGTCGCCGGCTACGAGGCCGGTAGCACCGTGCGCGCAGGCAAGACACTCGAGTTCACCGGCAAGACGAGCGTGGAGGTCCGGACCGGCAACTCCGGCGCCACGTTCTTCACGCTCAACGGGTCGCCGCTCGGGGCACTCGGCAAGCCGGGCATCCCGGAGACCTGGCGCTTCGCGCCGCCCGTCCTGCCCGAGAAGACCGGGCGCACGAACTGAGGCCCGGCTTGGCCGCCGGCCTCGACACCCTGGTGCCGCTCGCCGAGCGGCTCCTGGCCGCGTGTCGGGCGCGCGGGCTCACGCTGGCCACGGCAGAGTCCTGCACCGGCGGCCTGGTCGGGCATCTCCTGACCGAGGTCCCGGGCTCCAGTGACGTCTTCCAGGGCGGCGTCGTCGCCTACGCCGACCACGCCAAGGTGGCCCTGCTCGACGTGCCGGGGGCGACGCTCGCCGGTCACGGGGCCGTGTCGGCCCAGGTTGCGGTGGCCATGGCCGAGGGTGCCCGCCGACGCCTCGGCGCCTCCCTTGCCGCGGCGGTCACGGGCATCGCCGGTCCGACCGGCGCGGCGCCCGGCAAGCCGATCGGCCTGACCTACGTCGCGGTCGCCGACGGGGACGGCCACGACGTGCGCCGCTTCGCCTGGCACGGCGACCGGGGCGAGAACAAGCGCGCAAGCGCGGAGGCCGTCCTGGCGCTGCTGCTCGAGCGCGTGGGGGAGGTGACTGCGTGACCCGCTCCGCCGCGGAGGTCGGGCGGGGGCTGGCAGCAGCACGCGAGGCGCGGCCCATCGCGCCGGGCGAGCGCATCCATGTCGTCGGTGCGGCAGGCGCCGGCGCCTCTGCCGCGCTCCTGCTCGCGGCCAGGGCCGGCGCCGACGCGTCAGGCTGCGATCCGGCCGCACCCTCGCCGTACACGGCCGCCGCCGAGGCCGCCGGCCTGCCCCTCGCCCGCGCCCACGACCCGGCCCACGTCGCGCACGACGGCGGCCCCGCGGCCGACCGCCTGGCCGTGACGAAGGCACTGACCGCCATCGCCCCCGACCATCCCGAGCTGGCGACGGCACGACGGCTGGGCATCCCGGTCGAGGCCTGGCAACAGGTCATCGCCGACGTCGCCGCCACGCGCGACGGTCGGCTCGTGGCGGTCGCCGGGACGCACGGCAAGTCCACTTCGGCGGGGTGGCTGATGCACGTCCTGGCGGACGCGGGGCACGACCCGTCCGGCTTCGTGGGCGCGCTCCTGCCGGCGACCCTGAGCGGCGGCATCCCGGCCACGGCACGCTGGGGCGGCGGCGACACGTTCCTCGTGGAGGCCGACGAGTACGCGGGCAACTTCGCCCCCTACCGGCCGTCGCTGGCGGTCCTCCTCAACGCCGAGTGGGACCATCCCGACGTCTTCGCGAACGAGGCGGCTGTCCTGGACGCCTTCGAGGCCTGGATCCGTGCGATGGTGGCGGGCACGGATGGGGGGCCGCCCACGCTCGTGGCCAACGTCGGGGATCCGGGCGCGGCGCGGGTCGTCGAGCGGCTGGGCGACTGGCCGGGCAGGGTCGTGCGCGTCGCGCTGGACGGCGTCGTGGACATCCGCGGGCGTCTCGTGGCGGGGGAGGGGGGCCGCGGCCGCCTCGTCGTCGAGGGCCTCTCCGGAGGATCCCTGGAGGCCGCGCTCCCCCTTCCCGGCCGCCACAACGCCGCCAACGCGCTCGCGGTCGTGGCCGCCGCGGACGTCCTTGGCGTCCCAGGCCAGACGATCGCCGCGGGCCTGGCCTCGTTCCCCGGCGTCGGGCGGCGCCTGGAACTCAAGGGGGAGCCGCGCGGCGTCGCCGTGCTTGACGACTACGCCCACCACCCCACCGCCATCGCCGCCACGATCGAGGCCGTCCGCGCCCGCTATCCCGGCCGCCGCCTGTGGGCGGTCTGCGAGCCGCTGACCTACCACCGCACCGCGGCCATGCTCGACGCCTTCGCCGGCGCTCTCGCGCGCGCCGACCGGGCGGTCGTGGCCGACATCTGGGCCGGCCGCGACCCGGACACGACGATCACCTCTGCCGCGGCGCTCGCGGCGGCGATCACCGCCCGCGCGCCGGCGCCGGCCCTCGCCCCCGGCTCGGTCGAGGCCACCGCTGAACTCCTCGCCGGCGAGGTCCGTCCCGGCGACGTCGTGCTCGTCATGGGCGGCGGTCGCTCCTACGTCGTCGCCGAGCGGCTCCTGCGCCTGCTGGGCGGCTAGAATCACCGCCGTGCCTCCCTTGACCCACGGCGACGCCCAGGACCTCTTGGCTCGCTACAAGCGCGCCTGGGAGCGGCGGGACGTGGAGCTCGCCATGGAGCTCTTCACCGATGACGCGGAATTCCGCTTCGATCCCTTCGAGCCGGCGCTCGAGGGCGCCAACGCCATCCGCGGCTGGTGGAACGCGACGGTGGCCGGCGTCGCCCACGTGGATTTCGACGCCGAGCGGATCTGGCTGTCCGGGGACACCGTGTTGGCCAGCTTCCATGCGGCCTGGACCGAGCAGAGCGGCGCGGGGCGGATCCGCAGCCGCGGCTTCCTGACCTTCGAGCTGGCGCCCGACGGGCGCGTCCGCCGCTTCCGCGACTGGAGCCGGACGAAGACCGTGGGCATCGATTCGACCTTCATGTCCGAACCGGTCGCGGACGCGCCGGGCGGCCAGAGGAGCCCCTAGATGGCCGGTGAGGTCTCGTTCGACGTCGTCAGCGAATTCGACCGCCAGGAGCTGGTCAACGCGCTCGACCAGGTGCGCCGGGAGATCGCCACGCGCTTCGACTTCCGCCAGGCGCACGTGGAGCTCGAGCTGGGCAAGGACGAGATCACCCTCGTCGCCGACGACGAGTTCCGCGCCCGGGCCGTGAAGGACCTCATCGAGACCAAGGCCATCCGGCGCAACCTCTCGCTGAAGATCTTCGACTGGGGGAAGGTCGAGCCGGCCGGCGGCAGCCGTGTGCGCCAGACCATCGGCCTGCGACGCGGGTTGCCGGAGGAGCTGGCGAAGAAGATCTCCAAGCTCATCCGCGACGACTACCCCAGGGTGAAGTCGCAGATCCAGGGCGACGCCGTGCGCGTCAGCGGCAAGAGCAAGGACGACCTGCAGAAAGTGATCGCCCGGCTGCGCGAGGAGGGGGAGGAGTACCCCGTGCCGCTCCAGTTCCAGAACTACCGATGAAGCCCCGGGGCCGGATGGTGCAGGTCCTGATGGTCATCGTCGTGGTGGCCATCTTCATCTCGTTCATCTTCGGGGCGCTCAGCGTTCCGCGCTGATCGGCCGGCGCATCGCCCAAGCGTGGTACGGGGCTCCGACCTCGGCATCGGGCCCCGTCGCGACCCGTCGGAAGCCCAGGCGCCGGTAGAAGGCGATGGCGATGGTGTTGGCGCGGAAGACCCAGAGCACCGTGTCCCGTGCGCCCCAGGCGCGTGCCCAGTCCTCGACGGCGTCCAGCAGTGCGCGGCCGACGCCGCTGCCACGCGCCGGCGGCGCCACCCACATCGAGAAGACCACGCACGTGTCGGGCGGCCGTCGCCGTCCGAGCACGAGCCCGATGGGGGAGGGCGGCGCCCCCTCCTCGGCCACGAACCAGGCCCGGCGGTCGCCCTCGCTGCCGGCACGGGCGCGGGCCGTGTACTCGTCCGCGTCGCGGGACTCCGCTTCGAGCAGCGACTCGCCGAAGGCCTCCGGCGCCTCGCGCAGCGAGGCCAGGCGCAGCTCGCGCAGGAGCCCACCCTCGTGCCCGGCGATGCGCCGCACGCGCACGCTCATGCGACCCGGCAGGCGATGAAGAGGTAGAGCGGCACGTCCACGGCCACGTGCGCGGCGATGACGGGGAGCAGCGACCCCGTGCGCCGCACGACGAGGCCGGCGACGATCCCCGCGGCGCCCATCGCGACGATCACCGGCAGGGCCGACCCGACGAAACCGGGTCCGTCGTGCGCCGCCCCGAAGACGACCGCCTGGAGGATCAGCGCCGTTCGCACACCGACGACGCGCGCCGACCAGCCGAGCATCGCGCCCCGGTAGACGACCTCCTCGAGCGCGCCGTTGGCCAGCGCGAACAGGAGCGCAGGGGCGAGGACGGCGGGGAACGCGAACCGGACCTCGAAGGCGCCGAAGAAGGGTTCCGCGAGCGTTCGGAAGCCGAGCACCGACAGCGGACCCAGCACGACGACCAGCGCCAGCGACGCGATGACCAAGCGTCGCGACGGCCAGCGCAGGCCCGCCTGGCCCGGCGATGCGCCGATCAGCCGCCCCAGGGCGAGCACGAGCAGGACGCCACCGACCGCCTCGGCAAAGCGAGCAACGGCCGGCAGAGAGCCGATGCTCTCGCAGGCGAAGGGCCCCGCCTCCGCCACCGGGCTGACCGTGACCCCCCAGGCGAACGTAGCCAGGATGGGGATCGCGGCCGCCCAGGCGACCGCACGCGACTCGCCACGCCGCCGCAGCAGCGCAACGACGACGATGACGCCGAGGAGGATCGGCAGCCGCGCCTCGCGCACGACCGCAGCCACGAGTGCCAGCGCCGTGGGCGCGTAGGCGACGCCGGTCGCTGCCCATCCTCTCCCATCCACGCCGGGCAGCGTACCGCGCCTCACGGTCCCCCAGTGGCCGCCCGTGAGAGGTGCTGCGCATGGACATTACGGATCTCATGCGAGCTGATCCAGAGACGTCCGTGACGCCGGGACTGGAGCGGAACGACGGCGCAGCTCCCCGGCGCGGCGCGTTGTTCGTGGAACACCAAACGGTGCGTATCGGGTCGACGCGCGGGCTCCGGGCCGCCTGGGACCACGTGGATCGCCGATTCGCACCGCTCGCGGCGAGCCCCTGAGCGTGGCCGGCCCCCGTTCTCGACCCCGGCGCGCCTGCGCCGTCTCCAAGGGGCGCCTCCCCGGTCCCCGATGCGCTGTTTGGTGTTCCAGGCGCAACGCCCCCGGGGAAGCACCATAGCCGCCCCGACTCCTGAGCTCCTGAGCCTGTCATGTTGACAGGCGTTTCACCATGAGATAGCGTCTTCTTCATGAAACAGGCGACCATCTCGCGGGGCGGGCAGATCTCTGTGCCGGCCGACGTACGCCGGCGATGGGGGACGTCGCGCGTTTTCGTCGAGGACCTCGGCGACTCCATCGTCCTCCGACCGATCCCGGTCGACCCCATCGGCGCGGCGATCGGCTCACTGGCAGGATCGGGTCCGACGAGCGATGCGACCCGCGCGACCTTGCGCAAGGATGAAGCGGCCGCAAACGTTCGGCGCTGGGGGCGATCCTGACCCTTCTCGACGCCCAGGCCATCATCGCGCTGCTGACCGACGAGCCGGCCGCGGGCGATGTCGCCGCACTGCTCCGCGATCCAGACGGACACCCGACGATCAGCGCCGCCAACGTGGCCGAAGTCATCGACGTCCTTTGCCGCCTCAGGGGTCGCACGCCAGGGGAGGTGGTCGAGAAGCTCGACTGGCTCGCCGCCGGCGGCCTCCATGTGGCCGCCGTGGACGATGCGATCGGTCGCGAGGCGGGCCGGTTGCACGCAGCCCACTACGACCGTGTCAGGCGCCCGCTCTCCCTCGCCGACTGCCTCGCGCTGGCGACCGCGCTGACGCTGGGAGACACGCTCGCGACCGCTGACGCACCGCTCGCCGATGCTGCGCGTGCGGAAGGGTGCTCCGTCGTGGCACTCCCGGACTCCCAGGGACGGCGCCCGTCCTAGGTAGTTGCCCCCGCAACCATTATCGTGCTATGGTCGCGCTGGACACAAGGAGTCGCACATGCCGGCCGTATTCGTCGATGACATCACCGTTCTGCCCCGCATCCCGGAGCCGGATCCCACCGTCGCCCGCCAGCGCCCGGTGCAGAGCGTCACGAGCGCGCCTCGCGGCTTCGAAGGGGAGGGCTTCCCGGTTCGCCGCGCGTTCGCCGGGGTGGACCTGGCCGATCTCGACCCGTTCGTCCATCTCGACCAGATGGGCGAGGTGGAATATGCGCCGGGCGAGCCGAAGGGCACGCCCTGGCACCCGCATCGCGGCTTCGAGACGGTCACGTACATGATCGACGGAACGTTCGAGCACAGCGACTCCAACGGCGGGGGAGGGGTCATCACCAACGGCGACACCCAGTGGATGACGGCCGGCGCCGGGATCCTCCACATCGAGAAGCCACCCGAGGCGCTCGTCATCAGCGGCGGGCTGTTCCACGGGCTCCAGCTCTGGGTGAACCTGCCGGCCGCCCAGAAGTGGGCCGCGCCGCGCTATCAGGACATCCGCGCGCAGGCCGTCGCCCTCCTCTCGTCGAGTGACGGCGGATCGCTCGTCCGGGTCATCGCCGGCGACGTCGCCGGCCACGCCGGACCCGGCTCCACCTATACCCCGATGACGCTCATCCACGCGACCCTCAGTCCGGGCGCGCGGCTGTCCCTCCCGTGGCGAGAGGACTACAACGCGCTCCTCTACGTGCTCGCGGGGCAGGGGAGCGTCGGCATCGAGGACCGGCCCATCGGGACCGGCCAGCTCGCCGTCTTCGGTGCCGGCAATGCCGTCACCGTCGGCGCGGCGAGGATCCAGGAGAGCCGAACCCCGAACCTCGACGTGATCGTCCTCGGCGGCCGCCCCATCCGCGAGCCCGTGGCGTGGATGGGTCCGTTCGTGATGAACACCCGCGAGGAGCTCATGCAGGCGATGGCCGACTACCAGGCCGGCCGCCTCGGCTCCATCCCCGCCATCCACAATGCCCCGACGACGGTCGTCGAGTCGGGCCGGGACACGCCCGCCGGATAGCCCTGGTCTAGCGTTCGGCCGACGGATCGGCGACGCGGCCGAGGAACAGGACCGTCCCGGTCGGCAGGTCGCGCAGCGCGAACAGGAAGGGACGGTCGACCCGCAGCGAGACCGGCTCGGCCGGCGCGCTGGTCGTGCCCATCACGACCGCCGTGGCCGCGGCGGCCTCGGTGCCCATCTCGTCGACGTCGATGTTCGCCTGGTGGATGACGTCCGTGATGTACAGGCGCTCCTCGGCGGTGATCCCGGAGAAATCCGCCCGGTCGGGGTCGAACGCGCTCGGCATGCCGAGCGCCGTCAGGACGTCCTTGAGCTGAGCCTTCGTTGCGATCCCGAACTTCGGGAGGACGAGGGACACCTCTCGCTCGGCGAAGGCGCCGATGATCGCGGCGAGCCCCTCCGCGTCGAGCGCGGCCTCGAACCGCGCGAGGTCGTCGGGGACGATCACGGTCAGCGCGAGGGACCCACCGACGTAGGGCAGCTCGACGGCGCGCCAGCCGTCGCCCTCGGCGTAGGGGAGCGCGGCGCCCAGCGACATCATCGGCACCTCGACGGTCGACCCGTCGGCGCGCGTGAACGGCCCCGGCTTCGTCGCGTCGGCCAAGAACGGCGTCAGCCACGGCGCCTTGAGGTAGATGGCGTTCACGAGGGCCAGGCGCGTGTCGGGCGTGAGGACGCCCGGCACGAGCAGCTCCGGGATGCGGTGCTCGGTCTGCCCGTCCACCCAGCCGTTGATGAGCCGGCGGGCCGCCTCGGACTCGCGGATGTAGTCGACGAGGCGCAACCCCGCCCCGAAGCGGGTCGCGAGGGCCTCGAGGTAGGCGGGTTGGAGGGTCATGTCGCGCTGGGCGAAGGGCGCGTTCGCGATCCGGAGCGTCACGTCGAGCTGCTGCCCGGTCGTGTCCTTGAACGTCCCGCTGCGGGTGGCGAGCGCCTGGTCAAGGGCGTTGAGCCAGGGCGCGTTCGCGTCGGTGGCGACATCGCGCAGGACCGCGTCCATCTCGTCGGCGGTCGCGCCGCGCGCACCGGCGCGGGCCATCGCGAGCGCCAGGGCGATGCTCGCCGGGGACACGACGACGTTGCCGCCAGCGCCGGCCACCCGCCGATAGAGGTCGAGTCCGAAGGCATTGATGGCCCGGGCAGCGGCCCGCGCGTCCTCGGGCGAGGCCGAGGCGCGCGGCACGTTCGCCGCGGCAACCGCGATACCGCCGTCGGCCGGGGGTCCGACCGACGAACATGCGGCGGAGGCGACCAGGACGAGTGCGACGGCGCTGGCAAGGTGACGGCTCATGCTCCCGAGACGCCGAACGCCCTCCCTCGGTTTCACCGCCGGCCGCCGCACAACGAGGCCCCGACCGGCACGCGGCTTATCTGAGGCGCTCGCCCGCGAGGTCGCCGGTGATCAGGGCGTAGATGAGCGCCGTTTCGGTGTGGAGACGGTTGCCCGCCTGTGGCCAGACGCGCGAGGCCGGGCCGTCGATGACCTCGTCGGTGACCTCCTCGCCGCGATGGGCGGGCAGGCAGTGGAGGAAGATGGCGGCGCGCGATGCGTGCGCCATCAGCGCGGCATCGACGGTGAAACCCGCGAACGCCGCTCGCCGGGTCTCCCCTTCGGCCTCCTTGCCCATCGAGGTCCAGACGTCCGCGTAGACGGCCTCGGCGCCGAAGGCGGCCTCGGCGGGATCGTGCAGAAGGATGATCGCCCCGCCGGTCGTCGTCGCGCGTTGGCGGGCCGCAGCGACGATGTCGGGCGAGGGCTCGTAACCCGGCGGCGTGGCGACCCGCAGCTCGAAGCCGCCGAGCGCGGCGGCCTGGATCAGCGAATGGCAGACGTTGTCGCCGTCGCCGATGAAGGCGACCTGGATACCGGCGAGGCTGCCGAACTCCTCCTCGAGGGTCAGGACGTCCGCGAGCGCCTGGCAGGGATGGTGCTCGTTCGTCAGCGCATTGATCACCGGGATCGACGACGCTGCGGCCAGCTCCTCGACCGACGCCTGCGCGAAGGTGCGGATGGTGATGGCATCGAGATACAGCGACAACGTGCGCGCGGTGTCGCCGATCGCCTCGCCACGACCCATCTGGAGCTCATCGGTCCGGAGCACGATCGGCAGCATGCCGAGCATCCAGGCCGCCGCCTCGAAGCTGACCCGTGTCCGGGTCGATGGCTTGTGGAAGATCATCCCGAGCCGACCGCCGGCCAGGCGGTTCCGGAACGCGTCCGGGTCCCGCTTGAGCCGCCCGGTCAGGTCCAGCAACGCGCGCAGCTCCCCGGGATCGAGTTCGTCAAGCGTGAGGAAGTGGCGCGGCGGCGGCGCGGTCATCGTGGATCGATACCTTCGGCGCTGCATGCGCTCATCGCCCGGCGCTCTCCTGCGGCCCTTCGTCTGGTCAGCGTCGAGGGGGCCTCGGTGCATCGCATCGTCCATCCGGTGCGGCATCGCGTGCCGAACGGCCTGTACGGCCCGCGTGTCGTCTCGCCACCCCGGTCCGTCACGGCACCCGCCGCTTCCTCGCGTCCTCGCCGGGGATACCGCGTTCCGACAGGGCAGCCGCAAAACCCTCGAGGCCCTCGACGGTCACGTAGAGGGCCGGGATCCGAAAGACGCCGAACCGGACGCGCTCCTTGAAGTCGATGCGGACACCGCCACGATGGCTGCCACCGAACGTGACGTCGCGGTGGCGGAGGCTCATCCGGACGCCGATCGCCGTGATCCACAGCCACGGCCCCTCGATCCGCCACGAGGCCAGGTTGGTCAGCGGCGTGTGAACGCGGTAGAAGCCGAAGCGCGCGTCGAGGTCGCCGTCAAGATCGACGTAGGCATTGCCCGGCCGGACACCGAAGAGTCGCAGCAACGGTCGCGACCGTCGGCCGAGGCGGATCGGGAAGCGTTGGCTGGACATGTCGGCGTCAGACTAACCGGAAGCGCACCGAGCCGGCATCTGCGCGGTGTTAGGCTCGGCTGGAGGCAGGCGCTGAGGGAGACGGAGCGAGGCAGGAGATGTCGTACCGCGGGGATGGTGAGGTAAGCGCGATCCACCGGCCGACCGGTGAGGTCCACACGCTGTCGTTGCGCACGACGACCGCGCGGTTCATCGCTCCCGGTTCGCTGACGGGCGGGCGCTTTGGCCTTTTCCAGTGGGACATGCCGGCACGGGCGGGCGGGGCGAGCCCGCACTTCCACCGCACGTTCTCCGAGTCGTTCTACGTGCTGTCCGGCACCGTGCAGCTGTACGACGGCGCGGCGTGGGCGGGCGCCGGGGCGGGGGACTTCCTGTACGTGCCGGAGGGCGGCGTGCACGGCTTCCGCAACGACGCCGACGAGGCCGCGTCGATGCTGATCCTGTTCGCACCCGGGCCGCCGCGCGGGAGGTACTTCGAGGAACTGGCCGAGATCTTCGATGCCGGCCGCGAACTCAGCGACCAGGAGTGGACCGAGCTGTTCGCTCGCCACGACCAGGTCATGGTCGCCGAGTGAGGCGCGCGCGCCCGTAGGGGGAGAGGCCACACCCATGAGTGACGACGAACTCCACTTCGCATCCCTGGTCTCGCTCGCCGAGCGCGTGCGGACGCGAGAGGTGTCATCGCTGGAGATCGTGGAGGCATGTCTTCGCCGCATCGACGCCGTGAACCCGCGGCTCAATGCGGTCGTGCGCCTCGCCGAGGACGCGACCCGGGCGGCCCGACAGGCGGATGCCGAGCTGCGCGACGGCATCGTCCGTGGCCCGCTGCACGGCCTGCCGTTCACGATCAAGGACTCCCTCGATACCGCTGGCCTCGTCACGACCGCGGGCACGATGGGCTGGCGCGAGCGCGTCCCATCTCGCGACGCGACGGTCGTGGCCCGCCTCCGCGCCGCTGGAGCCATCCTGCTCGGCAAGACGAACACGCCGGAGTTCACCTGGTCCGATGCGACGGACAACGACGTGTATGGCCGGACGAACAACCCCTACGACCTGACCCGCACGCCGGGCGGCAGCAGTGGCGGTGCGGCGGCGATCGTGGCGGCCGGTGGGTCACCGCTCGACATCGGCAGCGACAGCGGCGACAGCATCCGGCACCCGGCCCACGTCTGCGGCGTGGCGGGCCTCAAGCCGACACAGGGCCGTGTCCCGCGGACCGGCCACACGCCGTCGTATCGGGGCATCGTCGGATCGTGGACGCAGCTCGGCCCGATCGCTCGGGCGGTCGACGACCTCGCACTCGTCCTGCCCATCATCGCCGGCCCGGACGGTGAGGATCCCCACGTCGCACCGGTGGCGCTCCGGGAGCCACGCGACGTCTCGATCCCGGGCCTCTCGGTCGTCTTCTTCACCGACAACAGCGTCCACACGCCCACGCCGGAGACGATCGAGACCGTGAGGGCGGCCGCCCGCGTGCTGGCGGACGCCGGCGCACGCGTCGACGAACGACTGCCGCCGGGCCTTGCCGAGGCCGCCGAGCTGTGGACGAGGATCGTGCGTGCCGACGGCTTCGCGTGGTTGCGGCGCCTACTCCAGGAGGCCGGGACGGAAGGGGAGGGCACGTACTCGTCGTGGCTACCGGACGAGAAACCGGTCCCGGCGGCGGAGCTGACCGCCATGCTCGATCGCGTGGATGACGTCAGGGCAGGGTTGCTGCGCTTCATGCGTGACGTGGACCTGATCGTCTGTCCGGTCATGCCGCAGCCCGCCGTTCCTCATGCCGGCACCAGGTCGGACCTGGACGTGACCGACACGTACAGCGAAACCCACAACATCACCGGCTGGCCGGCGGTGGTCGTCCGCGCAGGGACCTCACCGGAGGGCCTGCCGATCGGCGTCCAGCTCGTCGCACAGCCCTGGCGGGAGGATGTCGCCCTGGCGGCGGCGAAGTCGATCGAGACCGCACTTGGCGGCTGGCAGCGGCCACCGATCTGACATCGTCGGTGCATCGGCGACCCGACGTCAGTCGATCGACCGCAGGCCGCGGCAGTCGATCGGCCGACCCGCGGCGTACTGGCCCTCGAACTCCTCGTGGACCGCGAGGAGATCCACCTCGAAGGCGAAATAGTGGCGACCCTCACCGGACCCGTCGGGGAGCACGCACACGGCGTGCGGGACGGGCTCGCGCCCATCCAGGGGATGCAGGTGGTAGCCCCGGCGACCGCCGTTGACGAGATCGACGAAGTCGTAGTCGTAGCGGACGCGAAGCCAGCCGAGAGACGACCGTCGCCACCACTCCTGGTAGCGGAAGCGGACCTCGTCGGGGAGCCTCGGCTCGCCGAGCTGACCTGGGACGACCAAGTCCACGACCAGCTTCCGAACCCGTTTGTTCGCGCCCAGATCTCGAGCGGAGGCCCGGCCGAGTCGATCGAACCGGGCGTACAGGCCGTCGCGACGCTGGTTGAAAGCGTGGGCCGATAGAGGCCTCACACGCCGATCGCCTCGACCTCTCGTGCAGGGGTTAGCTCGCGCTGCACGTCGGCATCGGGCTCGACCGTCATGGAGGATGGCACGACGCGCTCCGGCTCGAGGAGGCCCATGACCGCTCGGACTGGGATCCGATACGTGCGTTCCGAAAGCTTGACCGCGTAGAGGCGACCCGTCGCGATGTAGTTCAGGATGGTGGACGGATGGAGGCTCGCCATCGCGGCCACCTCGTGGGGCGAGTAGAACGACTTGGTGAGCTCCACGTCCGGCACTCCTAACTTCGTGATACGACAGGATACCGGATATGAAGAAGTTGTCAAGTCAGGGAGTCTCCCCCGAGTGGTACCGACAGAGCGCCACGGTGTAGCATGAACAGCACAGAGTGTGCAGTCTTGTGTATGGTGAGGGAATGCCGAACAAGTCGAACCGCGTCAACGTTCTCCTCGACGAGGAACACGCCGCCAAGTTGTTCCGCCTCGCCGCGCGTACCTATGTCAACCCTGGCACGATCGCTCGGTCGCTCCTGTCCACGGCACTCGACCAGGCAGATCCCGATCCCGGCACGGTGACCGCACTGCTGGATGCGATCCCGAACGCCTACGAGCGAGCACAGCAAGGGCTCCGCGAAGCCCGTCTGGGTCAGGGTATCCGGCTCGAGGACCTGTAACCCCGTGGCGGCCGTCGTCCTCACGCTGACAGCCGTCGCCGACCTCGAGCGTCTGACCACGACCCATAGCCTTCCCGCAACGACGCGTGATCGCGTCAAGTCCTCACTCGGGCCGCTGACGACCTTTCCGTTGCTCGGCCCGCCGCTGACTGGCCGCTGGCAAGGGTTCCGCTTCATCCTCGGACCGTGGTCCTGGATGCTGCTGGTATACGCGTATGACGAAGAGACCGACCAGGTCTTCGTCGTCACGATCCAGGACGCACGATCCGCGGAGTCAGCCACGTCGCAGAAGTGAGGCCGGCGCCACGCGTCACGAGCGTCGTGCGCGCGCTTACTTCGGACGGGCCTGGTAGGCCACCCACGCTGCATGCGCTTCGTCGGGCGTCATCGCCCGGATCTCGTCCTCGCCCAGACCCACCGTGAGGAGCAGCCTCTGGACGAGCCAGCCGGGGATCGTCTGTGCCTGCGGGGGAGGGGGCTCGGACGCGCGCGCTACTCCCCGCACCACCTCCCAGAACGGGTCTTCGCTCGTCCGCAGCTGGTCGCGCAGGATGTGCTTGAAGAGGGCGACGCCGATCTCATCGCCGAGGCTGTGCGGAACCTTCGTGCGCAGCGTCGTCCCGTCGGGAAGATCCTTGCGGTAGCGCTGGTGATCGCCGGTCCGCCGGTGTCCGCGCGCGAGATTCGGCTCCTCGATCCAGCCGTCGCGCTCCACGTACTTCTGGAGGTCCCCGAAGCTCGCCACGGGGGACCGCTCACGAGCCAGCGAGGGGGAGAGGACGCTCCTCCGCGACGGGCGTGGCGAACAGCATCGCCTCACGCTCGCCGTCGTTCTCCGCGTACATCAGTCGGAAGATCCAGGGCAGTCGTTCGACCATGTTCGGAGCGGAACGCAACCGTGGGTCGTCGCCGAGAAGGGCCAGCAGTTGGTCGATCTCGTCAAGGAGGTCTGCCTTGGCATCGGCAAAGGTGCCGCCTCGTCCCCAGATCGCGAGTTCCGGGAGCCAGACCGCCACGGAGGAGGCCTCGAACAGCACCTCCGGGGCGAACTCGTAGTGGCGCACGAGCGCCTTGAAGTCCTCCTGCGAAAGCAGGACAGCGGGGTCCGCCCGGCGACGCACGATACGCGTGGGCAAGTGCGCCAAGGCGTGGTCGTAGAGGTCCGCCAGGTCGGCGCGTGCCCGGGAATAGGTGATCTGGTTCATACGTGGAGCATCCACCCGCAGTGGCGAGTTGTCAACTAGTACAAGTAGTACAGGTAGCCATGAAGGCCTGTGGATTCGCGTGCCCAGCGATCGTCAACCTTCTCCCATCCGTGCTTGAGCGACTTGAAGGGCGTTCGATGCGCCCGCTCGCCCTCGCCATACTGCTCGACGGCGCTGTCGTGCGTCTTGAGCCAGGTCTCCTGCGCCTTCTTCGGGGACCGCCGCGGGCGGGGCAGGGGAGCGTCAGCCGACCTGCGCAGCCGATCGCACCGATGGCAACGGTCGGGCATGTCGGCGCGCGACAATGTGGAGGTGCTCCGCGGCTATGTGGCGGGCTACGTACGAGGTGACCCATGTCGAGATACGCGCGCAGCATCCACATCGAAGCGCCGGCGGCGGATGTCTGGGCGGCGATCGTGGATGTCGAAACATGGCCGGCGTGGGCGTCGCAGTTCAAACACCTCGAGCGGCTCGATGCGGGTCCGCTCGCGCCAAGGAGCCGCGTGCGCGTCAGGCCGAAAGGTATGCCGGGGGCGGTCTGGCAGGTCACCGACTACGAGGAGGGGCGATCCTTCACATGGGCGTCGTCGCTCGCGCCCGGCGTGCGTATCACCGGCGGCCACGTCGTGACGCCCGATGGCAACGCTACGGATGCGGAATTCTGGCTCGAGGCGAGCGGCGCGCTCGGCGCGCTGCTGACCCCGTTGTTGCGACGCACGGTCTTCAGCCGCAACACGGGGAGCGCTACCGAGGGGCTGAAGAGCTACATGGAGAAGCGTGGTCCCGCTTCCGTGCCTTGACGGGCGCAGAACGCCTCTCTGGGCCGGCCCGCTACCAGGCGTACTGGGATGAAAGCTACGATCGGCAGCGGAGGACCACCTCGTGACGACCACCACGATCACCGCAGAGCCGGGCGTGCCGTACATCGAGATGACCCGTGAGTTCGATGCGCCGCGCGACCTCCTGTTCCGCGCCCACACGGATCCGGAGCTGCTCGTGCAATGGCTCGGGCCACGTCGGCTGACGATGACCATCGACCGCCTGGAACCCCGAGATGGCGGCACCTGGCGCTACACGCTCCGCGACACCGACGGCACGGAGTACGGGTTCCACGGCGTCTACCACGGCACGCCGTCGCCGGACGGTATCGTCCAGACGTTCGAGTTCGAGGGCGCACCGGGGCACGTATCGCTGGACTCGCTCGTGCTCGAGGAGCGCGACGGTCGAACGTTGCTGCGGGGCCACTCCGTCTTTCAGTCGGTCGAGGACCGCGATGCCATGATCCAGAGCGGCATGGAGACCGGTGTCAACGAGTCGATGGACCGCCTCACCGAGCTTGTCGCCCGACTCGCGACGGACCAGCCATGACGGACCAACCGCCGACCTCCATGGCAACGGTGATCGCAGGCATGACCATGTCGCTCGACGGCTTCGTGACCGATCCGAGCGGCAGCGTGGATCGCCTCTATCCCGATCTGGCGGCCCTCCAGGGCACCGCCTACATGAACGCCCTGATCGAGGAAACCGGCGCCGTCCTCATGGGTCGACGGGCGTTCGAGATGGCGGACGACCCGGACTGGTTCGTCGGTAACTACGAGTTCCAGGTGCCCATCTTCGTGCTGACCCACGAACCACCGCGTGTCGCTCCGAAGCAGGACGAGCACCTGACGTTCACCTTCGTGACCGACGGCGTCGAGTCGGCTGTCAGCCAGGCGAAGGCGGCCGCCGGTGACAGGGCGGTCACGGTCGTGGGCGGTGTCGACGTGATCCGCCAGCTCCTGCGGGCCGGCCTCGTCGACGAGCTCCGGATGGATGTCATGCCGGTGCTGCTCGGCGGCGGCCTCCGGCTGTTCCC
>Ga0209521_10000076_pt1 | contig 56283 bp, 52 predicted proteins | sample Rifsed19ft4_FD_184016 | JGI IMG/M metagenome (GOLD analysis project Ga0209521, IMG submission 184016) | Soil microbial communities from Rifle, Colorado, USA - sediment 19ft 4 (version 2) | ecosystem: Environmental > Terrestrial > Deep subsurface > Rock core/Sediment | place: Rifle, Colorado...
TCGAAACGGAGCTCGGACTGGGAAGGCTCGGGCCGCGTCGGATTCGGCTTCGACACGGTCTGGTGGATCGCGGCCGTCTCGTTCAACGGCGTCCGCTTGTACCACTCGATGAAGTCGACCTTCGCGGACCGGGTCCCACCCGAGAGGTTCGTGAACCGGACCTCGACGGAGAGGACCTGCGACAAATCGATGGTGGCGGCGGTGAAATCGAATTCGTGCGGGCCCCATCCGTTCGCGACCGGCTGAGGGGGGCTGTCCCAGGTTGCGAAGAGCACGTCCGCTAACTCCACGTACACCTCCGCCCCGGACTCGGACGTGTTGGTCCACAATCTAAGACCGGTCCATCCCGTGAAAGCCCAAGGGCCCCCAATAGTCCGCAGGGCTCCTCCGAACTGCGTGGGGAGAACCGGGTTCCACGTCACGTTGACGGAGGCGGAGCCCTCGTAGCGGTCGCTGTCCGCCGAGATGGAGGCTCCGGGCCCGTTTTCGACCCAGTCCGCCGTGCTCTCCATCCGATCGAACGTCTGTGCCGCCCGACCCACGGTGCCGTCGAACCGCCCGTACGTTAGCGGATTGCTGGCGGTGAAGTTCGGCGAGGAGACGAACGACCAGCTCGCGGGGCCGTTGAAGTCCCCGTTCGCCACGAGTTCGTTCGGATTCCCCGCCAGGCGCAGGTGGCCCGGCTCGAACGTGACGTTCGTCGAGGATGACCGGTTGAGAAGGAAGTCTGTGCCGGTCGTCCACACGAGCTGGCTCCCGGTCGGCTGGAGGGTGGCGGCGCCGCCGGAGACCGCCGCATTCACCGTCGTGTAGTTGGCGGCGTTGTCGAACGACCACGTGGCGGTGCGGAACTGCGGGCCGAATTCCGCGCCCTCCGTCGGGTCCGCGCGCGCGGGGGCGGGCAGGAGGAGATAGGCGGTGAGGAGGACCGTGAGGACCGCGGGGATCGCTCGCCTCGGACTGTTCATCCTTCCCCCTCCGGATGGACCCCCGCCTCATCCGCCTTCCGCCGGCGGCGGAGCACGAGGGCCACGCCGACGACGCCCGCGACGGCGGCGACCGCGAGGAGGGCGGCGATCCACGGCCACGCTTCCGGGGTGGCACCAGCGACGGGGTCGACGCGCACGGAGACGGGTCCGGACCCGGCGCCCGAGCCGTCCGTGACCGTGATCCGCACGGTCCCCGTCCACGCCGCGTCGAAGGCGAATGTCAGGGTGAGGCCCTCCGCGGTCACGGATGGGGAGTCCGTGGCGGCGGTGAGGTTCGCGATCGGGTCATCCACGTCCGCAACGTACGGGGCGAGGTCGAGGGTCCACGGGCGGCCCGCGATGCCGGCCTGCCGGGGGATCGCATCAACCGTGGGCGAGTCGTTCACGGACGTGATGCGGACCACGAGAGCCTGCGACGCCCGCACGCCGTCGCGGTCCTCGAGCCAAAGGACGACGTCGTCGTCCCCGGAGGCGTTCGCGACGGGCGTGACCACGAGGTCGGGGCGGTTGAATTCATCCTGACCGAAGACGGAGTACAGCGTGTCGTCCACCCCGGTCAGGTACCATTTCAGGTTGTCCAGCGTGTCGTTCGTCGGGTCCGGCTGGTTCCCCGCGAATCGAGTCAGGTCCCACACGTACGGGAGGGAGTCCTCCGGTCGCACGACGTCCTGGACGGTGCCGTTGATCCGGGGCATGCCGATCCGCGTGACGGTGACGTCGAGGCCGCCGCAGAGGGCGCCGACGCAGGCCGTGACGCGCCCGGTCCCATTCGTGGTCGGCGCTCGCAAGGTCGCCCGCTCCGCGTCCATCGGCGGCGTGAGCTGTCCGATCGTCGTTGCCCACTCGGTCCCCGAGAGCGGGACGGAATTCCCGTCCGCGTCGAACCCCTCTGCGAGGAGCGGCTGCGTCCTGGCCACGGGGATCGCGGGCGGGAGGCAGGCGCCGCGCGGGTCGGGGCACACCTCGATCGCCACCAAGGGGCCGGGGGCGGTGACGTTCACGAACGCGATTCCCCTTTCAGACTGATCGGAGTTGAAGCAGTAGACGCGGTGGGGAGCGCCGACGGTGACGACGCCCGCCTGGTAGGTACCGACGAGGCCGCCGTCCGGGCCGACGTTCCCGGCGAGGTCCGAGGTCTCCCAGTCGCAGCCGAAGGTCGTCAGGACGTGGCCCCACTGGTCGTACGCGGTGGCGGTGAACACCTGGCTCTCGTTCGCCCTCAGGTTCACGGACGAGGGGTCCACGTCGATCCGGTCCACGATGTCGAAGAACTCGTACCGCAGGGCGAACCACGCGACCGCCGGGGTGCGGCTCGTGTTCGCGGCGGCGGTGAGGAAGGCCCGGACCCACGCCGTGCGGTTCCCGAGGATGGCGGTCACGTTCTGATTGTCGACGACGGGGACCCACGTGAAGCTGTCGTCCGAGACCTCGTAGGACACGTTCGTCCCGTTCGGCCGCGCATCGCTCGCGAGGAACGTCCGCCACGCGACGAGGGGCTCCGGCGGGAGGAACGAGGCGTTCGTCCGGACGACGCCGCCGGCGGCATGTTTCTCGTACGCGATCTCGACGCGGGTGACGATCGGGGTCCAGCTCCCGTTCGTCGTCGTGAGCCGGAGGCGCCACTGGAGGTAGCGGTTCGGAGGGCTCGGGATCGCGGTGCCCGAGACGAAAGCCCACCCCGTCCACGTGCCGTCGGACGTGTCCGTTGTGTTCCCGGTCCGGGTGTCGACGAAGACCTGCGTGATCGGCGGCACCTCCGATTTCGTGATCGTCGCGTCCGTCCAGATCGCCGCCGAACCCGCGTCGAGCGGCACCGCCACGTACGAGCCGTCCACGTAGTCCGGCGCGGAGAGGTTCACGTTGTCGATGCTCAGCTCGTACTGGGCGAGCCCGTCCGCGAGGCGTGCGAGGCGGAGGGCGAACCGGAGCGTGAACGTCCCGTTGGCGGTGAGGGCGGCGCTCGGATCCAAGGTGAACGTCCATGAGATGTTCGTCGGGTTCAGGAAGGACCAGTTGAAGGGTCCGACGTCGACGCGGAGCTCCGCGAAGAGGTTCGTCCTGACGCCGGCGGTGAGGTTGAACGTGAGGAGGACGCCGCCCGGGTTGCCGATCGTGGCAGGCTTCGTGAAGGACTGGGACGCGACGCTCGCGGTCTCGTCGAAGGCGGCGAAGAGGACGAGGTCGTCGACGTACACGGTCGCGGTAGTTGCGACTCCCGTGAAACGCATCTGGAGGAGGTCAATGGCAGCGGAATCGCCGCCGCCGATGGTGAAGGGGGCGAGGTCGAAGAAGATCCGGGTCCAGCCGGAGGATAGGGTCGTGCGGTTCGAGTCCCACGGATTGCCGCCGAAGCCATTCTCGAGATGCACGTAGGCCTCCAGACCGACCGCCGCCGTGCCCTCGATCCACACCGCCAAATGCGTGTAGGCCGACCAGTCCCACGTGCCCGCGTTGTTTCGCCCCGCAGAGCAAACGCGCGTTGGGAAGCCGCCAAAATCCAAATCGGCCAGAAGTGAGCCTAGGCCTTCCCGGACAGTGCCAGGAACGACCTCCTGATTCAGGGTGATCGAAGCCCCGATATCGCAGGATCCAGGCCCTCCGGGCCATCCCGTGGTGGCGACATCGTCCATCGAGTCGAACTGGAACGGGTTGGCGTCGTTCGAGGAGTGGTTCATCCGCGCCCGCCGCCCCACGGGGTCCCACGCTGCGGACACGTTCCCCGACGGCGTGTACGTCCAGTTCGCCGGCGTGTTGAACCCCCCATTCGCGATCCGGTTGTTCGGATCCCCCGCCAGGCGCACGTCGGGGCCGACGGTCACGTTCGGGGAGGACTCGTTCTCGGCGGCGAAGTTCGAGCCATCATAGGGTTTCGAGAAGGAGGACCGGGTGAGGGATGCGTTCCCCGCCGCCAACGTCGCGTTCGTGGCGGTGTAGTCGGAGGGCGTCGCGAAGTCCCACGTCGCCCGACCGAAGCCGCCGCCCTCGTTCACGAACGTGGGGTCCGCGCGCGCGGGGGCGGGCAGCAGGAGATAGGCGGTGAGGAGGACCGTGAGGACCGCGGGGATCGCTCGCCTCGGACCGTTCATCTCGTGTGTGCCTCGGGGGCCTCCGCCGGGAGGCCGACGTCCCCCTATTGCCCGATGCCCCTCCCCACGCCGCTGGGGCCGGGGTCCATCCGAGTTCCTTGGCTTAAACGTGTCGGGGGCATGTAGGGCGAGAGGATCCTTGTGGGGGGCTCTACTCCCCGCTGGTTGAGGAACCGGTGCCGATCGCCCTAGCAATTGTCACGGTATGAGGATCCTGGGATTCGCACGGTAACCCCAGGGGGGTGCATTGGGAGCAATTTCGTCCTACTCCTTCCCGGTCGAGGCGTATTGCGCCCAGTCGAGGGTGCCGTTCTGATGCTTTCGGAAAATCTCCCGCACCCCCCATTCAGCATAATCAACAAGCTTCTTGAGGCGTTCCTCCGGTGGAAGATCGGGGTAACGACCCATCATTACGGCGGCGAATACCTCTTCAGAATCGAGACTGTTGATGTTTTGAAAGGTTCCTCGGGTTCCCCGTTCGTGGGTATTGCCTGTAGCTATCCCTAATGCGGCTCCGAGCCGCCATGCATCGCGCTGCTCTTGGAAAACCCCACTAGCCACTAGCTGCTTCATGATTGTCTTCACTTCAGTACTAGCTGGAACAGTCCTCGAATCGCCAAACGTGGTACTCAACTGAATCCTCTCCTAGCCCCCTGTGGTCACGATGCGCGAGCCCTCCCGCTCTCCGCGATGAATCACGGTATGGTCGCTCTTGATGTATCCCGAGAGATACTGCTCGTCTTCCTTCCTGAACTCGCGATCCGTAACGAGCAGGACGACTTGCTCTGCGAGTTTCGGCAGGAACGTTAGAACCCTCTTCCCATGCTTTGTGTCGAGGCGGCCGAAGGGAGTGTCCATGAACAGAGGCGCCTTGATGTGGGCGCAGCGGTTCAGTGCGCCAATCAATGCGAGGGCGACAACTTGCTCTTCTCCTGATGATCTCCACTCCGCACGATCGAGGATGCCACCGGACTCGGTAACAATGTTGAGGCCGAATTGCTGGTTGATCGAGAGTTCGGAGAAACTCGGCTTCGTTCGAAGTTCCCGGAAAACGTCAGACGCAACGGACCCCACATATTCGCGTCGCTCATCTCTGTACACCGAAACGGACTGATCGAACACTTCCTGAACGGACTTGACCAGGTCCACTCTCTTCGCCAGTATCGACAATTCCTCGCGGTCGATGCTCCGAATCTGTTGATCGAGCTCAGCTTTCGCTTCTAAGTCTTCCAGGTTACGGTGTTCCTCGGCGGTCTTGAGTCCTTGTAGTCTACCCGACTCTCGAGTAGCGGCTTCAATTTCAAGCTCCAGTTTCCGGGGCTCGTCCTCGTCCACTCCCGCGAGCTTCTCTCTCAACCCTCTCAGCGTCGACTTGAGCGCCGAAATTCTATGGTCAATGCCCATGATCCTCTCATCAACCTCTTTGACTGTCTTGCCGGTAATCATCTGACTCGAAAGGTGTTTGAGCCGATTCACGTGGTCCTCGTATTCGAGATTGGGCTCGGGCACTTCGGTAAGCTCCCTAATCTTGAGCTTGATGTCCCGGAGGTCCCCCTTCAAAGCCTCTAGCTTCTCCTTGTTGAGTACCGTCCTGCAAACCTTGCACTGCTGCGACTGCATGGCACTCTGGATCTGCTCAGCCTGGCCGAGGAGTCGCTGCTTCGCATTGTATCTCTCCATCGCCGCCTCATGTTTTGCCTGAAGGCGGGCGATGATGTCCTCGGAGCTCCGGACGAGAATGGTCTTGTAGAGCTGCGCTGCGAAGCCCTTTGACAGGTCCATTTCGCGGTCCCGTGCGGCGGCCAGTTGTGCGACCTCCTCCTCCAACCTGATTCTTTCCCTGGCGAGCTCCCGAACTGTCGACATGTCCGTAAGATGGCGTTTCTTGTCCGCGGTTTCGGTTTCGAGCTGTGAGATCTGCTTCTCAATCTCCTTGACCTGCTTGTTCCTTGTGTCGATCTCTTGGGAGATGACTTGAAAGTCGTCGACAAGCTTCTCGTACTCTTTCCCCCCCAAACGTCTGGTGAGCTTCGCATGTTCATTCTCGTTTCGCCTCTGAACCTCGTACAGGTCGTCTCGGGCGATCCGGAGGAGGGGTATTCCGAGGACATGCTCAATCGAATCGCGCAAGAGGCCCATTGCTCGGCTAGTCTGGTCCAGTAACTCCTCGTAGTCTCGAAGCATTTCCCCGTCAAAGAAGAAGAACCGACTGACATCGTGGGGAATGATCCTCTGAATCGTGTGCTCGGGGTTGGGTTGGGGCTCGCCATCCTTCACCACGTCAACTTTCATTCCCGTATCGTACATCCGATCCGAGTGACTGCGGGCGACAGTCTTACGAGAGATGACCCATTCCTCCCCCTCGTGACTGAGGTAGACAACGACGCCGAATTGGTATAGGTCTTCGGATGCTGCGGACCGATTCAGAAGAGACGTCGGGCGAATGACCTGTCCTTTTCTGTCGAGCACCTTGCCATAGAGATTCCAGAGAACCGCTCGCTGGATTGAGGTCTTACCTTGACCGTTATCGCCCCTGATCAGATGGACGCCCGATCCGTCTCCTGGGAAGACTAGATCGTGTTCGCCGTAGAAAGGTCCGAAGTTAAGAAGGCGAATCCTCTCAATGAGCAAGTCTTTTCCCTCCCGCTTGCTGCCGGAGAATCATCTCGATCGCGTCTTGACAACGGGCCCGGTCCTCGTCTAACGGGTTCTTCACCACGAGTGCCATGACCTGTTCCAGAAGCGCGTTGTCCACCGGATTTCGACGCTGGCGATTTGTCCTGCGGAGGACCTCAAACATCTCATCGATGTCCACCCCTATCCCTCCTCGTCGTCCTCTTCGAGTCCTTGTTCCGAGTCCTTCTCGAGGCTCACCCCATACGCCTGACAGACCTTCCAAAGCCGATGGGTTACCTCCACATTTTGTGCGTGTTGAGCGAACTTGTATGCCCTCGCGAGTTCATTCCTCACGATGGACATCGGGAATTCGCCTTCTTCCGAGGCGGGCTTGGGCAGCACGAGCACATCGAAAATCCTGGCGGACTTCTTGCCGATGGCCTTCCTCAACAGTCGTCCTCTCCGTTGGACATACTCTCGGGGATTCGTTGAAGAGGCCAGGATGAGTCCACCATCTGCTGAAGGGATGTCGACCCCTTCATCCAGGCATCTAATGCTTACAATGACCCCGGGATTGCTCTCAAAGTGCGTCAGTGCCATTTGGCGTTCAATCGGTGGCATCTTCGAATGATACTTCAGAACCGTGAGGTGTTCCGTTCTCGACCGAAGACTGTCGACAACCAGGTTCATCTGCTCCTCATCGTCGCAGTAAACTATCCACCGGCCGTTCGGCGGATACCGAGCGGAGACGATCCGGCGAGCCGTATCGATCTTCGCTGCAGCTTTCTTGACGATTCTTGCTCGTCTGATCAACAGTAATTTCAGCTTCTCGTTGCCGGAATGAACCAGCCCATTCCGCACGAGCGACGGGTCCCGCGCAATCTGCAACTGCACTTGGGCGGTCACGTCATCCCACTCTTCTTGCTCAGCCGCGGTTAGTTCGACACACTCGAAATCGTATTCGTAGGGGGCAAGGAAGTGCCCAATGATTGGAACCTCGATGCGATTTGAATCAGACAGCCTCACGCGATCGCCAAGCTCGAGGCGAAAGACGGGCTGGGTTCCGAAAGCCTTGGACAAAGCCTCCATGCCCTCGATATCGAAGAGGCGTTCGGGGGTCGCGGACAGGCCGAGTTTCGCCTTGAAAGGAATCTGCAAGAGCCTTCGATATATCGGACTGCCGAGTCTATGCACCTCATCTGCAACTAGAATGGGATCCTTAGCCTGACCCAGAAACTCCATGAAGTCGTCTGTAGCCGCAGTCCGCATCGTGGCAAGGATAATGCGGGGGAGCCTCAACTCGGACACGTAGAGTCGCTTCGTCTGATCCGATTTCCAGTCGTGTCCAGCCCCCGCGAGCAGGACGGGTACGCCTTGATAGAAATTCTGGAGCTCTTCCAGCCACTGCTCGAAGAGAATCCGAGTGGGGACGACCACGACCACTGGATTTCCTGCATCGATGTGAGGACGCAAGGCGAGGAGCGCCGTGACGGTCTTTCCGGTCCCCGTAGCCATGGAGAGGACTCCAATGCTCCCGCTATTCGCCCAAGCTCGGACAGCATCCATCTGGTAGGCGTAGGGGACGATCGGCGCTTTTCCACGCTGGACCCCTGACCTCTTCCGCGCACCCGGTCTGCAATCCTCGAAACTCTGGTAGGAACGAAATCGTGCCATGACGGAACGCTCGACCTCGTTCAATGGCCGGACCTTGGTGTGTTGGGTTCCGCACGATAGCAGCCGTTGGAGATAGGAGGCCTTGCGGAGCGCCTTCGCACGCTCAAATTCACCTCCCCAACTGCGGAAGACGTCGAATTCCTCATCGTTTGACCAGTCCTCAATCGCGCTGACCGCCCTTTCGGTCTCGTTCCCCGATCCGCAGAACACGACCATGTCCCCATACGAGTCGGAGAACGTCCCGAGTTTCCGGTGATAGATTCCGCCACTCCTTACTGCCACAAACAAGTCGAGCGATCCCTTTTCGATCAAGAGCCTCAGCATGTTGAGGCAATCCGCTTCGTCAGGGGTTCGCGACATTGCCAAGAGTGATTCAGCTAGGGACGCATCTAGGTCAGGCCCTGATCGGGTTCCCCGAAGTTCGTATCCCTCTCGGGCCGCGTCCTCGTCGGGCTCAGGGAGATCTGGGGAGCAAACGATCCTCGCCCTACCCCCCCCAATGGCAAAATTGAGGAGTTGTTCGCCGAGCTCCCTATAGACATTCGCTCGAAAGTAGCCAACCGCCCTGTCGTATCTCTCTGCACGTTCCAGACACGGGGCGTAGAGCTCTCTCACGATGTCGTTGTCCTCAGTGTTGTAGTCCGGGGCTAGATCCAGGGCGCGGAGGCCACGCCTGTCGCTTTCCGCCAAGACCTCTTCACCGGCGGCATGATTCTCGGACATCCCCTGAGCCTCAGTTCTTGGTTCTTCCCGGCTTTCGCTTTCGTGAGAAGGCTACCCTCACCCTCCCTTCGTCATCGCGGAACCTCCCCGCCGAGCCGCGCACATAGGTACGATTCGGCTCAATGGATAGCCACCGTCTGCCGAGTCTCTCTGACACGGCGCCTGTGACGTTACTCCCTGCGAAAGGGTCCAACACAAGATCACCCTCACGAGTGAGAAATCGGATAAAGAACTCTGCAATGTCGGGAGGCATTCTTGCGGGATGAGGTTCGAGATCGTGTGCTTTGCAGTACTTCAGGTACGGGTCGTTAGATGCTGTGTTCGCGACCCGAAGTACGTTGGGCGGAATCGCCCCACGGTGCCGATGCAGGAACGACGTCGATCCGATCACGTGCTCGGATGGACGCTTCCCCGCGTTGTACTGCTTCGTCCGCAGCAGGGTCTTCATGTCCTCGCTGTACTTCTTGGGCACCCTCGTGTTTCGAGCGTCCGGAGACGGTGTTCGGGACATCCACCAGAGGCGCGTGAAGGCGTCCTTTGCGCGAACTCGTTTCACGGTGACCCACTGCGCAGGCGTAGGTAGTTTGGCGGGATTGTAGCAGATGAACTCCTGACACAGGTAGAATTGGCCGGCCGACTTGAACTCTAAGAGGGCCTCGAGCGGGAGGGTAGAAAAGACGGGCAACCCGGGCTCCCACGCGTTTCCTAGCTCAATAACAACGGATCCCTTCGGAGCAAGGAGTTCACTCAACTCCTCCGCGAAAGTGGACAGCCAGAGCACGTACTGCCTTCGCTGAAGGTTGCCGTACTTCTTCTTCCGGTTTAGGGGGAAAGGCGGCGACGTGAACACAAGCTGAACCTTGCCTCGAAGCCGCCTGACTTCTGGGAGGCGCAATGTGTCCTCGGCATGGCCTAGGTAGAATCTCCCTTTCTTCGTAGAGTAGTACAGCCGAGGGTCACGCCGGGATTGACCGTTGTTCGTGCGGGTCAGATTGTCAGCTCTCGACTGTAAAGCCACATTCCTCCCATGACCTGATACCCTGGAACCGACACCCTGACGGCATTTTACCTATTTGGCCCTGCGCGTCCTCTGGGCCTCGCTCGGGAATCAAAGCCCAGAGAACCGCTAACCAGAGCGTCGCCGGGCACCCCCTTAGGCCATGCCTGACCACCGTGCTATGCAGCGCGGATGCTCCTGCTAAGACTTATGCATCCTTCTGCATTAACGGTGTGTGCGCATCGGCGTCGACATCGACGGCGTCCTGTGCGACCACGTGAGGGGTCTGTCGAAGTGGATTGCGGCCAGGTATGGCATTCGTGTGCCGAAGGAAGCGGTAACAGAATGGGACTTTCCATTCGGACCCAGCTCGATCTCGCGTGCGCTGGACGAAGCGTACCGCGATGAGAAGTTTGTCCTCTCCCTACCTCCGGTCCAAGGTGCGGACGGAGCGGTGAACAGGCTCCGCAGGAAACACGCGTTACTCGCCCTCACTTCGAGACCCAAGTACCTGCAAGGTTCAACTGCGCAATGGCTCACCCACCACTTCGGCTCCCTCTACCACCTGCACGTCGGCACCGACAAGAGTCTCCCAAACATTGATGTTCTGATCGACGACTACTTGGGTAGTGTCACCTTATTCGCGGAAAGGAGGGGTAGCGCGATCCTGTTCGATCAGCCTTGGAACCGCCGGGGGCAGGTCTTTGCCTCCCAACCCGGTCAGTACCAAGTTGTGCGGTGCCGGGGATGGAAGGACGTCCTTGACACGATAGGGCAATGGGGGACTCTGCAGGATGAATCTCCTCGCAAAACTACGTCGGACATGGCTCCAGGTTCGAGAAACACGGAAGAATGAGGCGGATCTGAGGGAAACCTCTCGGACGTACGTCGACCTGGTCGACATCATCTTCGCCATCATTGTTGCGGAGAGCTTCCTGCGGCTCGTGGACTTGGGCACGAGTATCCCGCCGTTCCCTGCGGCGGTCCTTCTCGTCTCCTATGTGGCAGTGGTGATGAGTTGGGTCGGTTATCACAAGTCCGTGAGAGCCCAACCCCATCGGAACTGGTATCGTTTCGTTATCGACTTGGCGATTCTCCCGGTGTACCTGATGTTAGTGACGTTCTACAACGACTTCTCTCTAATTCTCTGGACGTACGCCCTCATGTTCGCGCTCTATTGGCTATGGGGGATCTTGAAGTCAGTCGAGTACGCTGGGGAGATTCGTCGATACATTCGAAGGATCCCCTATTTCGTGGCTGCCTTTATCGTCGCGACAGGCTACCTTCCTCTGAGGAAACTTGCGTCTGCAAGAGACGCTTCCATGGGCGTCGTAGTGGATTGGTCGCTTCTGGCCATGACCCTAGTCATGGTCGTGTCCTATCGCCTGGAGCCGTGGAAAAGGGTTCATGACCGCCGCGCTCATCGGCATGATGTACGAGTCAAACCGTCGGACAGAACATGAAGATGCCTCGACTGTATCGGCCGCCAGCAAACTGAAGCCTGTCGCAGTCGTCCACGCCCGTCCCTGCCCGATTCCGTGCGGTTCTCAGGATGAGCCCGTCGTCTGGGGGATCCGGAACAGACCTCCGCAACATGCGAACGCACCCCGTCTGCATGTAGAGGGACTCCTGCTACACGCGCCGAAGGCGCGCTGCGCGTCGCGCACATCCTTCCACATGCGTCCCACCCCCGTCCACGTGTGGACCCCACCCGCCCACATGTTCCCGGGCCCCTTCGACATGCGAAGGGGACCGGTCCGCATGCTCCCGAGGCCACGCGGCATGTTCCCGGACCCACCGCCAACGTTCCCGAACCCGGTCCACACGTAGAGGGACCGCCGCCGCATGCGGAAACCCTGCATTCGAGGCCTCCCAAGGGTGGGACGCATCCTCGGGCGCCAAGCGCGCGGACGGCGGATCAGAAACGGGACCGCCGCCAAAAGTACCCGAAAAGGCAGACAAAAAAAGAACCCCGGCGGGAACGACACCGCCGGGGCCCAGACGGAACAATGGGCGAATCCTGAACGCCTCACTGCGGCGAGGGGGTGGGCACCGGCATCGTCTCCGCGCCGCCGGCGCCCGGCCGCGCGATCCGGCTCCGGTACCGGCGCAAGTTCTTCGCCGCCTCCGTGTCCTTCCCCACCGCCGCGATCGCCATGTCGAGGTACCCCGACGCGGTCACGTACGCCTGGCGCTTCAGCGCCACGAACGTGTCCGTCGACGCCTTCGCGTTCCGCTTCGCCGCCTCCTGGGTCTCGTTCGCCGCGACCAGCGCCTCGTACAGGCCCCGGACCGTCGCGACGATCTCCGCGACGTTCCGCCCGCCCTCTCGAGGGCCTGGCTCTCCTTCGACAGGAGCTCCGCCAGCACCGCCAAGAAGCCGAAGAGCTGCTTTTCGGAGAGGGCCATTCACACCCGCGTACCAAGCAAGTCGAAGCGGTAGTGCTCCAGCCGGACCCACGGGTCGGCCGTTACCCGCGGCTCTAACCCCCAGGCCTCTCAGCAGACGATGTCGTGTAATCGGTCAATGTCTTTTGAAGGGCGAGAGGACTCACCGGGCCGGGGACCACAGCGCTTGCCGCGGTCTGGCGGGCTGCGGTGGCCCGTTCGGATGAGGATTGCGCCATCCGTTTCACCAGGCGCTTCATCTTCCGTTCCCGCCTCATCCCCGCCCACATGTACGCCTCGTCCGCGGTACGGTTCGTGGTCAGAATCACGACCTTTCCCGGGGCGTCACGGCCCGTCCGCCCCTTTCGCTGGATCAGGCGGACGTCGCTCGCGACCGGCTCGTAGAACACGACGAGGTCGACCTGGGGCACGTCCAAGCCCTCCTCCGCGATGCTCGTCGCGCACAGGACGGGGAACGCGACCGCGGCGAACCGCGACAGGGCCTCGTGCTGCTGCTTCTGCGTCATCCCCTTGCGCCCTCCTCGCGCGCCCTGTCCCGTGAACCGCTCGACCCGGGCGCCCGTCCCGCGGAACAGCTCGACGAGGAACTCCACGGTGTCCCGCAGCTCCGCGAACACGATGACCTTCGCGTTCGCCTTCGCGGCGAGCTGCTCGGACACAACGTGGACGAGGGGCTCGAGCTTGGGGTGGGACGGCCCTTTCCAGCGCCGGGCCGCCTTGTACGCCCGCTGAACCAACGGGTCGTTCACGAGGCTCGCGTCCACCTTCGACCTCCCGGGCCGCATCTTCGGTTCCAGGAACTTCCGGAACGCGTCCACGCCCTGGCGCTCGATGCACAGCACCGCGTGCATCCCCATCCGTGCGAGATTGATCTGCCGGGATGCCTGGAACAGGTACGGAGCCCACTTCCCCTTCCGCCGGGCGAACACCTGCGCGTACGCCTCGTTCAAGTCCTGGATGCGCGCCTGCGAGTTCTTCCGTTTCCGGAGGAAGCCGTACTTGCGGATCTGGTTGAACCGCGCGTGGACGTACTTCGTCAGGTAGCCGGAGACCTTCGTGATCACCTCCGAGGGTTCTACTTCGATCCAGCTCAGGTCCGTCTCCTGCACGTACGGGGCGACGTCGGGATCGTCCTTCGTCCGGAGCACGATCGTCTCGATGAACAGGTTCCTCCGCACCTCCTCGATGTGCTCTTCCTCGTGCCCGGGGGACGCCGTGAGCCCCAGGAAGAGGACGGAGGGGCACCACGCCCGCAATTCGCGGGCGAGGGGCACGTACGCGTAGTCACCGACGGCGCGATGGGCCTCGTCGAAGACCACGATGGACAGGTCCTTGGAGAGGAGCCCCTTCCGCAGGTCGTTCAGGGCGACCTGGGGGGTCGCCGCGAGCAGGCGGCGGGTCGCCCACCGCCGGGCTCGCCTTGGCTGTGCCTCCGTCCCGGTCAAGCAGGCCGTGCCCCCGAGGCGGAGCACGGAGTCCAGCGTCCCCGCGTGCTGGTCCGCGAGGGGGCGGGACGGGGCGAGGAACAGGGCCCGGCCGCCGATCCGGTTCAACGTCTCCGCGATGACGAGGGCCGCGATCACTGTCTTGCCGAGGCCGGTGGGGATCACGACCAACGTGTTCCGATCGAGGCACTCGTCCGCGATCCCGACCTGAAAGTCGCGGGCTTCCACGACGTTCGGCTGCAGAAGCGCGTGGCTCAGGAACTCTCCTTCGGACTTCCATGGAGGCGGGTTCATCATCAGGCCGTCGGGCTTGTGCCTGGAGGAGTACCGGCGGGGGGAATATCCTTTCGAGGGGTGCCCGGAGCTACCGCCACCGCCGGTCGTTGACGGGCGGCTGCCCGAGAGTCCACACCTTTTAGTTAGCCATGAAGTTGCTAGGGAGCCCGACCCGCTCAGCGTCGCGTGGAAGGCCACGACGAGGAAATCGTGGCGGTCTGCGTGGACGAGCTTGCGGTGGCTCCCGCGCTGCGTCTCCACATGCCAACCGAAGCGCGCCATCGCCCGGAGGAACCGTCGCCCGTCGATCTCCCGGGCAGCCGGGCCCTTCAGACGTCCACCGTCACGACCTTCGCGGGCGCGGCCCTGGCACGCCCCTTCGGGGCGGCCTTCCCGAGCTCTTCCAAGTAGAAGACGATGCCCTCCTTCGCGAGCTTCAGCGCCTCCTCCTCGGTCTCCGCGTCGACGAAGAGGCCGGGCAGTCCGGGGACCGTGGCGACGGTGTGACCGGATTCCGGGTCGCGTTCGAGGACGACGCGGTACTTCACGGAATCCCTACGGGCGCGGCACCCAATAAGGGTAACGCCGCAGAAAGCAGCCTCGAAGCCGCCAGGGCGCGACACCGCCAAGACCCCGACACGCGATACCGCCGCGAGCCTCGTGATCCTCGCGACCGCGGTGAAAGTTCTACCGAGTCCACACCGAAGTGCCTCCGACTTGGCTCGGCCCGTGAGCGTGTGGGTTCGCCCCAGACGCGTCCGCCGACGGCGTCGGACGACCTCGAGAGGTCGGACGTGAGGGCAGACCTTATCTATGTCTGTGTGTATACACAGAGTGATGGCGTTCAAGACCATCAGCCTCTCCGAGGATGCGTACCGCCTGCTCCGGGCTCGGAAGCGGAAGGGCGAGAGCTTCACGGAGGTCGTCCGCCGCCTCGCGGGGCCGCCGACCGCGGACGAGTTTGAGGCGATCCTCGACGCGGATGAGGCGGAGGATCTGCAAGCCCTGGCGGAGTCCCTCGACCATCGCGCGGAGCAGGAACTCGCCAAGGCCACGAGGGGACGACGGTCATGACGATGCTCGACACGTCCGCCGTTCTGGACCTCCTGGCGGGGATCCCGACCGCCGTGGCGGCATATCGGGACCTGGAGCAGCGGAAGGACCGGATCACGGTGCCCACCGTGGTCCTCTACGAAACCCGGCTCGTCCTCGGGCTGCGGGGCGCGCGACGGAAGCTCGCGAAGGCGGAGCGGGTGCTTGCCCGGATGCCCCGGGCCCCGCTGGACGACCCCTCCGCCGCCCGGGCGGCGGACGTCGGAGTGCACCTGTCGGCCCGCGGCGCCGGCATCGGACCCATCGACACGCTAGTGGCCGGCACCGCGCTTGCGCACGGGGAGCCCCTCCTCTGTTCGGACCCCGACTTCGACCGAGTCCCCGGATTGACCGTGATCCGGTACCGGTGAAGCCTGGCTCGCGAAACCGGACCGGGCCTCGAGGCCCTCGACCACGCCCTTGAGCAACTTGCTCTCCGGGACGAGGCCGAGCTGGGACGCCATCGAGGACAGATCGAAGGAGTCTCGCTCCTCCTTGACCTTGCCCTCCTCCAGAGAACGCCGCCTGAAGGAGGGGGCTCGCCGCACCCCGGAACGCAGGACCCGCGATTCATCGGCGCTTCGAAGTTCCGGCGTATCTATGTGGTGCCGTAGCCGAAGAGGCGGTCGTACTCCTTGTGGGTGAGGATCCGAAGGATCCGCACCTGGGGGCGGACGTCGACCCTCGCCGCGATCGTGTAGAGCAAGCGCCAACCGCCAGGAAGTTCCGCCCTCCACAGGTTCTCGACCCCGAACTGGCGCTTCAGCTGCCGGGGGATCAGATCCTTTTGAACGTGGTCCCCCGCTGTAGGGTCTTCGCTAAGCCGGTCCCGCCACCAGAGGAGCTTCTTGCCCTGCACGGGATCGAGCCGTCGACGGTCGAGCGTGGCGGCCCCTGAGATGAGGACGGCGTACGCGCCCATCGTCCCCCGCCTACAGGTCCCGCCACTTCCCGGACCACACCTTGGGCGACACGTTCAGCACCCAGACGACCCCCTTCGCGCCCTCGACCGCGAAGCCCAGTCGCTTGAACTCGTCCACCGCCTGACGAACCATGGCGTGCCGCACGGCCTTCGCGGACAGCCTCCGTTTGATCTCGTTCAGGCTGAGGGGACCCTCCGCATCCCGGAGGATGCGTTCGATCGCATGCAGGGTCGCCAGCGTGGGGCCGCGGCCCTCGAGCCTTGGCGGCATGGGAACCGCGACGAGCGCCATCGGGGACACGAACGTGTAGGTAACCTTAAAGGTAGCTACCGTAGAGGTTGACAGGAGTGGGTCCCGTCCGAGTTCGCGGACAACGTCGATCGGATCACGCCGGTGTCGAGGAGGACGCTCATCGGGACTCCTCGGCCACAACGCGGTCGATCTCCCCCTCCCGCGTCCGGATCCTCGTGTTGACGGTAAGGCGCTCCATGGACGCGATCTCGCGGCCGGTCATGGGCCGCTCCGCGTCCTCGGTGAAACGGGCCTTTGCAGCCTCCCCCAGGCTCAGGAGCCAGGCGAGGATCTCCTGCTGGGACATCTTCCGCCCGCGGCGCAGCGTCAGCTCGCCCTGGAGCCGGTCGAGGCGCCGCTTGTCCCGCTCCTTCATCTTGACGGAGGACGCCATGCCCCATTGTAGAACTTTCTACCTAATAGCGGTTTTCAGGCCGGCACCGTCGCCCGGGAGCCGCCTCACGCGGTTCAAGGCGGTGTGGGTCGACCGCACAGCAAGCCAAGGATTAAGTAATACGTAAGATGTACAATGTATGACACAATGGCGTCCATGGTCTCCCTCCGCCTGCCGGGGGATCTCCGTCGAGAGATCGAACGCCTCGCGAAGCGCGAGGGCAAGGACAAGTCCGAGCTGATCCGGGAGTTCCTGCGGAGGGCCGTCGCGTCCCGGAAGGTCGAGCTCGCCCTGGAGGCCTACCAGGCGCGCAAGGTCTCGCTGGGGAAGGCTGCCGAACTCGCCGACCTCTCCCTGTGGGAGATGCTCGACGTGCTCCGGGACCGCCGCATCCCGCTGAGCTACTCGGCGGAGGACCTGGAGGAGGACCTCCGGACGCTGGGGGAGCTCGGTTGATCCTCGCGGACACGAGCCCCCTCGTGGTCCTCGCAAAGCTCGGCCACCTCTCGTTGCTCCGGGATCTGTTCGGGGAGGTGCGGGTTCCGGAGGCGGTTTGGCAGGAGGTGCTCTCCGGTTCCCCCGAGGGCCACCCCGAAGTCCGTGTCCTGGAGGAGGCGGTCCAGGAGGGTTGGATCCGCGTGGAAAAGGGCCCGGCGGTCCCGGCGCCCGGAACCTTGTCGCGCAGACTGAGCGCGGCCGAAGTGCAGGTCCTCGCGCTCGCCCGGCGGCGCACCGTTCGAGTTGTTCTCCTCGATGACGCGTTGGCCCGGCGGGCGGCGATCGGGTTCGGCCTGCGGCCGGTCGGGACGCTGGGCGTCCTCCTCCGCGGGGTCGAGCAGGACCTCCTCACCGCGGGCGAGGCCCAAGCGTGCCTGGAGAGGCTTCCTGCCCTCGGATTCCGCGTGGACCACGAACTCCTCGTCCGGGTCATGCGACGGTTGGGGAGACGGTGAACGCGCTGCGCGGGCTCGCAAGCCGCACCGACGACGTTCACCTCGGAATGTTGACGCGCGGTCGGCGTTCGTTCAAGAGCTTTCAAAGCGCTGTGCCAGAGTCTATTTATCGCGGGTGCGGCCTTCGGCCGCCCATAGCCCATGGCGGCGAGGGAGGACGGGGGCGTGAGGGAGCGTGGGCGGGCGAAGGCGCTCCTCCTCGCGGTGTCCGGCATCCTCGCGTTTCTGGCGGTCGCGCCCGACGCATCGGGAGAGCCCGCGGCTCCGGAGGCGCGAACGGTCCTCGTCCCGAACTCGCCCCCGGTCGCCGTCGCGACCCCGGGCGCCGCCTCGGTCGCGGTCGGAGACCGGCTGACCCTGTCCGCCTCCTCGTCGTATGACCCGGACGGCCGCATCGTGTCGAGCCGGTGGACGCTCGGCGACCGGAGCGTCTCCCGTTCCGAAATCGTCGTGCGGTTCCCTACGCCCGGCCTCCTCGTGGCGGTCCTGACGGTCACGGACGACCGGGGTCGCGAGTCCGTCGCCCGCGTGCCCATCGAGGTCCTCCCCGTGGTCCCCGGCCCGATCCTGATCCTTTCGGCGGGGTCCAACAACCTCGTGGAGATGCCGGCCCGCGGGACCGCAGAGGTCGTGCTGGAGCTCGTCGCGTACGACCGCCGCGCGTGCGGCCTGCGGCTCGAGGTTCTCGACGACGGGGGCTTCACGGTCTCCTCGCGTCCGCTGCCAGATTGCGTGGAGCCCGGGCAGTCCGCCACGGTCACAATCGAGTTGCGGGCGCCCGAGAGCGCGCCCCGTTCGCGGGGCGCCACCGTCCTGGTGCGCGTCGTCTCCGACTCCGGCGTCACGAGCGAGGTGGAGCGGCTCGACGTCATGGTCCGGGAGGACCTCCTCGGGCCCCGCGCGTTTGCGGAGATCGGGGGAATTGCGGCCACCTTCGGCGCCTGCGCCGTCGCGTACTGGGCGATCCGTCGTCGGGTGAGGTCGTGAGGGGATCGCGGGACCGACGGCGTTCGGGGACCGCGCTCGCGCTCGCGGCGTGGGTCGCCCTCGTCCTCGCCGCCCTCGTCCTGCAGCCACCGCCCACGGCGGCGGCGGACACTCCGGACCTGGCCATCGTCGCGGACGACATCGCCTTCTCCCGGGTGGACCCGGTGGCCTCCGAATCGTTCCTCGCTTACGCCCTGGTCCGCAACCTCGGGAACGCCGCCGGTACCGGGACCGCGCGGTTCTCCGTGGGCGCCACGGTGTTGGCCGATCCAACGATCACCGTCGCCCCGGGCGGCTCCGCCGTCGCCTCCGCACCGCTCTCCCTCCCGGCGGGCCTCCACAACCTGACCGTTACGCTGCTCGGCGTCTCCGGGGACGGGATCACCACGAACGACGCGAACACGACGACCGTGCGGGTCTTCGCCTCGCGCGGCACCGTCTCGATCACCTCGCCGACTTTGCTGCTGAACGGGACGAAGGCCACGATCCAGGGCGGCACGACCCGCTCGATCCCCATCGACGTCACCGTCCTCGGCGGGGACGCCCTGGGCATCTCCCTCCGGGTCTTCGATTCCGCAGGCACGTCCGCCGATCCCGCGACACCGCCGTTCGACGCGCCGGAAGGGGAGACGGTCCGCGTGTACCTCCGGATCACTGCCCCGGACGTCCCCAGCGCCAACGGCCCGGTGGAGAGGAGGCTCCTCATCCAGGCGGTCGCGGCGAACGCGCGCGGCAACGTGGGCGCGGTCTTGCTCTCCATCCATCCGCCCGTCTCGGGGCAGTGGTGGACGCCGACCACCCTGACGGCCGCGATCCTCGGCGCCCTCGGCGTCCTCTTGGCGGCGGTCAACGCCGTCGACCTCGGGCGGTACAAGTTCCTCGGCATCCTCCTCCCCCTGTACGCGCGACTGAACCGGGAGGGGGTGCTCGACCAGTACACGCGCGGGAAGATTCATGGGTACCTGCTCGCGAACCCGGGGGAGTACTTCACCGCGATTGGAAGGGCGCTCGGGATCTCGAGCGGAAATCTCGCCTACCACCTTCGCGTCCTCCTGAGGGAGGGGCACGTCACCTCGCGGAAGGACGGCCTTAAGAGGCGGTTTTTCCCGCGGGGCGTGAACGTCGAAGCGGTCGTCGAACTCAGCCCGATGCAACGCGCGATCCTCAACGCGATCCGGGAGACGCCCGGGATCCGGCAGAAGGACATCGCCGGCCTCCTGAAGGTGACGTCGTCCGCGGTGAGTTACCACCTGCAGAAGCTCGCCGCCGCGGGCGTCGTGGAGGCGCGACGGCGCGGGATGTCCGTGCAGTACTTCGTCGCCCCGAAGGCGGAGGGGACCAGCGGTCCGAGCAGTGCGCCCTCCGCGCGGCCCATGGAGTAGCGGGGATGACGGAGCCGTCGAAGCCCTCGTCGTGGAACCGGAGGTTGCTCGCCGCGTCCCTCGCACTCCTCCTGGCGGGGGCCGCCCTGTTCGTCGTGAACCAGCTCCTGCGATCGGGGGTGACGTCGTCGGGAGGCCCTGGCCCTCGGGGGAACGAGACCCTGGCGGACCTGTCGATCACCTCCAGCGGGATCCGCTCCTCGGACGGGACGCCGCTCGAGGGGGAGGTCGTCACCATCTCCGCGGACGTGCACAACATCGGGGGCACGGTGGCGAGCAACGTGACCGTGGAGATTTGGCACGACGACATCGACTGGTCCTACCTGATCGGCACGGACGTGATCCCGATCGTCCCGCCGGGCGGGACGGAGACGGTCTCGGTGGAGTGGGACACCACGGGGCAGCCCGGGGGGAACACGATCGAAGTCGTCGTCGACCCGGATAACGCGATCCCGGAGTCGGACGAGGGGAACAACGCCGCCTCCCGCGACATCTTCGTCGGCGAGCCGCCCCCGCCATCCCTGTTCGTCCAGGCCTGGACGTTCGACAACGACCACGACCAACGGTACGACGACGTCGTGATCCTCGTGCACGATTCCGCGGGCCGCGCGGTCGACGGCGCGTCCGTGTACGTCGACGGCGTCTTCTACGGGCTCACGCCGGACACCGGCCTGCTCGTGGCCTACAACTTCCGCGCGGGCACCCACACCGTGCTCGCGGTCCTCGGCTCGCAGGCCGCACAGACGACGTTCGTCTCGGAAGGCTGAGCCTGTGAGGAGGCGCGCTCTGAGAGCGCGTTGGATCCGCGCGTTCATCACGACCGTCCGAGACCCTCATATGCTCCGTGAAGTCCCGTTGCTCGCAAGCAGGATTGTGGGCACCGCACCGACAGGTTTAGGAGCAATCCAAACAACGTGCCAAAGGATTCAAGCCACCGGGGGAGTTAGGGAGGGTCAGGGTGACCGGATGCGAGAGTTCTCTCCCGTGTGGCGGCGGTCGGTCCAGATCACGTTGGCGGTCGCGACGGCGTTCCTCCTCATCGCCGCCACCGTTGTCCTGTCCGATGCGCTCCTCCGGGACCGCAAAGCGTCGGGCGGCGGCCCCCTGGGAACGCAACCGCCCAGCGTCTCCCTGTGGACCCCCGTTGGCGGCGAGCGGTGGACGGGCGGGACGGCACACGCCCTCGTGTGGCAGATGACGGACGACGCGGACCCGATCCTCCAGGTCGAGGTCTTCTTCCGGCTCCACGTGAACGCCAGCTGGACCCTCGTCCTCTCGGGGAGCTATCCCACCGGGACGAACATGACGTTTTCCTGGACGCTTCCAAGCGTGGACACGGGGGATGCGGCATTCCGCGTGTGCGCGACGGACAGCGACGGGATGACGGGCTGCGACGAGTCCGGCGCATTCGCGATCGACTCCACGCGACCCGTCCTCGTGGCCACGGTCCCCGCGAACGGTGCGACGGGCGTCCCCGTCGGCGCGCCGCTCATCGCGCAGTTCAACGAGCGGATGAACGTCCCCTCCGCGGAGGCGGCGTTCTGGATCTCGCCCTCCCCTGGCGGGATCGTCGTCGCCTGGTCCAGCGGCGACACCATGGTGACGGTCGGGCACAGTCCGCTCGCGAACGGCACGCTCTACACGTGGGGCTTCACGTGCCAGGCGAGGGACGCGAGCGACCCGGGGAACGCCCTCGAGGGCTGCCCGCGCTCCTCCCAGTTCGTCACGGCGGGCGGCGGCAACGGCACCCTCCCGGACCTCACGCTCTCGGAGGCGGACATCGGGTCCGTGCCCGCGAACCCCACGTACGGGGACCAGGTCACGATCTACGCGAACGTCCACAACGTCGGAACGGAGGACGCGCACAACGTGTCCGTGTCGTTCTACGACAACGCGATCTGCTGGGCCGACGTCATCTACGACATCGGCATCGACGTCCTGCCGCACGTCCCCGCGGGCGGCTCCGCCGTGGCGTCCGTCGTCTGGGACACGACGGCGAGCGCGGATGGATGGGACTACATCGCCGCGGTGGCGGACGCGTGGTCGACGATTCCCGAGTCGGACGAGGGGAACAATCGGGCGGTCCGGCACATCTACGTGTCGAACACCCCGTGCGAGGGCGGCAACCAGACGGGAATGGACCTTGCGATCGCCCCGTCGGACATCTTCCTCTCGGACGACACGCCCCAGGAGGGCGAGGTGGTCATGATCACGGCGTTCGTCCACAACGTGGGCGGCCAGAATGCCTCCGACGTGATCGTTCGGTTCGTGGACTGCCCGGGCGGCATGCCCCCGTGCATCCCGATCGCCGACGTCGTGATCCCCGACCTGCCCGCGCACACGTCCGACCAGGGAACCGCGTACTGGAACGCCACCCCGCCGGGCGGCCACGAGATCGACGTGATTGTCGACCCGTTCGACACGATCCCGGAGACGAACGAGGGCAACAATTTCGCGAGCCGATGGGTGTTCGTGGGCGGCGCGCCGGGGGTCGATCTCGCGATCGCGTCGTCCGAGGTGTTCTTCTCCGACGATACCCCGGAGGCGGGTCAGACGATCGTCATCACCGCCCTCGTTCGGAACCTCGGGACCCAGGACGCCTACAACGTGAGCGTGCGCTTCGCGGACTGCTACAACATGTCTTATCCACCGTGCTCCCCCGTCGGGTTCGAGTACATCCTCAATTTGACCGCGGGGGGCGTTGCGAACGTGTCCGCCGCATGGGTGGCGACCCCACCAGGGAATCACACGATTGTGGTCGACGCGGACTGGGGCGACTTCATCGAGGAGACCGACGAGACGAACAACGCCGGTTTCCGGACGGTCTTCGTGGGACCTGGTGCGGGAACCTCGATCTTCGTCGAAGCGGTCACGTTCGACAACGACAACGACGGACGGTATGACGACGTCGTGATCCTCGTGTACGACTCCGCAGGCCGCGCGGTCGAGGGCGCGTCCGTGTACGTCGACGGCGTCTTCTACGGGCTCACGCCGGACACCGGCCTGCTCGTGGCCTACAACTTCTACGCGGGCACCCACACCGTGCTCGCGATCCTCGCCCCTCAGTCCGACCAGACGACGTTCGTCTCGGAGGGCTAGAGCCACTCCTCCGGCGTTCGGCGAGACGGACGGTTCACCCTTTGTCAACGCCACGACTCAAGACGGCCTCGAAGAAGGTGAAAGTGCGCCCGCCGGCGAAAAGTGGTCCTTGGAAGAGGACACCGGGTCGGACCAGTTCTCTGGCGGCCGCGTCGCCAAAAGGTACTAACCGCCAGCGTGGAATGCGCCTCCGAGGATGGACACGAGCGGTCTGGAGGCGGATGCGCGCACTCCCCTGAAGTTGGCGGCGGTCGCCTGCGTCTCCCTTCTCCTTCTCGTGGCGGCGCACCCCGCGATCGGCAAACCCGCCGCTGAAGGTGATGTCCTCGATGGTGGCGTGGGGCGCGGCCGGGAGGAACACGTGGTGGGCGGCGAACCCGACGCCGACGGGAGGGAACCATCGTCGGAAGGCCGCGAACTCTTTGACGAGATCCCGGACCCGCCCGCCGGTGCCCTCGATCTTCCGGTATCGATTTTCTCCATATGGACGGCGTACAGCCACACATGGACCACGAACCCCGCCACGGGCCAGCCGTGGACGGTCGCGCAGGTGAACGCCCTCGAGGCGGGCATGCGGAAGTACGACTACAACCCGGGCGGGGACTCCGAGACCCGCGTCACCACGCTGTACGTGACGGTCACGTTCCAGGACGGGACGACGTACGCGCACGACGACGGGCCGATGGGGATGAACGAGCTCCTGTCGATCTCCGGCGGCGAGTCCGTCACGTTCACATACACGGACAACGGGGAGGTCGCGACGCGGACGGAGGGCGTCACGTGGACGTACGCGTACACCGCCGCGGGGCTCCTGCGGGAGGTGAAGGAGGGCCCCACCGTCCGGGCGCAGTACTTCTACGACGGCCTCGGTCGCCGCGTGAAGGCGACGGAGTCCGGGACGACGACGTTCTTCGTGTACGGCCTGGGCATGGACCCGTTGTTCGAGAGGGCGGGGACGACCGATACGCGGCACGTCTACGTCGGCGGCGTCTTCTACGGGCTCACGCCGGACACGGGCGTGCTCGTGGCCTACAACTTCTACGCGGGCACCCACACCGTGCTCGCGATCCTCGCTCCTCAGTCGGCCCAGACGACGTTCGTCTCGGAGGGCTAGACCGTCCGCCTGGACCGACGGATCACCGTTTGACGACGACAGCGCACGGATTCAGCGGTCTCGGAGGTTCCCCGACTTCCCGCCAGAAACTGCGGGGACGTTCGTGCAGGACGTCGGCAATGCCGCCCTGCGTGAGGAGGTTCGCCCCGGACAGGACGAGCTCGAATCGCTTGGACACCACGGGATCCGTACGCGCTTCCCTCCGGGTCGCCGCCTGCTGGACACGGTTTGGGTAGTTGAAGACCAGATAGCCGCCGGGCCTCACCATCCGATGGAGCTGCTCGACGCCCCTCCCGATGTCCTCGACGTAGTGGAGCGTGGCGATGCAGGTCACGATGTCGTAGTTGCCATCGGTTCGTACGTGGGGCAGTTGCGCGTGATGGAAACGGAGGTTGCGCACACCTTCCCTGCGTGCTTTCCGGCGGCAGAGGTTCAGCACCTTCCGTGACGAGTCGAACCCGTCGAACTCGCACCCCGGCATGCGTGCCGCGAGCGCGAACAGGGTGATCGCGGGACCGCAGCCGACGTCGGCGAAGCGGTGGACGTCGAGGCCCTTGGCCTTGATGAAGCGAGCGATCCTGCGCGCCATCCGCCGTCCTGCGAGGACTTGGTCTCTCGGCGGGGGATTCGCAGCCCAATACGCATCCCAGTTCCAAGCGTCGTCTTTCCCTGAGGGGCGCATCGCGAGGTTGGAGCGATTCTGTGGGCTCATATGGGCTTTTCGGCCCCTCGGACCCTGAGCGAGCTGTTCATACGGTCCGATCGTTGCCCGAGGGCCCCGCCCTTCGGGACCCCATACGCGGTGACGCCGTCCCAGCCCATGGCGGCTGCGTCCGCGAAGTGCGGCGCTGGTATGGCGGCGGACTGGAGGGCGTGCCCCCGCGTGCGGGACGCCCATCGCCTAACCATCAATAGCCGAAAAGGCGCTCGCAACGTTTGTGGTCCCCGATCCAGAGAATCCTCACCTCCAGATGCTCCGTTGGAGCCCCGCCCACCGTGTACAACGCCCTCCAGCCTCCGGAAAGCGCGAGCCGGAACCGGTTCGGGAACGGGCGGAAGGACTTCGGGACGCGGCGACGTTGAGATGCAACATAAAGGAACTTCAACCCGACCTCGCCAGCCGTTTCCCGAGACGTGGTCGTCCTCGGCGCAACCGATGGCTCGGAAGCCCTCCCGTCCCGTGCGGTCCTCGTTATGGACGCGGTTCCTGCTGCATGTAACACGAGCTAAGAAGGCCTTGCCCGCCTCGTAGCAGATGCATGAGGCGAGCAGGACAGTCGAGCACTGCGGGCGCGGGAAGAACGGGAACCGATGCCACGCCCCGCCCCACGGGCGGCGGTCACAAAGAGTCGTGGATTGTTTGGGGCGCCCTTGTCGCAACCATCGTGTTGCTCGCCCCGGGGTTTGAGAGTCTCCTCGGGGGTTCCGCTTCGAGCGCAGACGCTGGCGCCGACGCCGTGGTCGATGTCGGAATCGCGGTACGGTTCGACGGTTCGCGATCCCGGGTCGCTCTCCCCCTGAACCACACGTGGTTCTTCGGGGACGGGGCTCAAGGCCACGGCGCGGTCACGACACACCCGTACGGAACCCTTGGGGTGTACCAGGTCACGCTCGTCGTCCGCGACGCGAACGGCTGGTACGACCTCGACACGGTCGACGTCACCGTTCGAAACGACGTCCCTGTGGCGCGTGCGGGCGCGGACCGCACGGCGGCGGAGGACGAGATCGTCGGGTTCGACGGGTCGTCGTCCTCGGATACGGGGGACGATGCCCCTCGGCTCACGTACGCGTGGGAGTTCGGGGACGGTTCGACCGCGAACGGGGTCCGCGCGGGCCATGCGTTCGCGCGCGCCGGCTCCTACCCCGTCGCCCTGACCGCGTACGACGACCAGGGCATGTACGCCCGCGACTACGTCCTCGTGGACGTGGCGAATGTGCCTCCGGTCGCGGTCGCGCGGGGGCCCGACACCGCCTGGGAGGACGAAGCCCTCACCTTCGACGGCACGAGCTCCAAGGACACGCCCTCGGACGCCGCCCGCCTTCGCTACGGATGGGAGTTCGGGGACGGGAGCCGCGGCGCGGGTGCGGTCGTGACCCATGCGTATGCCCGCCAAGGGACGTACGTCGTCACCCTCACCGTGACCGACGATAATGGCGCCCAATCCTACGATTCCACCCGCGTGACCGTTGTGAACCTCCCCCCAACCGCCAGCGCCGGCCCGGACGTCGTCGTCTCGGAGGGGAAGCCCGGCATGTTCGACGGGAGCGGGAGCGAAGACACGCCGTCCGACGAGCCGTCGTTGCGGTACGAATGGATCCGGAGCCCCGCGGTCGCGCCGAACCCTTACCCCGCGATTCCGGGATGGGGGGCGACGCACACGTGGTTCGACGACGGCGCCCACGACGTCGTCCTGCGCGTCACGGACGGCGATGGCGCGGAGAGCCTCGACCTCGTGAGCGTGACCGTCTCGAACGTGCCACCTCGCGCAACGATCACGGGCTTCTGGTGGTTCGCGGACGGGATCCTCGTCGAGGGACGCGTGTTCGATCCCGGGGCGGACGACCTGACGTTCGTCTGGGAGCAGGGTGGGCATGCGAGGAACGAGTGGTACTCCCCGTCGGGCGGCGACCACCCTCGCCGCGTGACGGCGTACGCGTTCCTCCCTTGGTCCGCGGCGCCTCCGGTGTCTCCGATCACGTTGACGGTCCTTGACGACGACGGAGGCGCGGGCACCGACACGATTCAAATTGTGGCGGCGAAGGCGGGAGCCCCCGCCCGGCCTGTCTGCGCAGTTCCCCCGATCATCCCGACCTCCTGTCGCCTTCCCCCGCCGGACCGGGAGATGGTCGACAACCTCGGGCCGCGGGTGAACGCGGGCTTGGACGTCGCCGCGACCGAGGACCTCACGATGCCATTCTACGCGGTCCTCGAGGACCGGGACTCCCAGGCGGTCGTCGACCCCAGGCCCCCCGCGATCCCGGTGCACCCGGACCCCGACCATGAGTACGAGTGGACCTTCGGCGACGGCGCGACGGCCTCGGGGAATCCCGTCTTCCACGCGATTTCAAAGGCGGGGACGTACACGGTGGTCGTCACGGTGACGGACCGCAAAGGCAGCGTCGCCTCGGACGGCGTGCTCGCGACCGTGGAGAACCTCGCGCCCATCGCCTCCTTCTCGCTCCTGGGCGGCGTGGAGGATGAATTGCTGGCGTTCACGAGCACGGCCGAAGACACGCCGTCGGACGCAGATCAGCTGGAGCATGAATGGTCCTTCTCGGACGGCGCGATGGCGAATGGGATGTCCCCCTCCCATACGTTCACAGACGACGGGCCTGCGTGGGTCCGGCTTCGGGTCTACGACGACAACGGTGAGACGGGAGAGATGACGACGGCCCTCGACGTCGCGAACGCCCCGCCGACGATAGCCGTGGGACCGGTCCATGGCGATCAGGACGAGCCGCTCGTGTTTGCCGCCACGGTCGCCGACAGCCCGAGCGACACCCCGTACCTCTCCGTCTCATGGGAATTCGGAGACGGGGGGTTGGCGGTGGGCCGCGAGACCGTTCACCGATTCGAGCGATCGGGCGCGTTCGTCGGCATCGCAAGCGTCTCCGACGGCAGCGTCGGGACCCAAGTCCGGTTCGACATCTCCATCGCGAACCCACCGCCAAAGGTCTTCGTGGCGACTCCCGTCGCATTTTACGGGGCGGCGAAGTCGTACTCGTATTCCGCATCCGCCTACGACACGTATTCCGACGCGGTCGATTTCCTGTGGGACTTTGGCTCCGGCTTCTCGCCCTCGGCCATGCACGCGCACCGAACGGAGGGGACGCACGCCTTCCAGACGAAGGGACGGGACCTCGGGGGCGGGGAGAGGGCGACGAGCTTCACCGCCAACGTGATCCTCGATGCCGACGGAGACCAGCTGCGGGACTCGATCGAACGAAACGGAGGGACGGACCCCGCTGAATGGGATTCCGACGGAGACGGAATTCCGGACAACTACGAACTCTCCTCGCTCGACGTCGAGGAGTGCGCCCGACGGTATGGGGTGGAGAACTGCCGCACGGATCCCCGAGTGTTCGACACGGACAACGATGGACTCTCCGATTGGGAGGAGCTTTGGCCTGGCGAGGACGGCTACCTGACCATGCCCACGAATCCGGACACGGACCGCGACGGCCTGAGCGACGGTCAGGAAACCTCCCAGGGATACTACATCCTGCGGACTGGGATCGCGAAGTCCATTCCGGATGCACGCGGTCAGCTTCCCGGAGCCGTCCAGGTCGCTCTACCGCGCGTGAAGGTCAGCGCGCCATCGAACGCGGTGATCACTATCCAACTTCACATCTATGTGTTGCACGACCGAATCTCCGATGTGTCGCTCGACATCGTGCGCGGGTCGGGCGCGTGGGTGAGTCTGCCCCGACCGGACCAGAACAGGAACAGCGTCTGGTACCGGTCCTACGACCTGCTCGAGCTTCCCTACTCGCACGCGGATTTCAATACCGAATCCACCTGGGTGGTTCGCTTCACGGATTCCCAGGAGGGAATCCTCGGGCGCGTGGGTTTCGTCGGCATCTGGGCGCACTTGAGGACCGACCCGACGAACCCGGACTCGGATGCCGACGGGCTCCGCGATTCCCTCGAGGTGGTCCCCGCCTCCGCGCCCGCGGGTGAGCCCGCGGACCCGCTGGGCTTTCGCTCCGATCCTTGGAATGAGGACACGGATGGGGACGCGTTGAGCGACTTCGCGGAGGGAACCCACGGCACGAATCCGCTTCGCGCCGATTCCGACGCGGACGCGTTGTCCGACGGTTCTGAGCTCTTCGTCTACGGGACGAGCCCCACCCAAGGCGATTCGGATCAGGACGGCGCCAGGGACAGCCGGGAGGTGCTCGAGTTCGGTCTGGGGGATCCCGACGCGGATGGGCTGGCGAATCCTGTCGACGAGGACAGCGACGGGGATTTCCTGAGGGATGGATCGGATCCCCAGCCGCTGACGTACAACGCGCCGGTCGGGTCCGCCTTCACCTGGGATGCCATGACCGTCAACAACGAACTTCACGTGAGCGTGGCGATCGACTACGCCGGGACCGGGTTGCCGCCGGTGATCTCGCCGTGGACGCCCCCGGTTCCATTGCCAAGGCCGGTCGGGAGGCATTTCGAGGTCACGGCCTCCGGGACCGTGAGCAAGGCGGTGATCCTCGTGGACGTCCGGAGCGCCCTTGCGCCCGACGACCCTGCGCGAGAGCGGCTGTCCCTGTACAAGTGGGATCCCGTCCTGCACGACTGGCGATACCAGCCATTCGGAGGCGTAGTCTCGCGGGAGACGGTCTGGCTCGAGACGACCGGTTTCTCGCATTTCGGCGTCACGGACGGGGACCTCATGGACTCCGACGGCGATGGTCTGAGCGACTGGGCCGAGCGATCCTGCACGTGGAGCGCCTTCTGTCCCTGGAACTTTGACTCGCGCACCAGCGGTGATTCGAGCGTGCCTGTCGATGCGAACGTCCCCTTCTACATCAGCAACCCGCGGACGACCAAAAGGGTGCCGTCGCAAGAACTTCATTGGTTCGGCGGAATCGTCTGGTTCGAGGTCGACATCCTCGGGCTCGGTTTCCCGGAGACGGAGATGAATGCGCAGCTGAGCTGGTCCGTGAGTCACCGAGGGCAGGGCATCCTCACCATGCCCGTCCTTCCGAACGACTGGGGGGTGACCCACCAAGCGTGGCTCTCCTTCGGATACTGCCACGCCGCCAGCTGTGCTAAGGTGCAAGACGATGCGTTCATGACGTTCTCCATCCAAGGCTCGACGGATCCCCTCCGCGCCGACACGGACGGGGATGGCTTTGGAAGGCCTTCCGGGTGGGACGATGCCGACGAGGTCAACTTCCGAACCAATCCGATCAGCAAAGACCCCGATCGCGACGGCATCTGGGATCCCGCCGACTTCAACCCGCTCCGGGACCTCACGGTAACGGTAGGAATCGACCGATGGAGGGAGCTCGACCCGGTCGACGCGAACGGGGACTGCGGGGATTACTACGCGCGGATTGCCGTCGACGAGGTATGGTGGACGAGCCCCGAGCCAGGGGAGGGCTGGAACTGCGGCGAGTATCCGGGGCTGCGTCACACGTGGGACGTTCCCGACGATCGGTCGTCCGTGGTGGTCAAGATTCAGATGTGGGACGACGACACGGCCTGGATCGACTGCGACGACCTCCTCGACATTTCTATCTACGACACGCCCGACGGGGACAGGGTATGCGACGCGACCGATCTGACTCGCACGTTGTACCTGATCTTCTCCCTCAGGTCCGGAGGATGGTATGGAGACGACTTCCGAGGCGACGCCAACGGCTTCCAACATGTGAGCGGCGATGAGGACGGATCGACGGGTAACGACGAGGACGACGCCGAGGTCTGGTTCCACGTTCGGATGAACGATGTCGACGACGACGGGTTCGGATGGTGGACGGAGTCGCACGATAACGACCCAGCCACGGACCCGCTCCGGGATGATGACCCGGGGGATCCTCCGGACACCGACAGGGATGGCATGTGGGACTCTTGGGAGGACCAGATGGGCTTGGACCTGTCCGTGAACGACGCCTCCGGGGACCCGGACCGCGACGGGCTGTCCAACCTCGCGGAATTTCGGGCCGAAACAGACCCGCATCTGTGGGATACCGACCGCGACTTCCTCCCCGATGGATACGAGGAAAGTGATATCGGTTGGATCATCGACTACGAACGAAGCATCGTTGCAGACGACCTCTTGCTACCCCTTCGCTCGTCGGACGCGAGACCCTATGTTCGGAATCTCCGGGATGAGCTACTCACGTTCGCCGGCAACCTCATGCAGGACTCGCGGATGACGGACTACGATTGGCTCCTGGTCCACCTTCCACAGACCACGATCGAGGAAGCGAGTCAGGTCATCGCGAGCATCTTGGGCCTCGATGGCGAGGGCATCACGCAACTGTCGGTGGACGCCATGCTGGAGGTTCTCGCCGAGCACTTCGTCGCCGTCGGGATCTTCGCGGAAACGTTCGGCCTCCTGGACGCTGTGAAGAAACTGCAGGAGGCGGGGGACTACTGGGCGAATGTCCAGGAGCTTCACGCCGAGAGCGCCACGGGCTGCGCTGCATCCGGCACCCCGCATGATCCCCTGATGTCCCGGCCTGGCTACATCTACTTGGTCGGCTACGCGACCGGGTGCTCCACGCTATTCCCGCGCCAGATGGCGGAGTTCGACTGGGATGGAAACCTCATCGGGGGAATTTCCTGGGACCTGTTGCGAATCGCTCCCTTGTCCCCTGCGGAGTTCCGTTTCTTCGTTGACGAAGCCAGGACCATGCTGAGCCGATGGTGGGTAGCGACGGGAAGTTCCGGCACTGTGAGCTTGCCCGTAAAACACCCCGACGGCACGACCGAGGACGTGGATTTCCCCTACACGGGGTACAAAGTTGAGGACGACGCCCTGAGCTTCGCTGATCGTCTGTGGAAAGACTGGTGGGATGAGAGCAGAGCGGCCGGCTCCAACTCCTACTGGCTGATCCCTCCCTGCGGGCTATCATCGTGCAAACCAGTGAACGTGGTGGCGCTGGAGGCCGTGCAGTGGCTCATCCAGTCCTATCTGGACCTCAGAGCCATACGGGAGCTGCTTGACAAAGTTCAAGGTGAGTACCATGCTTGATAGCCGCCAGATGGCGGAACCTATACCGCAGCGACCAGAAGGACTGCCGAAGCGGTGGATCGTGCTCTCCATCCTCCTCGCCATCGCGATTGCGGCACCCGCCGTCTGGGTCTTGACGCAACCGCCCGCAGCCGAGGGGCCCATCACCATGCAGGAGTTCTTGGACCTGCACCCGTCCCGGTCCGCCCCCGGGACCACGTATGTGATCCAGGATACGGTCACGAGGAGCGAGCTGCTCACGACCCCCGGCCTCTCTTGGGGTGCTTCCGGGAATTTTTCCGTGACGCCCTCCGCACGGATGACGTTCACGGCTGTTGCATTCGAGACCGAATGGGACTTCTCGTACTATTTTCTGGGGAACCGCGTGAGCGAGTTCCCGGTCGGAAGTGTGGTCCGTTTCTCCGTCGTCTCTCGGACTTGGTTCGTGTGGGGCCGAGCGATGCCGGGTTTCGAACACTACTATGTCTTCGAACACCTGCAGAGCTACGACTCCGCCATCGTCGAGGGGAACTATCGGCCCTTCGAGGCGGACACGGTCGTTGCCAACGGGACCTTCTATGTGAATATCACGTCGACCACGGACGTGTATCCCCTTCCGGCCAACTGGAGGGATATCAGGGTTTGGTTCGCCCGGACAGGGGTCGGAGGGGTGCCCGTGCCTGGCAATGCGAGTCTGTACGTGGCGGGGAACCTCGCCGGAGCATTGGTCGGACGTGCGGGTCTTGGTCTCACCCTCGGCAACTCAACCCTAGATCTGCCTTTTGGGCCCGGACAGAGCCTGCAGATCCCCTTCGACGGCACGTATGGTCTCATTCGACTCACCGGTCCCGAAACGCTGGGCACCGTCCTCTTACCTTAGCCGCATGAAATCAGTGGTGGAACGCATGAACCTCGAACCTCGGCCGCCGCGCAGAACGATCCCCAAGAGGCGAATCGCTCTCGCGACTGTAGTCGTAATCCTCGTTGCGGTCGCAGCGTTCTCGACTTGGGCCCTCACGAAACCGCCCTCGACGCCACAGGCCCCCACGCCCATCTCGATGCGAGAGTTCCGGGACCAGAACCCGTACCCGTCGGCCCCCGGAATCACATACCAGATCGAGGACGTCGTGACCGACCGTCGGGTGATCGCGACCCCCGGCCTCTCCTGGGACGACTCCGGGGCGTTCGGGGTGATGCCCTCGGAGCGGATGCTCTTCACCCCCGTCACGTTCCGTTCCCTGGAAGGCTTCGCGTACCACTTCCGGGGCAATCGGACGGACGAGTTCCCGGTCGGGCAGACGGTCCGGTTCGTGGTCGTCTCCAGGGCGTGGGACATCGAGGGGCGCGAGATCGTCACCTTCGAACATCACTACGTCCTGTCGCTTCTGTGGCACTATTCGCGTGCAATCGACCGGGGCGACTACCGTCCCTTCGAGGCCAGCACGGCGGTCGTTGATGGAACGCTCTACGTGAACATTACGTCGACGACGGACCTGCATCCGCTGCCGGCGAACTGGAAGGACATCAGCGTCTGGTTCGGCAGGGCCGGGAACGACTTTGTGCCCGCGCCCGGCAGCGCGCGTCTGTACGTGGCCGGCGATCTCGCCGGGACCCTGTACGGGGAGGGCGGCCTTTTCCTGCGCAATGGGGCCCTCGACCTACCCCTCGGGCCCGGACAGAGCCTGCAGGTCTCGTTCGACGGCACGTATGACCTCATCCAGCTCGCCGCTTCCACGACGTTGGGCACCGTCTTTCTCCCGTAGAGGGCCCATTCCGGTCGCACGAACCCCCATCTCCCTTCCGGAGAAGGAAGAGACCCCGATGCATCCGGAGGCCCACGTCGTGAGCTGGGGGGTCGCGTTCTCCGCCTCGTACGAGCCGTTCGGCCAGGCGTCGGACCTGTCCGGCCCCCTCGCCGCGACGGAGCGGTACCGTTTCCTGGGAGAGCGGAGCGACCTGGAGTCCGGGCTCACGTACCTGCGCGCCCGCCAGTACGACGCCCGCACGGGCCGCCTATCTGCTCGGGATTCTTCGCTGTTCCTTTCCCGTGATGCCAGCGAAGGCCGTCAAGATTCCAGCCGCAAGCGTGCTCCCATGATTGCGAGTGCGGACCCGCGTGAACGACAGGCCTCGCGCGCGGATACTCCGGTTCGGGTACCGGCTCAGATCCGGAGGAGGCTCCGGATCACCGCCGCCAAGAGGATGGCGGTCACGGACAGGAGGATCGTGACGAACCGGGCGACGATCCCGACGTCGAACGGCCACGTCCGGATCGCCTGCACCTCCCGCTGGACCTTGTCGAGGCTCAGGAGCTCGTTCTGCAGGCCCGGCGGCAGGTCGCCCTCCCCGTTCGCCTCGACCCGCTGCACGAGCCGGTGGAACCACGCGTTCACCCACGCCATCTTCTCCGCGCGCGCCCGCACGAGCTTGCCGCGCAGGCTCAGGAGCGGGAGGAGGAACAGAGGGAGGCCGAACAGGACGAGGGCGAAATCCTGCACGAAGACCGACGCGGGCGTCGACGGGGAAAGGAGGTCCGGCAGGATCAGGAGGACGCTCAGGAGGTAGTACACGCCGCCAAGTCGCAGGCTTGCGGTCGCGAACGGTCGGAGGCCGAGCGCCCGGTCGAGCGGAACGGCTGCAGCGCGAGCGGAAGCCGTCCCATCCGGTAGATCGCGGCGAGGGAGTAGCCGAGGGTCCACAGGGCGGTCGCGGTGATCCAGATCGCGACGGCGAGGGGGACGAGCAGGAGGAGCTCGGCGGTCAGGAGAGGACCGGGCGGTCCGGAGGCGATGATGGGGAGGACGAAGCTCAGGAAGATCGCGACGGTGAGGACGGCGACGGGGCCCAGGCGGCCGAGGGCCGCGAGCTTCTCCCGCACGGCCTTGGGGTCCTCGACCATCGACAGCGCGTGCGCCTCGAGGGACACGATCAGGCGCCGGACGTACACGGGGATCGCGAGCGGGAAAACGAGGAGGACGAAGAGGAGGACGTCCGAAAGCGCCACGGCGGCGACGGCCGGGGCGCCCGCGAGCACGCGCGTGAGGAGGAAGAGGAGGAACGTGCCGACCGCGAGCGCGACAATCGCCGCCCGCACGGGGACGCCGAGCCTCGCCGCGAAGCGCTCGATCCAGACCGCGTGCTCGTGGGCCATGGCCGCCCGGGGAACCCGCGCCCCGGGGAAAGCCCTTTTGCTCGTCGCGAGGTACGTGCAGGCGGCGCCCACGACGATCGCCTCGACGCAGGCTCATCCTGAGGCACCGGCGACGTCGGAAGTCCCGATGATCCGGACTCCCCGGACGCGCCCGAAGTCGTGATCGTAGGTCCAGATGGGGGCCTCCAGGGCAAGCGCCGCGGCGACGCAATCCTCATCGCCCTCCGCACCCGCCGCCCGCGCCCGGGTCCGTGCCTCCGGCAAGAACGGCGTGAGGAGGACCTCGGGAACGACCTCGACGCGACGCCGGACGTCCGCCACCAGGGCCTCCACGATCGGTCGACCCACGTGGGCGCGCGCGGCGATCTTCCCGGCCTTCGCCTCGAGCTCCTCGAACACCCGCGGGGGGACGTAGAGGGCGACGGCGGCGTGGAGGAGCGCGTGCCGGGCCCGTCCGTCCGCCATCAGGCTTGCCACGAGGACGCTCGCGTCCACGACGACCTTCGTCATCGGCGCCGGCGCGCGGCGGTGCGACGGACCTCGCGGCCCAGGGCGACCGCGTCCCGCTCGGTCAGCGTGGAGCCCGAGAGAAGGCGGTCGTATGTGTGCAGTCGCTCCAGCTCGCGCAGGATGGCGCGGCGGGCCACCTCGGACCACTTGACCTCCGGGTGGGAGCGCATCTCCCGATGGAGTTCCTCGGGGAGCGAGAGCGTCATGTTCGTCATGATGACTAAGTAGTTTCACGCATATAAGTAATTTCCCTTAATGACGTAGACGGATGCGGCCGACAGGCCCACGGGAACCAACGAGCTCCCGTCGATCTCCGGGAAAGAATCGGTCGGTAGAACGTCGCAACCGGGGGGGATGGGACTGAGCCCCTGTTACATGTAGCGCGCGGTTTGACGGACGGCGAATGCGTGCTCATTCCGTCGCCCTTCGGGCGGCGCAGGAGGCATACCATGTCCCTCATCGGAAAGAGCAGGTGTCGTCGGATGGCGGTCGGCTTCGCGATCGGACTCGTCTTCACGGTCGCCTTCGTCCCCCTCGGGGCGCACGCATACGTATTGCCGGTCGCCTCGGAGACGGTCGCTCGCGGAACCTCGGACGGCTTCCAGAACGAGCGAGCCGCGGACGGGTTCGTGAACGTGAAGCGGGAAGGAGGCGCGTACGAGATCGCGAGCTACACGCTGCTCCCGGACGGGGACGTCTCGGCCCCCGGGCCCGCGTGGTCCTCCTCCGGCTGCGCCGCGGATTTCGTGCGGTACGACGAGCTCGACGAGGACCCCGCGGACGAGGACGCGTCGTGTCGCCGGGTGATCCTCGCGACCCTGGGCGTGGCCAGCCTCGCGACCTCGATGCAGGACCTCCCGCCGATCGGCGTCCTCGCCGACCTGGACGCGACCGGCGTCGCCCGCGTTCGCTACGAGTTCGGGGACGACGGGGACGCGTCCGCAACGCTCTCCGTCCCTTCGTTCGGGTGCGGCGGCTACATGGGCAGCACGCTCTCGCCCGGATACGTCGACCTGACGGCGTTCTACGAGCGGTGCAGCCCAACATCGGAGTGGACCGTCGCCCTGGTCAACGGCATCGTCGTGACGTCGCAGTGCTACAACGAGTTCCTCGCCTCGGAGATATGCCGCGCGACGCAGCACCGGGTCGTCGTCGACGTCGCGCACACGACGGACTTCTCCCTGAACGTGACGTCCCGCTTCGAGGACGTGTCCGGGGTCCGACTTTCCGTCCAGTGGGACTGCACGACGGACGACGAGGAAGGACTCGACCTCTACGTGGACGGCGTCCGCCTCGCCCAGGGCGTGTGCCTCGGGGACCCCGCGGGCCTCGTCGCGATCCCGGACATCGGGATCCCGCGGCGGGTCGATGTGCGCCTGGTCTCGCCCACCCTGGAAGGAGACGTCACGGAGTCGACGTACCGGATCGACATGCTCCGGATCGAGGGGGAGTTCAACCGGCCGCCCACTGCGGACGCGGGGCCGGATCGGAGCGTCACAAAGCGGACGCTTGTCACGCTGCACGGGAACGGTTCGGACCCGGACGGACATGCGCTGTCGTTCGCGTGGGAGCAGGTCGCAGGTCCCCACGTCGACCTCACGGGCGCGGACACGGCGGACGCATCGATGGCGCCGCCCCAGTCGGGGGCGTACGTGTTCCTCCTCACAGTTTCCGATGGATTCGGGGGCACGGCCGCGGACGTCGTCGTCGTGACCGCGACGAATGAGCCTCCCGTCGCGGACGCTGGAGTGGACCGGACCGTCTCGAGACACACGGTCGTGGAGCTGGACGGAAGCGACTCCTCGGATCCGGACGGGGACACCCTGAGTTTCGCGTGGCAGCAGACGTCGGGGCCCTCCACCGAGTTGGCGAACGGAACGACCGCGGCGCCCTCGTTCCTGCCCACCGAGGCGGGCTCGTACGCGTTCCTGCTCGTCGTCGACGACGGGGACGGAGGCGTCGCGACGGACATCGTGGTCGTGGTCGCCTGGGGCCGTGCCCCGACGGCGGTTCTCACCGCGACCCCGTTGACGGCGAGGGTCGGGGTCCCGGTCTCGGTCGATGCGAGCGGATCGTCGGACCCTGAGGGAACCCTCTCCGATTACCGGTTCGACTTCGGCGACGGCACCGTTCTGCAGGGACCGTCCCCGCGCGCGTCCCACGCGTACGCGGTCGCGGGGGACCACACGATCGTCCTCACGGCCACAGATGGCGACGGAAACGCGAGCACGGACGCGGTCACCGTGTCGATCCTGCCGAATGCGGCCCCGGCCGCGGACGCGCAGGTCTGGCCCGCCGCCGGTTTCATCGGCGCCCCCCTTCTGTTCTCCGCGGCCAACTCGAGTGACGACATGGGCATCATGCGATACGAGTGGGACTTCGGCGACGGCATGACCGCATCCGGTGCGATCGCGCGCCACGCGTTCCTGTCCCTGGGCATGTTCGAGGTGCGCCTCCGCGTGACGGACGGGGAGGGCGCCACGGACGAGTCGACCCTCCGAGTCACCGTGGTGAACCGGCCCCCGAAGATCGTCTTCACGGGACCGGCATCGCCGAGCGCCATCGTTGGGACGGGGGAGCGCCGGACCTTCGCGGTCTCGGCCGCAGACCAGGACCGGCAGGCGCTCGCGTACTCGTGGACCGTCGACGGAATCCCCGAGGGACTCGACCTGCCGGCCTTCGAGTTCGTGCGGGACGTGCAGGGCACGTACGTGGTGAACGTGACGGTATCCGACGGCGTGGACGCTTCGTCGTACGAATGGATCGTCGTGGTCGAGACGGGCCCGGCGGAGTTCCCGTGGGTGCTCGTCCTCATGGGAATCGTGGCGGCTTTCGTCGCCGCGGACATCGGGCTCCGCGTCCGGCGGGCGCAAGAGCTGTCGCGCATGGGCATGCGCCGCCCGCGCACGGCGGCGTCGATCCCGCGCGAGGGGAAGCCGCCAAGCTGAGGGAGATCGGGCCCGCAACCAGGTCCGCGGCAAGCCTCCTCGGACCTTCCCTCGGAAAAGGTCATATCCGGCGAAGTCATGCGCGACGCCCGATGGTCGACTTCGTGGCCCCGAAGCCGACGCACCCGGAGTCGTGCCCGCAGTGCGGCGCGCTGACGTGGAACTGGAAGTACCTGCAGAACCGGATCTGGATCGAGTGCGAGCACTGCGGGTTCGCGGACGTCGCGAGCAGCACGCCCGGGTTCAAGCGACGGTAGCCTACGCCTTCAGCTGGAGAACCGCCATCGTGCGGCCGACCGCGGCGAACGCGTCCCGTACGCCCTCGCCCGACTTCGCGCTCGTGTACGACCACGGCGCCCCGTACGCCTTCGAGAACGCGCGGAGCGCGTCGTCGTCGATCGCCGCCTTCTCCCGCAGGTCCGCCTTGTTCACGGCGATGTACACGGGCACCTCGCCGACGACCTTCAGCACGTGGTCGATCCAGTCGTCGAGGTCCTCGAGCGTGCCCTTCCGAGAGACGTCGCACACCGCCAGGATCCCGTTCGCACCGTAGAAGTACGCCTCCTTGAGGAGCTGCCGGAAGCCCTTCTCGCCCATGATGTCCCAGATCGTCATGTCGACGGACACGTCCAGGCCCGGGCGCACCTCCTGCAGCTCCACGGACGCCTTCGACACCTTCGTCCCAATCGTCATCAGGTACCGCTCGTCGAACATGTTCAGCACGTACCGGTGGATCAGGGACGTCTTGCCGACGCCGGTCTCGCCGACCAGGCACACCTTCGACTTCACGGTCTTGAGGGTCTTCAGCGGCGCGGGGATCCCTCGGGAGGGCGCGAACGGACGGCGGATACTTAAACCGTCCCACCCGAGTGCTTTCGCGTGAGAACCAGTAGCGCGCGGTCACGCGAGGGGGGCGCGGAGGATCTTCTCCCCGAGGGCGCGGAACGCGGCCTCCACGTTCTCCCCGGTGCGCGCGCTCGTGTACATCCACGGGGCGCCGAACGCCCGCGCGTGCTCCTGGATCTCCGCCTCCCCGTACAGGATCATGACCTCGTCGCGGAGGTCGACCTTGTTCACCGCGTAGACGACGGGGAGCTCGCCGGCGACCCGGAACACGGACGTGACCCACTCGTCGAGCTCCTTGAGCGTGGAGTACCGCGTGAGGTCGCACACCGCGAGGATGCCCCGGCACCCCTGGAAGTACGCGTCCTTGAGGAGGTCGCGGAAGCCCTTCTCCCCCATGATGTCCCACAGGGTCATGTCGACCTGCACGCGCCGGTCCTCCGCCGGGATCTCGAGGACGAGCTCCTTCTTGCTCACCTTCGCGCCCAGCGTGGTCACGTACCGGTCCTCGAATTCGTCGAGCACGAAGCGGCGCACCATGGACGTCTTACCGACCGCAGCCTCGCCCACGAGGCTCACCTTCGCCTTCATCCGCTCCGTGCGGGGCGCCACGGTCGCGCCAGGGAGCCCCGGCCGCATAAGGGTTCCGTCGCCGCCGTCGGTCCCAACAAAACGGTTCCTGTGGTTTGTGACGACGCCCCCGGCGGTCCCATCATAGGCTCCCCAGCCGCGGGCGCGTCCGGCGGGGATCCCTCTCTCGGGGGGAGGCGTGAGCAAACGCCTATAAGCGATGCGGCCCATTAGGCAACTGAACGGTTTCGCATGCTTCGGGAAGTTTCCCTACGCAAAGCGTTACAGGATGCGCGGGATCGCCGCGCGCGGGAGTTGGAGGACGTCGTGGTCCGCGGGCAGGCGCTCCGCCGGCGGCTGCGCGAGCTGACGGACCGGTCGCTCGCCCTCGGCACGGTGCACGCGCGGTTCTTTGCGGAGGCCCCCGCGGCGCCCCTCGCGCCCGCGACCCCCGTCCCCGAGTCCCCGCCGACGCCCACGATCGACGCCCCGGCGCCGTCGCCGGCCGCCGCCCCGCTGGTCCCGCGGTCCCCGGCGCCCCCGCCGCTCGTGCCGATGAAGCGGGCCGAGGACGCCCACGGGAGGCTCCTCCTCGCGTTGTCGGATCGCCACGGGGAGGGGTTCACGGTCGGGCAGATGCGGGAGCTCATGGACGAGGTGGAGGGCGGCACGCACTCGTACGACCTCGCGTGGACCCTCGCGGGGACGCTGCAGCGCGCCCGCGTGCTCGACATCGCCGGGAGCCGGCCGGGGCCCGCCGGCCCGATCCGCGTCTTCCGCGTCGCGCGGCGGCCCGAGCCCCTGCCCTCGGAGGTGCGGTGATGGAGGTCCTGGACCGGGAGAAGCGCGAGCGGCTGATCCTGAGCGCGCTCATGGAGCGGCGCGTGGCGGTGGAGGAGGAGACCCGGCGGCTGCGCACGGAGCTGACGGAGATGGGGCGGCGCGAGACGGAGCTCCGCGAGGAGGTCACGACGCTCGACGCGATCCTCGGCGCGCTGCCCCAGCCGCAGAGGGAGACGGAGGCGCCCTCCCTGTTCGCGCCCGCGCCCCCTCCGCCCGCGCCCGTAGCGGCGGCGGCGCCAAGGAAGCGGCGACGGAAGGGCAGCCGGAGGGAGCAGATGCTGCCGAAGCTCCGGGAGAAGTTCGGGGTCGGCGTGTTCGGGGTCGAGGAGGTCACGGACCTGCTCCTCGTGGAGGAGCCGGGCGAGCGACGGAAGGCGTACTTCGCCGCGTGGTCCCTGTGCCGCGACCTCGCGGAGGACGGGATCCTCGTGTCCGTCTCCGAGGAGGGGACGGGGAAGCGGGTGAAGCGCACGTACAAGTTCGCGGAGCCGGCGAAAGCCGCGTGATCAGGCGAGGCGGGTCCGCTCGGATTCCACGTGGCCGAGGTACGCGTCGATCCGGCGGAGGACCTCGCGCGTTTCGGCGGTGACGTTCAACGAGGCGACGTCGCCCCGGAGGGCGACGAGCGTGCCGCGGACGGCGACGAGGATCTGAGAGGCGGTCTCCGGGTCCATCTGGCGGACCATGGTCTCGAGTTCTTGCGTCATGGGAATCCGGCGGCGGATGGCAGCTCCCGTATTTAGCGATGGCGCATGCGAGAGCGGGAAGCCGTGCGCAACCCGGGCGCCTCCGAGCGGCCTCGAATAACGTGAAGTAAAGTCTTATTAGGACCGACTATCCTAGGTAAGTCGCATGGTCCAGTCCCTGGTCAGGCTCTCCGAGGACACGAACCGCGTGTTGAACGTGGTCAAGGCCAAGCACGGCCTCAGGACGAAGTCCGAGGCGATCGAGCTCGTCGCGAGGGCGTACGCGGAGGAGTTGCTGGAGCCGGAACTCCGACCGGAGTATGTCGAAACGCTCGAGAAGATCAAGAGAGAGCGCTCAATCCCCGTCCGTAACTTCGCGAAGCGATATGGGCTCCGGTAGGCGATGTACTCCCTCGAGGTCAAAGAGGGGGTGGACCGGAAATTCCGCCGCATGGCGCAGAGGGATAGGAAGCGCCTCGAGGCCGTCGACAGGAAGGTGCAGGAGATCCTCGAAGATCCCCATCGGTTCAAGCCGCTTCGGGCCCCCATGCACGACATGCGGCGCGTCCACGTCGGACCCTTAGTCCTCGTCTACAGGACCGACGAGGGGCGGAAGGTCGTCATCCTCCTCGACTTCGAGCACCACGATGCGGTGTATCGCCGCTGATCCTCTCCGGCCCCCACGGTTCGGGTTCTTGTGTAAGGAAACCTGGCGGCGGTCTTGGTGCGCGAGCGCCCGCATGCCCAACTGGGCATCAGAATACAAATGTCCCTCTCGCCGGATTGACTGGATCGCCCTGTGCATTAGGCTCAACGGGGCATACAAGGACAGGAACCTCTCTTGGGGGGTGTGCGAACTGACGGAAGACCCAAAGCGCTTTCCGATGCCCTCTCTTTCCGCCCGCGATGCGCGCCGTGCGATTTCAGCCCGGGGGAACCATCGAACTCGTCGACCTCCCGACCCCGGAGCCGAAAGAGGGCGAGATCCTCGTCCGCGTCCGCGCCGCGGGCGTGTGCCGAACGGACCTCCACCTGCTCCGCGACGTGGCGGGGGGGAGGCGCGGCCCGCTCGTCCCCGGACACGAGATCGCAGGGACCGTCGCGAAGGTCGGGCCCGGCGTGGGACGCGTCCATTCGGGGGACGCGGTCGTCGTGCACTTCGAGGTCCCCTGCGGGAGGTGCCGCTCGTGCATCCGCAAGCGGACGAACCTGTGCACGGACGGCGAGGCGCTCGGGTTCTCCCTCCAAGGCGGCTACGCGGAGCTCGTGAAGGTCCCCGAGGACGCCGTCCTGCGCGCCCCCTCCACGCTCCATCCCGATCAGGCCGCGACCCTCGCGTGCAGCGGGGCGACCGCGTACCACACGGTCGTGACCCTTGGCGGCGCGGACGAGCGGGACGTCGTGGCGGTGATCGGTGCGGGCGGCGTCGGCCTGAGCGCGGTCCAGGTCGCGAAGGCCCGCGGCGCGCGCGTCGTGGCGGTGGACGTGCGGGAGGCGGCACGGGACGCCGCACGACAGGTCGGCGCGGACGCCGTCGCGGGCACGGACGAGGCCTTGGCGGCGATCCTCGACGCCTCGAAGGAGCGGGGCGCGGACCTCGTCGTCGACCTCGTCTCCACCGCCAAGACGATGGAGCTCGGCATCGCCGCCCTTGCGCCCGGCGGACGCCTCGTGGAGGTTGCCCCCGGGGACGAGGGGATCACGATCTCGCCGGCGCTGCTCACGGACGAGGAGATCTCCCTCATCGGCGCGGACTCGTCGACGATGGCGGACTTCGCGCGGGCGGTGGACCTCGCGGAGGCGCGCCTCCTGAAGCCCGTCGTGACGCGGACCGCGTCGCTCCCGGAAGCAGCGTCCGTCCTCGAGGAGCTGGAACACGGGAAGATCGTGGGCCGCGCGGTGCTCCGACCGTAGACGGTATGGGATATCTGAAATCAGGCGTCAAAGACATACCTTTTTAAATAGGCAGTATGTGATATAGCGGATTGATGGACGATTTCATACTCACGGGGCTGCGGGAGGCGCTCCTGTCTCGTGCGCCCCTCGACGCGCTGCCCGAATCCGTATGGAAACGGACCGCCGCGCTGAACACATGGGGCACGAACGCAATCGAGGGGAACACCCTCACCTGGCGGGACGTCGAGCAGCTCCTCCTCCAAGGCCGGAGCGTTGCGAACCGGCCCGTCGCTGACGTGCTCGAGACGATCCAGCACGAGGCCGCGTTTCGAGGGCTCCTCGATCGCCGCGGGGCTCCCATCCGGATCGTCACCGCAATGGAGCTCCACGAGGCCGTGTTCAGGGGGATCCAGTCGGACGCGGGGCAATGGCGGCGCGTCAACGTGCGCATCGTCGGAGCCAGGCATACGCCCCCGCGCATGGAGAAGGTGATCGACCTCATGACCGCGTGGGAGCGGGAGTACGCGCACCGCGACACTCGGGGCGAGCCGGAGTTCTCCCTCGGCGCATGGACGCACTTCCGGTTCGAAGCCGTCCACCCGTTCAGCGACGGGAACGGGCGGGTGGGGCGCCTCCTCCTGAACCTCCACTTCCTGAGGCACACATGGCCGCCCGTCCACGTGCTGCCTCCGGACCGGGGCCGATACATCGACGCGCTCGACGCCGCCCACGACGATGGACCCTCGGCACTCGACGCGCTCCTCCGGGAGCTGATGGCGCGGTCCCTTCTTGACCTTCTGGACCAGGTGGGGACGAAGGAGGACGCTCTGCGGCCCCTGAAGGCGTTCGAGAAAGCCGGGCCGTATTCCGCGAAGTACCTCGCCCTGCGCGCGGGCCAGGGGAATTTGGCGGCGGTGAAGGTCTCCGGGGACTGGCACACGAGCGCCCGGGCCCTGCGGCTCTATCAGAAAACCGTTGGCCGCCCCTAGCGCACAAAAGGGAAGGGGGGACGGCCGCAGCCGTCCCGTATCGGTACCGGCGTTCTAGGGGCCCTCGCGGTGCACCCACTCGACGTAGTCCTCGACGTCCCAGTCGCCGTCCTCGTCCGTGTCCTCCGCGTGGTACTTTCTCACGATCCACGAGGCGCGGTCCTGCGTCCCGTCGTCGTCGACGTCCTGCACGTGGACCGCCACGAACTCGGCGTCCGCGGTCTCCCACACGCCGTTGCTGTTCGCGTCCGCGCGCGATGCGAGGAACCGCACGCCGACCTGTTCCTCCGCGATCCCGTCCTGGTCTTCGTCGCGGTATGCGTACGCGTACGCCTTGACGTACTCGAGCTCGGGGTTCCCGTCGTCGTCCGCGTCCGTCGAGGACGCCCACAGGACGAGGTACGCCGCCGCCTCGGGCGTGCCGTCCGAGTTGGTGTCCACGCGGGCCGCGGCGTGCACGGTCGCGTTTGCGACCTCGATCCCGCCGTCGCTGTCCGCGTCCGTCGCGTACACGTCCGCCGCGATGCCGCGCTCCGCCTCCGGGATTCCGTCCTGGTTCCCGTCCACGCGCTCGTACGCCCGCAGGCTGAGCGTCGCGGATTCGGGGAACTCGTCCTCAAGGGCGTTCACGACCGCCCCGTCCAGGGACAGGTACGATTCCGCCTCGTAGAGGCCGTCGTCGTCCGCGTCGAGGCGCGCGCCCGCCCGCACCCAAAGGACCGCCGATTCCGCGATGCCCGTGGAGTCCGCGTCGATCGCCTCCGCGTGCGCAACGAACGCCGCCAGGAACTCCGGCACGTCGTCCTGATCCTCGTCGACGACTGCGACCGCCGTGACGTCGAGCACGCGCGACTCCGGGTTCCCGTCGTCGTCCGCATCCGTCGCCGCCGCCATGACCTCCGCGGCCCGCACCGCCTCGGGTCGGCCGTCGTCCGTCGCGTCGAGGGCGACGAAGTGCGCGAGGCACATCGTCACGCTCTCGCGGACCCCGTCCGAGTCCGCGTCGAGCACCTCGACCTCGACCTCCAGGCCGCGCTCTGCCTCCGGCGTGCCGTCGAGGTCCGCGTCCACGCGCTCGTATCCGAGCACGCGGAGCGTCATCGTCTCGTTGTTCCCGTCGTCGTTCCCGTCCGTGGCGGCGCCGTCCGCCGTCAGGACGCCCGCGTATTCGCGGGTCCCGTCGTCGCCGTCGTCCGCCGTCTGGTACACGGCGCCCTCGAGCGTTGCGGCCTCCGCGTACCCGTTGCTCGATGCGTCCGTCATTTCGATCCTCAACGCGGCTGCGCGATAGAACTCGACGATGCCGTTCGTGTTCCCGTCGAGGGACTGCTCGCCCACGAACGTGATCAGGACATGCTCGGGAGCCCGGTCCTCGTTCGCGTCCAGGACGGACAGCGTCCACAGGCCCTGCGCCACGTACTCCACGGTCCCGTCCGAGTCTGGGTCCACGGTCTCGCGCGCGCCCTGCCGCCCCTCGAGGGCGTTGAACTGGCCCGAGGAGTCGTTGTCCCAGAGCTCGACGTCGCGTCCGACCGCGAGCGTCCACTCCGGGATCCCGTCGCCGGTTCCGTCGACCGCGCATTCCAGGAGGCTGCGGTAGTGCACGTACTCCGGGTGTCGGTCGCCGTCCGCGTCCTCGAACTCGAAGGACTCCCGGAACGTGCAGTTGTCGTCGCGCTCCTGGCGCTCCATCGACGGCGGCGTGAGGATCACGCCCACGTCCTGCGCGCCCTCGGGGACTTGGACATCGGCCGGAGGCTCGAACCAGCCCACGACCTCGCCGACGGTGCCGCCGTTCTCGACGGAGGGCATCGCGCGCTCCATCTCCCCGAGCGGGGAACCCGCCTCGAAGGTCGCCGCGTCCCACTCGTCGATCGAGGGAGCGTCCGTCCCGGGGTCCGGCGTCGGCTGGACGTCCGTCCCCTCGGAGGCGACCTCGCTCCCAGGCGCTTCGTTCGCGACCTCCGCCGCGTCCGCGGTGCTCTCCACTGCCAAGTCGCCGCGGTCCTCCGGGGTCACCGGGGTTCCCACGTACGACGTTCCCCGCGTCCCCTGGGACGCGGAACCCGTGGATCCCGCCACGTCCGTCGCCGGGCCCGCGTACGACATCGCCGCCATGTACGCGGGATCGTTCGCCACGCCGCCGGCCCGCCCCACCTTCGAGACGAGCAGATACGCCGCACCCACGGCCGCGATGCCGAGGATCGCGACGATGAAGATCGCAACCCCGAGACCGCGCCGGGTCGTGTTGTCGTGCATGCTCCGGGGGATGGCGGCGCGGGCCCATGGAGGCGTCAGCACGGGTCTTTCCGACTCCTTTAAGAGGTGTTCTCAGGAGCCGGGTTCCGGAGCCCCGCCATCGCCTCGGAGGCCTCCCACAGGCGCCGGGCGACCGTCGGGTCGCGCGCGATCGGGTTCGGCTCGATCGGGCGGCGCTTCTCGAAGTACAGGCCGCTCACGCCGTCGACCTCGGGCGAGGAAGCGAGCCAGACGACCGTGTCCGCCCCCTTGGCGGCGCTGATCAGGAACGGCCACGCGAGGCGGAACCCGAGGCCGAAACCGCCGCTCCCCCGGCGCCCCAGGTTCGTGCGAACGCCTCCCGGGTGGAGAGAGTTCGCGGTCACGCCCGTCGGCCAACGCCGCGCGAGCTCCGCCGCGAACAGGATGTTCGCGAGCTTCGACTGGCAGTACGCGCGGAGGCCGCCCCAGTTCCTCGCCAAGCTGAGGTCGTCGAAGTGGATCTTCCCAAGCTGGCTCGCCTCGGAGGCGACGCACACGACGCGCGAAGGAGCGCCCGTGACGAGCGATTCGCGGAGGAGGTTCGTCAGCAGGAAATGCCCGAGGTGGTTCGTCGCAAACGTCGACTCCACGCCATCTTCCGTAATCGTCCGCCGGGCGATGTACACGCCCGCGTTGTTCACGAGGACGTGGAGCCTCGCGTGCTTGGCGGTGAATTCGCGGACGAACGCACGCACGGAGGCGAGGCGCGCGAGGTCGAGGTCCATCACCGCCAGTTCCGGATTCCCAGTCTCCGCCACGATCGTGCGACGCGCGGCCTCCCCCCGCTCGCGGCTCCGGCACGCGAGGACGACGGTCGCACCGAGCCGCGCGAGCCCACGAGTCGTCTCGCTCCCGATCCCGGAGTTCGCGCCGGTGACGACGCACACCTTTCCCGCGAGGGACGAGGCGACGGTCACACCTCGTCGCACGGGCGCTACCGCCATAAGCGTTTGGAACTCGAGTGCGCCCACCGAAAGGCTTTAGGAGCGCTCCGCCGTGGCGTGAAGGGGAAGGCGAGGCGGAGGAGGGGGAGGCGTGAGCGGTTCACCGCGGCCCATCTTGATCTTGGCAGCCCTCGTGGTCGCCTCCCTCGCCCCGGTTGGTCCGGCGGCGGCCTTCACGCCCCATGCGCCGATCCTCGTCGTCGGGAACGCAGATCTCACCGCGGCGAACGGGGTCGTGTCGGGGTCCGGTTCCCCAGCCGACCCGTTTATCATCGAGGGCTGGGACATCAACACCTCGTCCTCCGCCGGCATCGAAGTCCGGAACACGGATGCGTTCTTGGTCCTGCGGGACCTGCAGGTCGTGGGGGCGCCCGCGATTCTCCTCGACAACGTCCGGAACACTCGGGTTGAGGACTCTCGGCTGACCGCCCCGTTCACCGCGGTGTGGGTCCGAAACGGAGCCGCGATCCGGTTCGAGAGAAACATGATCACAGGGGGTATTGATCTCGACTCCGTCTCCGAGGTCGTCCTCGCGACGAACGAAGGGATCGACTCGTACGTGTGGATCCAAGACGCGACGGGAATCACACTCACGGGGAATTCGCAGCAGGGTTCCTCCGGGCTGTCCCTGTTGGGCACGACCACGAACGTGACGATGGAGGCGAACGCTCTCGGGAGATACGGCATCCGGTTCGACGAGGTGGGGACCGTCGAGCACTTCCGGTCGCACACAATCGCTCCGAACAACACCGTGGACGGTCGGCCGCTCGTGTACCACCGGGACTGCAACGGACTCAGCGTGGAGGGCGTTACGATCGGCCAGCTCATCGTCGCCAACTGCACCGGCGTACGGGTGACGGCCCAGCAGGTCGAGGGCGCGGGCCGGAACGCGTTGCAGTTCGCCTTCGTGGACGGCCTCAACGTGACGGACAACGACGTCGAGGGCACCGCCTGGGTGTTCGAGAGCAACAACGTCACCATCGCCCGGAACGTCCTTCCGACGGGGAGCCTCGAGCTGTGGGGTAGTTCGCGGATCCGTGTGACCGCGAACTGGCTCATCGACGGCATCGGCGTCAACGCCCAGTTCGGGAACCCGCTCCCTTCCGACAACGTGACCGTGGATGGCAATCTCGCGGGGGGGTTCATGGCCTTCCGTGCCACCGACCTCAAGGTCCTGGACAACCGGCTTGGCTCTCTGGACGTCCGATGGTCGGACCGGGTCGAGATCCTCCGCAACGGGATCCATTCCTCTCCGACAACAGGAATCAACCTCTGGGACAGCGATCTCGTGGCGGTGCATCATAACCTCCTCGTTGACAACGTGCAGGGCGCCGCCGACAACAACTGGTGGACGGGGAACGCATGGGACGACGCCTATCCCAGCGGTGGGAACTACTGGTCCGACTACGCGGGCGTCGACTTGTGCAGCGGACCGAACCAGAACGTCTGCCCCGATCCCGATGGAATCGGCGACATCCCGTACGCGATTCCAGGAGGCGGCCTGTCCACGGACCGATATCCGCTCATCCAGCCGCCGGATGCTCCGCCGCACGCTCGATTCGAGGTGGTCCCGTCCGCGGGGAGCACGTCCACGACGTTTGCGGCGAACGCCTCGGTCAGCTGGGACCTGCGGGATGCGGCCGACCTGTTGGAGGTTCGATGGGACTGGGAGGACGACGGGGTCTGGGACGAGCCTTGGTCGACGGAGAAGACAGCAACGCACGGATACCCCCTACCCGGGGCCTACCAGATCCGGATGGTGCTTCGGGACACCGCGGGCCTGACGGACGACGCTGTCATGACCGCCACGGTCGCGGACGCGCCGCCGACCGCGGTGGCTCGCGCCTCCTCGTCCTCCACGCTTCTACGCGTTCCCGTTCTCTTCGACGCGCTGAACTCCAGCGACGACGTCGGGATCACCGCCTACCGATGGGACTTCGGGGACGGCGGGAGCGACACGCGGGCCACCGTCACGCACGCGTACGCCGCGAGGGGTTCCTTCGTCGCCACGCTCACGGTCTGGGACGCTTCGACCCAGGCGGGCTCGGACATCGTGACGATCCTCGTCGCGTCCAACGCGGATCCGACCGCGGTCGCGATGGTCTCGCCGGCGTCCACGGGGACGACGGACACCGACTTCTCATTCGACGCCGCGAACTCCACGGACCCGGAGGGCATCGTCGCGACATGGGACTGGGCCTTCGGGGACGGCGCGGTCGCGTCGGGCGTGCAGGTGTCGCATTCCTACGCATCGAAGGGGGCGTTCCTCGTGACCCTCACGGTCACCGACGACGAGGGCGCGACGAACCAGACCTCCTTGGAGATCACGATCGGGAACCGCGGCCCCGAGATCGTGTCCGCGAGCCCCTCCCGCGAGGTTTACCTCGCCGCGAACGTGCCGGCGTCCTTCACGGTGGTCGCGAGAGACCCGGACGGCGACCCATTGTCCTACGTGTGGCGCGTCAACGGATCCCCGATCGCCGGGAACTCCGCCCGCTACGAGTTCGTCGGCGCACCCGGTGTGCACCGCGTCAACGTCTCCGTCTCCGACGGGGAAGCGCAGGTCTGGTACGAGTGGACGGTCACGGTGACCGCGAGTGCGGGGCTCTCTTCGGACCTGGTTCTGGTCGCGGTCCTGATTCTGATCGTTGTGGCGGTGGCGGCCGGCCTGCTGTGGAAGCGCCGCCGCACAAAGGCGCCCTGACCGAGAGCACCACGCGCGCGGGTCCCAGGACGGGTGTTCCGCCCTCATCGCCAAGATCCGTAACCGCTGCTCCTTCAATCGCGGGTGAGTTTCGCGCCACCGCCAGCGCCTCCCGATCCCCTGCCGATTGCGCGCGGCGGTGCGGCGGAGCGCCGCGCGTATCGCCTTGATCATCAACGTGCCCCGAGCCGGAGCCTTTGACCGGGGATCAGGCAGAGGGCGGTCTCAGACGTCGGAGGACCGACCCGGCGACGCGAGCACGAGGGGAGGGCGCCGCCGACGATCCGCATCGACGGGTTCTTGTAACGCCCGCGGGCGCCGCCGAATCGGGCGGACCCCGTCCGTGAGCCACTCCTCGAGCGCGGCGTCCTCTCCGTCGATCCAGCGCCTCAGGGCGCCGAGTTCCGCACCCAGTTGGCGGTGGTCCGTCCGCGGTTCCATGCAGAGCCCATAGCGCCGGAACCGAATCTAGGAATCAGCACGGAACGTTCCGACTCCTTTAAGATTGGACCCTTCCGACGGAGCATTAAGTACGCGCCGCCGCATGCGCGCCCGGGGCAGGATGCCGTCGCGGCCGTACAAGGACCTGATCATCTACGGCTGCTTCGTCCTGAACCGCCTCGTGTCCGAGCTCGGGATCAACCTCGTGCAGGAGGGCCTCGAGGAGAAGCTGGACGGCCTGCTGGCGGCGACGCCCGCGTTCCTCACGAAGGAGCAGATCAAGCGCGAGATCCGCTCGAACCACTTCATGACGACGAAGGTCGTCGACGCGCTCGCGAAGGAGGGGTGGGTCCGCGTGGAGGAGCAGGAGGGTCGGTACCGGATCCACCTCACGCGGGAGGGCGTCCTCCATGTCCGGCGGTACAACGACTTCTACCGCCGCCTGTACCAGGAGCAGATCCGCGACCACTACCGGTACCGGCAGCCGCCGGGTCCCCTACGCGAGTGAAGGCGCGCGGGGCGCGCCTGCCGTCGCCGCCATCGCGGGCGCCGCCAAGTCGATCAGGACCGGGATGAAGTCGTACGTCCCGTCCGGCATCTCCGTCACGAGCTCCATCGAGCAGGTGTGGATGCGACCGCGGTGCGTCGCCCGGACGACCTCGGACGTGAGGAACGCGTACGTCTCCTCGGGAATCTCCGCCGCGCCCTCCGACCGCCACAGAGCGATCACGCGCCCTGGCGGGAGCCGCACGGAACCGGTGACGTCCTCGACCGCCCTCCGGAGGGCCTCGAGATCCGTCCGCGTCGGCGCCCTGTCGAACCCCTTCACGTACACGGCCGAGCCCCGGTGACCGACCCCGAAGGGGGCGAGCGTCCCCGCCGGCCACAGGAGGAACGCGTCGAACTGGTACGCGACCCCGGTCCGCCCCGCCAGGATCGCGGGCACCCGCACGTTCTGGCGGTTTGCCAACATCCCCGCCACGGCGGGGCTCCGCCCCCCGAGGAACCGGAGGAGCCGGTCCACGGGCGTCGCGCCCTGGGGGACGACGACGATCGGGTCCGCGTCCCGCACCGCGCGGACGACCCGGTGCCGGAGGGCGTAGTACGCGAAGAAGGACCGCGCGTCGCGAACGAGGTCCAGGATCACCATGCCGAGATAGAAGAGGCTCACGAGGAGGACACCGACGAGGAACGAGGGACCCGGGAACGTCACGGTGAGGCCGACCGCGACGATGAGCGCCGTCGCGAGGAGGAGCGCGTTCGCGGTCACGTCCTCCGTGCTCGCCCGGAGCAGCAGGACGAGGTACAGCAGCACGAGCAGGAGCAGCGCGAGCAGGTTCGCCGCGGAAACGACCACGATCACGAGCGCGTCGAGGAGGAGCCAGACGGCCACGAAGACCCGCGTGTACCGGAGGAGGCGGTCGACCTTCGGAGCCTCGCGCTCCACGTCCTCCGCGAGGTCGAAGATCGCGGTGATCGGGTTCTCGACGGCGCGGACGTCCCTCGCCTGCACGTTCCATGCACTCGGCCGCCAACCTACATAAATGCGTAGGAAACTCAGGCCCAGCGACCGGATCCGCCCGAAACGCGGAGCTGGTGCCGCCGCTAGCGCCGCCGTCTCTGCCAGCTCTCTCGCTGCTCCCTCAGGTAGGCGTCGGTGTCGATTCCTTGCCAGATCCAATGCCCTAGACCGTATCCCCAATCGGCGAACGACAGCGACGTGGGCTTGGGAATGACGGGGCCCGCGGAACCCGGTCTCCCGGCCGTGCTTCTCCGGGTCACAGACCCCGAATGTCGTCCTCGCTCTAATCCTTCCGCTTGCCATGCGGCATGGCTTTTTGTGCGGCGCGCGTTGTGGGGACGATGCGTCACAAGACGCGCCTGATCGTCGCCCTCGACGTGACGGAGGAGTCGATCGCGCTCCGCCTGGCGGCGGACGTGCGGGACTACGTGGACGCGTTCAAGGTGAACTACCCGCTCGTCCTCGCGCGCGGCATGGGCATCGTGGACAAGCTCGCGAAGACGGGGGACGTGATCTGCGACTTCAAGGTCGCGGACATCCCGAACACGAACCGGCTGATCGTGGACCAGGTGTTCCGCCACCACGCGAAGGCGGTGATCGTCCACGGCTTCGTCGGCGAGGACAGCGTGAAGGCGTGCGTGGACGCGGCGCGCGGCGGCGACGTGTTCGTCCTTGCGGAGATGTCCCATCCGGGTGCGGAGACGTGGAACGCGCCGATCGCCGACGACATCGCGCGGATGGCGGTGAACGCCGGCGCGGCGGGGATCATCGCGCCCGCCACGCGGCCGGACCGCGTCCGGTCGCTTCGGAAGATCGTGGGGGAGAGGCTCATCCTGTCCCCCGGGGTCGGGGCGCAGGGGGGCACCGTCGCGGACCCGATCCGCGCGGGCGCGGACTACATCATCGTCGGCCGCGCAATCTACGATGCACCGCGGCCCCGGGAGGTCGCGGAACGGATCACGGGGGAGATCGCGACGGCGGCGGGAGCCCCTCGTCCTCGGTGAGGTCCCGGACCCGCATGTCCGTGCGCACGTAGTACTTGACCGCGCGACCCTCGGGGGAGAACAGGGTCACGACGTTTGCGACGTACCCCCGGGCCTCCAGGAACTCGAGGATCGGATCGCACAGGCCCCTCGGGATCCGGTAGATCCGGCTCAGCTCGTCCGCGGACTTCGGACTCACGCTCGTCCCGAGGAGGATCCGGAGGAAGTACCGCTCGTCCACGTCGCTCGCACGGGGACCGGGCGGTTCCGCGTTCAAGGTTCCGCCGCCTGAATCAGGGTTGATTCTCATCCTCCCGATTGCGGAAAGGCTAAACGCGGCGCACCGTTCCGGGCCGCGGTGGACTGATGGGAGGAGAGACGCTCGCGGTGCACCTGCCGCCGGACGAGGGACCGGACGAATGGTACAACGTGCTCGCGGACCTTCCCGAGCCGCTGCCGCCGCCGCGGGACCCGGACCCGGGACAGCCGCGATTGAAGATGCTCCAACAGGTCCTCCTCAAGGAGTGCCTCCGGCAGGAGACCGCGACGCAGCGGTGGATCCCGATCCCGTCGGAGATCCTCGACCTGTACCGCCAGGCGGGGCGGCCCCGACCACTGTTCCGCGCGCGGCGGCTCGAGGAGCGCCTCGGCACGCCTGCCAAGATGTACTTCAAGTCCGAGTTCTTCTCGCCGACGGGGAGCCACAAGGTGAACACCGCGCTCGCCCAGGCGTGGTACGCGGCCGCGGCGGGATACGAGCGCGTGACGACGGAGACCGGGGCGGGGCAGTGGGGCACCGCCCTCGCGTACGCCGCGAGCCTCGTCGGGCTGAAGACGACCGTGTACTGGGTCCGCGCCGTCCACGACTGGAAGGCGGACCGGCGGAATCTGATGCGCCTGTACGGCGCGGAGGTGCACGCGTCCCCGAGCCGGAAGACGAAGACGGGCCGCGAGCTCCTGAAAAAGGACAAGAAGCACCCCGGGTCGCTCGGCATCGCGGTGAGCGAGGGGCTGGAGGACGCGCGCGGGGACGAGAAGGCGGTGTACTGCCTCGGGTCCGTGCTGAACCACGTGCTGCTCCACCAGACCGTGATCGGGCTCGAGACGAAGGCGCAGTTCGAGCAGATCGGGGAGTACCCGGACGTCGTGATCTCGTGCCTCGGCGGCGGCTCGAACTTCGGTGGCTTCGCCCTCCCGTTCCTGCCGGACGCGTTCCACGGGAAGCCGATCCGGTTCGTCGCCGCCCAGAGCGCCGCCGCCCCGAACCTGCAGGGGAAGTACGCGTACGACTACGCGGACCACGCGGAGCTCACGCCGCAGCTCAAGATGTACACCCTGGGACACCGTGCGAAGATGCGGCCGATCCGCGGCGACGGACTGCGGTACCACGCGGCGGCGCCGATCCTCTCCCTGGTCCGACACCTCGGATACCTCGACACGGTCGCGTACCCCGCGGACGAGAAGCTCGTCTTCGAGCGCGCGCGCACGTTCGTGCGGGCGGAGGGGTTCCTGCCCGCGCCGGAGAGCGCGTACAGCGTCGCGTGCGCGATCGACGAGGCGATCCGGTGCAAAGAGACCCGCGAGCGAAAGGTGATCGCGTTCAACGTGAGCGGCCACGGGTTCATGGACATGGAGGCGTACCGAAGCGTTCTGGGCGCGTAGCGCGAAGCTCAAGTACGCGCGGGCCTTCGACGGACCTCCCATGCGGGCGGAACACGGGAGCAAGGTGAAGGTCGTGTACCACGGGACGCTCCCCGACGGAGAGGTGTTCGACTCGAATCAGGACGGGGAGCCGCTCGAGCTCCGCATCGGCGAGGGCGAGGTCCTCGACGGCCTGGAGAAGGCGATCCACGGGATGGCGGCGGGGGAGGAGAAGACGGTAACGCTCCCGCCGGACCAAGCGTACGGGGCCCACGACGGCGGCCTCCTCATGACCGCGCCAAGGTCGTCCCTTCCCGCGGACGGCCTGTTCGAGGGGATCGGCGTGCGGATCCGTCTGAAGGACGGGAGGATCGCGGACGGATTCGTGACGAGGATCGAGGGGGAGACGGTCACGCTCGACTTCAATCACCCGTTGGCGGGGAAGACGCTGACGTTCGCGCTGAGGGTCGTGGACGTCCGCTGAGGGATCCACGCTCCGCTCGTCGCTGAGAAGGAAATGTTGGCGGCGGTCGCCCGCCGCCCCGCGCTCGAGGCGCTAAGTGGGTTCGTTCGGTCTCAGAAGCGCCGCCGGCCGCGGTCCCTTCGGTCCCCGCCGCGGTCGTCGTCCCGCCGGCCCCTGCCGGCGCCGCCACCGCCGCCGCCGCCACCGCCACCGCCGCCGCGACCGCCAAAGTCGCTGCCGCCGTAGCCGAAGCCGCGCCGCTCGTAGCGCTGGGGGCGCTCAAACTCTTGGGCGCTCACATCCACGGAGGAGTTGACCTCCGGGATGTCCTGCTCGCTCTTCTGGAAGGACCCGTACTTCCCCACGTTGAGGCGCATGTGGCCCCGCACGAGGGAGACGTACCCGTTGTCCACGAGGATGACCTCGTTGGGCTGGACCTGGTCGATCTGGCTCTCCCACAGGGAAAGCAGGATCGTCCCGGTCTCGTCACCCACGGTGGCCTCCGCCAACTGGCGGGAGCCGCCGAACTTGCTGTCAATGGTCCTTCGCTCACCGATGCTGACGACCTTCACGAGCACATTCGTCTGCTTCGCTTCCGGTGTCAGATCCTTGACTTTCGTCAAGGGCTTTTCGTCTGCCATGTTCATTCCGTTCCTGGTCCACCTTGTCTCGGGCTAAAAGACGCGTCTTTGGGGGCACCGCCCCCATGGCTCGTCAGAAGCCTTCGTCCGGTGTCT